>Ga0182027_10002949_pt1 | contig 27318 bp, 27 predicted proteins | sample 712E1DmetaG_FD_121300 | JGI IMG/M metagenome (GOLD analysis project Ga0182027, IMG submission 121300) | Permafrost microbial communities from Stordalen Mire, Sweden - 712E1D metaG (Illumina Assembly) | ecosystem: Environmental > Terrestrial > Soil > Wetlands > Permafrost | place: Sweden...
ACAAAGGGAAGCGTGACGAGTTCCGTGAACCCGTGCGTCTCATCCTGGATATCCCGAATGATGCGGAGGTGCTCGGCCTGGTCGCGGGCGGTTTCGTATGAGCCGTACATGATGGTCGCTGTTGACCGGAGTCCTGCATTATGACACTCTTTGATGATCCGGACCCAGTCGTCAGTGGATACCTTGCGGGGGCAGATTACTTTCCGGACCGAATCCACGAGGATCTCCGCAGCAGTTCCCTGGATTGTCCCGAGCCCCTCTGTTTTAAGCCGTGCGATCACGGTTGTTGTCGGGATCTTTCCCTGCTTTGCCGCGTGGGCTACCTCGTCCGGGCTGAAGGCGTGGATGTGGACACCGGGTGCCCCCTCATGGAGCCAGTGCATGATATCGGTATACGTGTCCAGCGTGAACCCGGGGTGGACGCCCGAGAGCAGGCAGATCTCGGTCACCTTCCGTTCATACGCGAGCCGGGCCTGTTTCTGGATCCCCGCCCTGTCGTGGCAGAAGGCCCCCTCGTCCGTTGCTTTCCGGCCAAACCCGCAGAACCCGCAGAGGTTCTTGCAGATGTTGGTCACGTGCAGGTTCTGGTTCCGTACGTAGGTGACGATATCTCCCGCCCGGCGTTCCCGCATCTCGTCAGCGGCGACGGTGATCCGCCAGACATCCCGCCCGCGTGCGGAGAGGAGGAACTCTGCATCTTTTCTGGTGAGGCGGTACCCGGCCAGAGCATCGGATAAAAGAACCTGAACAGATGCCATCGCCGCCCTCATGCTCACCGCTTCTTCTTCGGTCCTTTCTTCGCCGGCTTTGCAGCGGCTTTTTCGTTCTCCTCCTTCCTGCGGAGGTAGAGCTCATGGAGCACCATAATGACGATGACGACAATGATCACTTCCCCGATATGGAGGGGGAGGAGGCCGACGTATGGGATGGTGAAGAGCGCTTTTCCCACCACCCATTCCTTTTCCACGGGTTCGATGGTCCCTGTCCCGGCAAGCGTGAGGGATCCCTGGTCGCTGGCGTAGTTGTTGTCCCCTTTCGTGATATATCCGCCATGGCTCGTAATCGTGCTGGTATTCATAACATAGCCGGAGTGCTGGACCAGGGTATCTGCGGGCAGGACATAATTTTCACCCGAGACATTTCTCATAACAAGGTCCCGGGAACCTGGCGTGTAGTTTCCATCAGAAGTTGCGTTACCGGTCAAAAGGATCTTGTACCCGTCCGCGGTCGTTCCGTCAACGGTCAGCGGGAGATAGCCGGTTGGTGTGACCGAACCCCGGTAGATATTGATATACGTGGGAACCGGGTCGCCGGCCGGTATCCAGGTCATGGCCCGGTGGATAATCGGGTGCTGTTTCGAGAAGGGGAGGAGGCCGACCGAGGCCCACATATCGGTGATCCCGTTCGGGCGGTAGATGATCACGTCGCCGTAATCTCCGAATTTCTGGTATCCCGAGATCTTCCCTTCGTCCCAGGTCTGGAGGTCCCCGAAGCGGTCTTTCTGGACAACAACCACGAGATCCCCCACATTCATGTTTGGCACCATGCTCTCGGATTCGATGGTTACGACTGCAGGCCATGTTCCGCAGATGAGATAGAGGAGAATGGCGATCGTGCCGACCACCGCGACCACCCAGAGGAGGTCGCGGGCGAGCGAGACGGCCCAGTGGTCACTGGTGCGGAATTGTGTGACAAGGGATCGGAGGTCACGGGAAGGTGCGTTGTCAGCCATGGGATCAGCCTGTACTGCTGGTATAGTGTTGGACCCTTTGCACATTAACCATGCGGGATTATTCTTGTAACTTCCTACCGCGAGAGGGGGAGGAACGCGCCGGCAAGGTAATAGAAACCGAAGAGGACAAGGAATATCCCGCAGGCAGCCATGATGCGGTGGTACGTGGTATCCGCAAAGATCGTCCGGCCCTTTGAGATACCGGTGGAGATAAACGTGTACCAGCCCACATCCGCGGACCAATGGCCGAGCATGAAGACCGCGGCAAGGGTGAGTCCGCCCGCAAGCGACTTGATCAGGAGGGCGCTCCCGACCGAGAGCCACCAGATCCAGAAATAGGGGTTGGCCGCACTGGTCAAAAGCCCGGCCTTGTACGGGCTTGTGACGGCCCGGGCCGGTGCCGGGTTAAGGCTCGCCGTCCTGCTGCCGGATATTGTCAGGATCCCGAAGATGATGAGGGAAATGCCCCCGACCATAGCAATGGCGGTCGTGTAGGGGCTGGCGACACTGGCAAGGCCGAGGATGATCAGAAAGAAGATCCCCGTCTCGGCAAGGACGTGGCCAAGCGAGATCTTCAGGCCCGCCGTCCAGTCTCCGGCAAGGGTGGCGTTGATGGTCGCAACCAGCGTCGGGCCGGGGGCAAGCGCCCCGGTCAGCCCGATGAGGAAGCCCAGCACCAGCGTTGATACCATTTCGTAGAACAATTCGTTTGCCCCGGTTGTGTATTACCGGATTTATCCTGATCGGGCATGAAGGCGCTGCTTTGCTGCTTCCTGCCAGGCAAACCTCTTTGAAGAACTCTGATGAGTTCTTCTTCTCCTCGCGGTTGGAGAGATTTGTAAAAATTCGACAAGGAGAAGGGAGGTAAAGCCGGCCTTCGACTTTCTGATGAACCACTCGGACACTGCTTTGATATTGTCCGCGGCAGAGAGTATCAGGACCTGCACCCTCCGGGGCTATGGGTCCCTCCCTTCCCGTCTGTAATACCATGATGGCCGGGGTACTGCTGGTCGTGCGGTTGTCCGGGCCCGCCTGCCGATGGGGGGCCCCGGAAGGATAAAGCCCGCAGGAAGGGTTTTGTCCCTGAAAAGGGAGAGGACAGGATACAACAAAAAAATTACTTCAGTTCTCCTAAGCCCTTCCAGTACTCGTACTCATGCGCCCAGATATCCTTGTTGAATGAGATAAGGCGCTTGAAATACTCCTTCCGCTCCTTGTGATGTTCCTCCTGCGCCGGGTCTTTCCACTTCTTCTTGATCGCGTCAGCCAGCTTCTTCCCGAGCTCCTTTGCCTGCTTTTCCCCGACAATAATCGCGTTCGGGTCGGCGCCCACGAGGACTCCCACTTTGCCGACTGTGGTAGCCCCGAAATTTAAAAGGGCCATGTTCAAGTATTCTGCAACCTCGTCAGCATAGGCGCCTCCTGCTGTACAGACGGAACAGCCATATTTCCCGGCAAGCGCCTGGCAGTGCACCACGTCCGCCATCCGGTCGAGCATCGTCTTCATCTGGGCAGTCACCGCGTTGATGTAGTTCGGCGAACCGAACACGATGCCATCCGCGTCCATCATCTTCTCAAGGAGCATCGGGAAGTCATCGTCATTCACGCACTCGCCTTTCGCATAACAGGTCCCGCATGCCGTGCAATAGGCGATGTCGAGACTGCAGAGGTCGATGAACGTTATATCCGCTCCCACCTGACGGGCGCCCTCAAGAATCCCCATGACGAGCCGGCGGGTCTGGCTCTTGTCTCCTTTGGGACTTGCGTTGATACCAATAATCTTCATGATCGAATCACTATGGAGTGGTGCGTGCACCGGACAATAAAGGTGCGCATTTCATGGAGGGATTCATTGCCTTGAGCACTATAATCACGAATGAATTGGAGGATCCATCAAGATATTCCGCGATATCGCTGACTTGCCCCCGCAGCAGGGTCATTGACGGTTCGCTCCATGCGGAACTCCTCCCTCCGGACAAGGTGCCCGGTGCACAGAGGCTCCGCTGCAGCGTTGCGCATGCGATCGTTCCGGCCGGAGATCGACCCATCCCGGGTGGCAGGTCGCAATATATCCGCAATACCGGAACGGGAGATCTCGTCTTCCTCTGCATCGGGACCCCGAAATGGCAGGCCGCTGACGAAGAGCTGGCATAACTCAGGGACCTGCCGGCACGGTTCATAGGGGAATACGGGGACGACATTTTGACCTTCGCCATGACGCTCCTGATGCCGGAGATCAAACCACCGGCCGAAAATAGCTGGTTACCGCGGTTATCCCGGAGAAGATGGAGATAAAAAAAAGCAGGGATTTAATCCCAGTAATGTCTCACAAAGAGTTTTGACTTTTGGACCTTCCCGGTACAGAACCGGAGTGCCAGCGGTACGATCAGGATGGTGACAATGATGTTGCCGATCAGCCAGGTGGAGAAGGTCGAAACGATAGTCGATGTTGATCCGGGAAGGAGTGAGAGGGTAAATGCCCCCCACGCTGCACCGATAAGGTTGTTGATCAGAATCGAAAAGAGGATGATGATCGTCCAGTCCCGCCGGTTTTTCAGCGTGAGGTCGACTTCGAACATCCGGACTGCGATGAGAGGGATGAGTACCTGCAGGAGCCCGGCAACCGCCCAGATGGCAGCGATCTCCGGGTGTATCAGGAGGCTTGCCGTGCCCAGCACACCGGCGAGAAGCGTCCCGGCATAGGCTGCAATCGCCCCGTAGGCGCCGAACCAGAGTGTAAATAGGATCATGAACGCAACCGCAATATAGACAAGGGAAGCACCGCTGGTACCGGCCGGGATAAACTTTACCGAGATCCACGCGAGTGCGGTATTGACTAGGATAAGAACGAGGGTCAGGATCACAAAAGAGTACGTAGGTTCCTGTGCATGTCTCACAAAAATTCACCTTGATTTTATATTGTGCGTCACTCTACATAGTATTTTACCTCATAGAGAGCAGGGAATTGCAGAGGTTACGCCACCGGTGAGAACAAGCAGAAGGAAACGGGCCCGTTGGATTTCTGCATGCGATAACGTATACCGGTACTACAGGAACATGATAAAAAGCTGGGGATCGGGAGGCGATCAGGTTTTATCCTTCTTTTCATAGTAGGTACAGAACGACCCGCACCGGGTGCAGCCCTCGTTGCAGGGCTCAACGTGGATCGTGATCGTGGCCCGGGGGTATTCGGTATTCAGGTCGGCCTCGAGGTGATCGGTCAGGTCGTGGGACCGGACAACGGAAATATCCCCGGGCACCACGAGATGGAATTCGATAAAGATCTCCGGCCCTGAACGCCGGGTCTTCAGGTCATGGAACCCGGCATAGATACCGGAGTGCTGGCAGATGATCTCCTTGATCCGCTTTTCATCCTTTTCAGGAATACTGTGGTCGCTGAGATCGAATAACGACCTCCTCGTCAGATCATACGCGGCCTTCATAATCACAACAGCCACACAGAGAGCGACAAGCGGGTCGAAGATCTGGATATGGGTGAACTTGATCAGGACGAGGCCGATAAAGACCCCGAGCGAGGTATAAACATCGGTCCGAAGGTGCCATGCATCGCTTTCAAGCGCAATGGACTCCGACAGTTTTGCCACAACGAAAAGACGGTGGGAGACGTACCAGTTCGCCAGTGCTGCGATCCCCATGACCGCAATACCAAAGATGAGCAGCTCATCCGGCAGCTCTACCGTGGCACGCCCGAGCAGCTTGATGACCGCTTCATAGATGATCAGGAGCGCAGCCACAAAGATCAGCAGGGCTTCGATGAATCCTGATAAATCCTCAAACTTCCCGTGGCCGAACGAATGGGCGGCATCGGGTGGCTCGGCGGACTTCCGCACAGAGAAAAAGGCAATCACCGCGGCGATCAGGTCCATGGAAGAGTGGATGGCTTCCGAGATGATGCTGACAGAGCCGATTGCAAACCCGACAACGAACTTCATCAGCACGAGACTGGTATTGGAGAGGACCGAGAGCCGTGCAGTATTCTGCTTGAGCTGGTCGAGCGACTTTTTATCTTGGGTTGGACTCATGGTGTGCTGGATATATGTCGGCCGCAATTCACATCAAGGTATGGAGCATAGGGAAATATTCCGGCGATTCGCACTGAAATACGGGCATGAACCTATCGGATTCTCTTCGAAGGGCCGAAAACCATCATGTATTCATTACAGAATTAACGTACCTTAATCATCCCGGAAAAAATTCCGCCCTATCTCCTCCCTTACCGTAGTAAACAGGTCGAAGAATCCACCGGATTCTTCTCCCATCCCGGCCTATCGGGCTTCTATGCTTCGAAATTTTTCGCAGTTAACGCCAGATTGATGAGCTTTGGTCCCAAAGGGTCATTGATCTGTCATGACACGCAGCACACTTTACCTCCTTGTGCCTGTACTTCTCATCATTGCTGCCATCGTCACCAGCGGCTGTGTGGGATCTGCAGTGGCACCCGCTGCAGGGGACATAAAAAAATTCAGTTCAGCGGACGAGATCCGTGATTACATCAAAAACAACACCGCCATTGCAGCCGAAGGAGAAGGGGATGGAGATGGCGAAAGCTGGGGCATTACCGATGGGGTGAGGACAATGGTTCCCACTGCCGTCCCCCAGATTGCCATGGCCGAATCCGCTGCCAAAGGGGCAGCAGTTCCGGCGGCCATCGGAGGATCCACGGATCACTCCGCTACCAACGTGCAGGTCTTGGGTGTGGATGAACCGGATTTTGTCAAGAACGATGGCCGGTATATCTACATAATTTCCGGCACAACGCTTGCGATCGTGGATGCGTACCCGGCGGCATCGGCATCGATCGTATCAAAAATTACGATTGAAGATACCCCCAAAGACCTGTTCATTGACGGGGACCGGCTCGTGCTCTTCAGCGTGGGAACAGAGGATACGGATACCACGTCAGCCGGTGACAGTGCGGTCTCCGCATCACAGGGCAAGGAGATGCCGTATTATCACCCCAGTACCACACCGGTCACCCACGCGGTCTTCTATGATATCAGCAGCCCGGCACACCCGAAGGTACTCAAAGACTATACGATTGACGGGGACTATATCGATGCCCGGTTAATCGATTCCAGCCTCTATCTCGTAACCCGGGAACAGATTTATCCATACAATCCTGACAGGATTGTCGCGCCTCAGGTGCATGAAGGCACAAAGACCATTCTTGCACCGGATGTTTATTACTTCGACAACCCCGAGCGCGAGTACGCCTTCACCACGATCTCCTCGTACGATACCGGCAGTGCAGGAGAAAAAGAAGCCAGGACCTACCTTGTGGGCAGCGGCAACATCCTCTACGTTTCCGAGGACGCCATGTATATTACGTACCAGAAATACCATAACATCGTCTATCCGGTATGGGCCGTGCCGGCGATTGTTCCCGTTGTCCAGATCAGTATTACACAGGCCGCCGGAGCAGCTTCCGGCACGGGCAGTGCAGCTGACGGCGGTGCGGAGGTCTCGTCTCTGATACAGGGTGAAGACTTCAACCAGATGAGCGAGACGGAGAAACAGGCTGTCATCGCTGACATGAAGAACAAGGAGCAGGAAGTTAACCGGAAGCAAGAGATCGACCAGACCACGACCGTCATTCACAAGATCGCGATCAGTGGCGGCACCATTACCTATATCGCGAGGGGTGAAGTGCCCGGCACGCTCAAGGACCAGTTCGCCATGGACGAGCATGACGGCAACCTGCGGGTCGCGACCACGTCCAGCGTCTGGACCTCACGCGGCCAGTACGAATACAACAACGTATTTGTCCTTGACGGAAAGATGGCTACCATCGGGTCACTTACCCATATTGCCGAGCAGGAGCAGATCTATGCGACCCGGTTCATCGGAGACCGGCTCTATATGGTGACCTATAAGCGGGTCGACCCGTTCTTCGTAATCGACCTCTCGACCCCAACAAGCCCGAAGATTCTCGGCAAGCTCAAGATCCCCGGTTACTCTGACTACCTGCACCCCTACGATGCCACGCACATAATCGGTATCGGTAAGGAGACCGGGACCAATGACTGGGGCGGTGTCTCAACAAAGGGACTGAAGCTTGCCCTCTTTGATGTGTCGGATGTGGAACACCCGACACAGATCGATAAGGTGGAGATCGGCGACTCAGGGACGGACTCCGCAGCACTTACGGATCACAAGGCGTTCCTGTTCGACAGGGAGAAGAACCTGCTCGTGATCCCGGCCCGGGTCGTGAAGAACGAAGCAGCGGTTACCGGCAAATATGGCGCAATCCAGCCGAATATCTGGTATGGGGCATATGTCTTTGGTGTTACTCCGGAGACCGGCTTTACTCTCCGGGGCATGGTTCAGCATGGTACCGATAACAGCTCGTATTACTGGTATGGCAGCTCGCAGGACGAGGTAAAGCGCTCGCTTTATATCTGTGATACCCTGTATACGATTTCGTCAGCGAAGATCCTGGCAAACCCGCTGGACCAGATCAACAGGACGGTTTTGACTATCCCCCTGCCGGGCGGGGGAGATGTGCTGTACCCGCCGGGGATGGTAGAGTAAAAAAAATTTAAAATATTGGAGCACCGTCTCGATGATGATGTCATCGTATGGGAACACGGATCATTCCAATCGGTAAACATAACAATAGAGACGTCACGAATCGGCAGCAACAGGCTAATCTCCCGGGGCACATCCAGTCCCTGGAAGGTTTTAGGCTTAACGGAATTCTTCAGCAGAAAAAAGGAGAATGTATCAGATTGGCTGGGCATTCATGCTCGGCGGGATGATGCGCCGGATAAGTATCTCCGGTACCTGCCGGGAGGTCATGACCTTCATATCGAACAGGGCATTGCTCCCGGAAGGGCCGATGTATGTCAATACGATCTGGAAATCCGTATCAATAATAGGGATGCCAAGCGCAGAAATACGGGCATAGCGAGCACTGATTGTACGCTCCTGGCCGATCGCAAGACGCTCCTTATTGCCGTCAACCGAGGTATCTACTTCGTTGTCCATGGTCATAACCATGATATTACTGTTCCCAATCGTGACCTGTTGACTGTCAGGCAGGGAGACGCGGTACGTGGTGGTGTACGGGAACGAGGTGCCGGTCGGCTGTTCGAGAACGGCGACGGTAAGGGTCAGGACCGCGATAACGGAAACGACGACCACGATAGCAATGAGCCAGAGCAGGATCCTGGTACCGAGGCCCCATCCTTTCTTCTCCTTGATCACCACTGTCTTGGTGACCGGCTGCGGTACCGGTTGGGTTGGTTGGATTGGTTCGGTGGCCATAGTTTATCACATGGAAATTTGGGGGCTTTGTAATATATTGGTTGTGGAGTGAGACCAGAATGACTGCATATCGCTCTGGCAGTCCCGGAATTTCCGGTGGTACCGCACAGGATAGTCCGAGTCCGACTTGCGGCTGGCATTTCACTTCCTGGAAACTGGCTGGAGAGGTTCTGAGGGATAATCGTTCCCTGCCAGATGCACCTGATTGAAACGGCGCCAGTTCGAAGAATGCTTACACGTTCGATCAAAAACCTGCGGCCGGTTGAGGAACCTTACGGTTTTTCTCCTGCTTCGGAATTGGTGGGGGTCATCGAAGAATGCGTGTGCATTCCTCGCATCTCTCAGGTCTGATGACCTTCGAGATTCAGCAGAACCCCGGCAATGAGAAGGGAAACTTCAGCAAACCTTCGAAGTTCTGATGAACCTCAGCACGTCGAAGGCTTCGTCTTCTCATGTCTCAAGTCTGATGACTTTCGACATTCTCCAGCCCGTCTTTCTGTTGGAAGACGGGTTACAATAAACTCCATTACCTCCCCCGGCTCATAGATATAAGATTCTGATGCGCATCCTCATCAACGAAGTAACACCGGCAACCGGTTTTACGGAGGTCTGCGGCTGGGTCCACGAGGTCCGTGACCTCGGCGGCCTTGCCTTCATGCTCGTCCGTGACCGGACCGGTATCATCCAGGTGACCATTCCGAAGAAGAAAGTCCCAGAAGCAGTCCTTGCTGCGGTCAAGGCCGTCTCCCGCGAGTCCGTTGTCCGGGTTACCGGCCCGGTCAAAGCTATGGAGAAAGCTCCCGGTGGCCGCGAGCTCGTGCCCGAGTCCATCGAGATCGTAAGCCTTGCCGAGACCCCACTGCCGCTCGATGTTTCCGAGAAGGTGCCGGCCGAGCTCGATACCCGGCTCGACGCCCGCTTCCTCGACGTACGGAGGCCCCGCGTGGCGGCGGTCTTCGAGATCCGCTCCGCTGCGATGCATGCGATCCACCAGTATTTCCACCATGAGGGATTCACCGCCATCACCACCCCGAAGATCGTGGCAGCAGCAACCGAGGGTGGGACCGAGCTCTTCCCAATCGCTTACTTCGACAGGGAGGCGTTTTTGAACCAGAGCCCGCAGCTCTATAAGCAGATGATGATGGCTGCCGGCTGCGAGAAAGTATATGAGATCGGCCCGATCTTCCGGGCGGAAGAGCATAATACCACGAAGCACCTGAACGAGGCCACGAGCATCGATATAGAGGTCTCGTTTGCCGATCAGAACGATGTTATGCGCATCCTTGAAGACGTCATCGTGAAGACTTACGCGTACGTGTACCGCTCCTGCCCGGATCAGCTCGCAAACCTTGGGATCACCGATTTTACGGTGCCGACAGCCCCGTTCCCCCGGCTGCCCTATGCCGAGGCTATAGGGATCGCAAAGAAGGGGATCGAGGAGCCGATCAAGTATGGCGACGACATCAGCCCGGCAGCCGAGCGGGCAATCGGTGCAGAGATGGGGGGCCACTACTTCATCGTGGACTGGCCTTCTGAAATCCGGCCGTATTACGCCATGCAGTACGAGAACGATCCCTCGATCTGCAAGGCGTTCGACCTGATGCACCCACGGATGGAACTCTCGAGCGGGGCCCAGCGGGAGCACCGGTACGACCGGCTTGTACAGCAGATCAAAAAGAAGGGGCTCAATCCCGAGAGCTTCGAGTTCTACCTCCGCCCGTTCCGGTACGGCATGCCACCCCATGCAGGTTGGGGCCTCGGCGCCGAGCGGCTGGTCATGACCATGCTCGGCCTTTCAAACGTACGGGAAGCCGTGCTCTTCCCCCGCGATATGCACCGGCTCGTTCCCTGACCGTGAACTATTTCTTTTTAGGCATCGACCTTAAGGTAACAAACAGTGTCCGGACACCATGGCAAAAGCGTATTTTATTGATAAGGTTCTGGCGACAACAGTTGTCGGCAGTTATCCGGTGGTTAAAGGCGGGGGCCTACTGAGCCTCTTTGACCCGCTCCGTCCCGCAGTCGAGACCGCGGTTGGCGACCAGCTCGCGGCCGGGATCGATATCATCTCTGACGGGCAGGTGCGGGGAGACATGATCGGCGCTTTTACATCAAATCTACCGGGCATCCGGCAGCAGGAAGTGGTAGGCAAGATCCAGCCTGCCTCCGGCCCGATCACCGTGGGGGACACAAAGTATGCGATCTCGAAGGCCCCAAAGGTGAAAGGAATCATCACCGGCCCGACCACGCTTGCCTACGGCCTCCACATTGCCACACCTATGTACCGGAACAAGGAGGAACTTGTACCTGACATTACCGCCGCTCTGCTTGTCGAGGCACGGGCACTTGAAGCTGCAGGAGTCGCGCTCATCCAGATCGACGAGCCGATCTTCTCGACCGGGATCGCTGATCTCGCAGTCGGGAAGCAGGCAATCGACAGGATCACGAGCAGCCTCCATACCCCGGTTTGCATGCATGTCTGCGGGAACCTCGGGAACGTGATTGACGAGATCCTGAAGTTCAACGTGAACGTGCTCGACTTCGAGTTTGCGAACAACCCGGCAAACCTCGACCTGCTCTCCCGCCGGGACCTGACCGGCAAGATGCTCGGGTTCGGCTGCGTGGACTCGACAACCGACCGGATCGAAAGCACTGCCGAGATCCGCAGGCGTATAGAGAAGGGTGTGGAGATCTTCGACCCGAAGATCATGCTTATCGACCCGGACTGCGGTATGCGGATGCGGACCCGCGAAACCGCTTACGCGAAGCTGAAGTACATGTGCGATGCGGCAAAGGAAGTCAGGCTCGCGCTGTGACCGGGTCTGCATAACCTTTTTATCTCACTCATCACCGGATATATTCTTCCGGGGATTCTGCAAGATGGATCAACAGGTTCATGATTTATTACAGAGCCAATATCTTTTAGCGAGAAATTATGGCAAAAACCTGTCCCAGCTGCGGTTATCATGAAACTGATAATCAGGCACTGTACTGCAACAAATGCGGTTACCCGTTCCCGCAGAGCCAGCCCAGAAGACCGGCTGCGGCAACGGTCCCGGTCAACCGCCCGGCACCGCGTACCGCAAAAAGACCCACGCACAAGAAGACCAGCGGGGGAGGTTTTTTCTCATTTGGTACCCTCATCACCGGAAATCACCTCAAACTGATCTACATCCTTGGCGCGGTTGTGATAGTTCTCGTCTCCCTCGTGGGAATCGCCGGGAAGTTTGCAAAGCCGGTGGCCGGTGGCGTCAATATGTCGATAACCAACACCACGGCCATCGCTCAGGATCCTGCCGGTTCGCCCCTGTTCTGGATCGGGTTCCTTTTTGCCGGTAGTATACTCTGGCGGATGTTCTGCGAGCTCTTCGTGGTGCCTTCCCGGGTGCACGGCGTCCCTGATCCTGGCCGGGAGGCCGAACCTGAAGACGAAACGGCAGATTACGGAGATGCGGAGGCTGCCGTGTACGGTGATGGAGGGCCGGCACAGTTGGTTGAATGTCCCAAATGCAGGAAGATCGTTCCGGTTGAAGAGCTGCGGGAATGCGAGCACTGCGGTGTGCAGGGGTGCAGCAACTGCATCCGGCCGATGGGCCTGTTGAAGAAAACGATGACGTGCCGGGAGTGCTTTGAAGGGGAATAATTTTTTTAATGATCTGGCGTTGTGGAAAAAATTTCATGAGATATTGCCGGAAAAACCGGGATCACGGAACCATAGTCCCTTCCGGCAAACGCAGGTTATCCCGTTGACCTTCCTGTTTTGCATCCCCATTTGCAATAATAAGACGTTTTTTCAACTACGATGAAGAAAAACCAGACGGGACCTAATCCTGCAATGATTATTAGCAAGTTTCAGGTTTTTCGAATTACATAAACGAGAATGTCTCCGGCACCAGCGTCTGCAAATCAACAGCAATCGCAAGCGCCGGTGTCGGGTTTACGTTCATCTGCTTCTGGAACTTGGTCTGGGACTGCCATGTGCCGGCATTGATCCCGAGCACGCCGCGGTAATTCGTGATGCCCTTGATATGCACATGACCGGTGTGCAGGATCTCGGGCAGCGGGTCGATGATCAACCGGTCGATCTTCCCGGCGGCAATCGGCGTCTTGCGCCCGTATGCGGGAGCGAGATGACGGCGAACGAGCATCTCCTCCATCATCAGCCCGCTCTTCTCATACGAAGCGCCGGGGATGAGGCCGATCATGTCATCGATGGACCGGCCATGATACATCAGCACCCTTACTCCCTGCAGGCGCACGAGCGCCGGGTTCTCCACGAGCACGCAGTTGGACGGGAACGTCTTGGTAAACTGCTCCGGCAGCACCGGCTGCGGTTCCGCCCCGCGGACTACGTCGTGGTTCCCGGGCGAGATGATGATCTTCATGCGGGATGGCAGAGCCTGCATCATGGTACCGAAGGCATCGTACTGCTCGTAGATATTCTTGATCTTCAGCTCGGCGTCCTGGTTCGGGTAGATGCCGATGCCGTCAACAAGGTCTCCTGCGATCAGCAGGTAGGAGTAGTCCGAGTCAGAAAGCCAGTCGGCGAACTTATTCCAGCTGGCTTCGAGGAAGGTATCGCTGCCTACGTGGGTATCGGAGATGAAGACAGCTTTTCCCGGCTGCTCGCTCTTGAACGGGGCATTGTCGATCCGTATGTCCGGGCGGTAGAGCAGCTCGGCAAAGAAGAGCTTCCCGTCGTTCGAGAGCTTACCCTTGACGCCAATCACCTCATCATGGACGATCCGCTCGGCATCGGCAAAGACCGGCCGGTCCTTCCGGAAGAGCACCGGAATAGTACCGGAAGTGTCCTCGATATCGGCGATGCGGTGGCCGTTTGTGGTAGTCTTCACCTCCACGACCATCCCGATAACCGTGCATTCCTCCTGCCGGTAGCGGGTGTTCTTTGTGAGTGCCTCGATGGGCATCGCCCCGCACCGGTTCCGGATCATGCTTCCGAGCCGGCTGTACCGATCCCGGAAGTAGTGGAGGTAGTCGCCCGTCCCGTTCACCGCGCCCGACGTGCCGGCCAAGCCGGAGACCACCTCCACCTCAGGATCGACGAGGAACCTTGTTCCGTCCCGGACCGGGCGGACACCCGGGATATGCTTTGCCAGGACAACGATCGTATCCTTCGGGACACCGGCAATGATGCGCTCGATCAGGTCCGGCTCGTTCTGCTCGAGGATGTAGCGCACCACTTCCGGGTGCACCTGCAGCTTCGTATCGAGGAACCGGTGCGTGATTTCCTGCGCATCAAGCATACCGGAATATCGGCGGCAGAGAAAATATAGGCTGTTGTTCCGGCATCCGAATGGTTCATCAGAACCATGAGGAGGAGAAGAGCCGAATGCTCTTCGACTTGCAACTGGTTCATGAGAATGTCAAAGACCGGGGTTGCCTCCCATCTCCTTATCGGGATTTTACCAAACCTCTCCAACCGCGAGGAGAAGAAGAACTCATCAGATTCCTTCGAAGAGGCTTGCCCGGTTGAAGCGCCGCTGGCTCTTCTCCAGCCTGCTCTTCCCTATGTGATGCGATATTTTGAAGAACGCTGATGCGTTCTTCTCTTTTCTCCTTGACTTCGTCATGTCAACATACCCAAGAACATCAGAATTATTATTTCTCCAGATCAGAAAAAAAGGGATTATTTACGGGGCATTGCGCTTCTTGATCATTTCGAGCGCTTCGAACGCTTCCTTGCGCACGACCGGGTTTTCATCGGAAAGCATACCGGTCAGGTGATCGACGGCCTTCTGATCGCCGATCTCCCCGAGCAGGAGGACCGCACGCTTCCGCACATCCACCTGCTCATCCTTGAGCACCATGATGAGCGGCGTTGTTGCAGGCTGCCCCAGCATCCAGAGTGCCTCCATGGCGCCGGTCCTCGTGCGGATATCTCCCTCGCGGAAGACCTGCATGAGCGGGGCAATCGCCGGGACCCCGAGGGCGGCAAGGGACCTGACTGCCTCGATACGTACCAGCCGCTCGGGATCGTTGAGCGCCGTTATGACGGGAGCAATTGCCTTCGTGTTCCCGATCTGGCCGAGCACTTCCATGGCTCCCCTTCGGATACCGGGGCTCTTGTCTTCGAGAGCCTGGATCAGGGGGTCCACAGCCGGTTCGCCGATAGTAACGAGCGCGAGCGATGCTCTCCGGCAGACTTCCTCGTTCGGGTCCACGAGCGCCCGTATGAGCGGCCCGATGGCATTGTCACCCAGCGAGCAGAGGGTGGCCATCACGGCCATCCGCACGTTCTCCTTCACATCGTTCAGAGAGCCGATTAAGGACTCAACTGCCCGAGGGTCGCCAATACGGCCAAGTGCAATGGCACTCTCGTGCCGTACTCCGGCGTCCGGGTCTTTTAAGGACTCGACGATCTGGGGAACTGCCCTGCTCTCACCTATAATCCCGAGAGCCTGCACAGCACCACGGCGAATCAGGGGGTGGCCATGCCGCATTGACTGAATGAGGGGACCGACTGCCGGATCTCCGATCAGCTGGAGTGCCCGGATGGTCTCCTGCCGGACATCGTCGCCCGGTTCGTCCAGCGCCACGATCAGCGGACTTATGGCAGGGGCCCCGATCTTGCCGAGCGCATTGGCAGAACCCCTCCTTATGATCCAGTACTCATCCTTAAGGCCGTGGATCAGGGGCTCGATTGTGGGCTCGCCAAGGTCGACGACCGACCGGACTGCTGCCCAGCGGGCATCGAGATCACCCTCGCTTAATGCCCGCAGGAGGTTGTCCGTCCGCTCCTTCTGCGCCCGTAGGTGTGCCTCCTCCCGTTCACGCTCCATCTCGCGCTTACTTTTCCCCGATTTCAGAATATTGCCGAGTTTATTGATAATACCCATAACGATTCCCGGACGAATATTAGTATAAAATCATTCAAATAGGTATCGGATACGCAATCTGACGAATTCTCCCGCTCACGCCAATTTTTAGGGCTTGCAGACCGATTGGAAAAAAATATCGGTTTTTAACAGTGTTCTCATACGCCATTGCATAAGAGGAGTGCTCCCACCGGATATCTTCTCATCGGGAACAGGGATGTCTTCCGGTCTGCCCTCGCAATACGCCCGGTTACCCCGGAAAAAGGTGTGTGGTTATTCATCGTAATGTACGGTGAACTGGGAAGAGCCGGAGGTCGTTTTGGGCACATCATTTACGTATATCGTGTATACCCCGGCCGGCGCGGCGTTGTCAACCGTGTACCGGTAACTCCAGGTGTTATCCGCTGTTAACGAGTTTGTGCCAAGGTCTACCCCGGTTGAGAACCGTCCGGGCCCGGAGAGGGTAAGCTGGACATTCCTGGCGCCCGTGGTGCACATGCCGGAAAAGGTCAGGAATTCTCCAGGTAAGACCGAATACCTGGTTGATGAGACCGTTACTATACCGTTTCCAATCACGGTGAACCCGGCACGGTCGGATACGGTTTTTCCAGCATCACTAACAACAATGGTATAGGTGCCCGACTGGATTTTGGTCCCCGGGTTCCACAGGTAACTCCAATCATCGAGCGAATCGGGTTTTACCTGGGAGTCGAGCACCAGGCCGTTTGCATAATAACCGGGCCCGAAGATGGTCAGGGTAACGCTGCCGGTGCCCGTTGCCGTCCCGGAAAACGTATTGGAATCCCCGACAACCATCTGTTCCCTGCTGACCCTGACCGTTACGACAGCCGGTAATTCCGTTGCCACGGGACTGATCTCGACTTGCTGCACCGAACCCGGCTGCGCTGTTAGGGCTGCAAAATAATTCGATGTGCCCGAAGGTACCGTGATTGCAGTCTTCCAGCTCTTGTATCCGTTCGAGCGGAACTCGAGGGTATGGTTCCCGGGGACGACTTCGTAAATAGTACTGGGAGTGCTTCCACTGTACTGGTTGTCGAGATAAATTTCTGCGCCCGTTGGTGACGAGGTGAGCTGAAGGGTGCCTTTTTCTGAAGGCTGGCTGGTTATACATCCTGCCAGCAGGATACTGACGAAGATGAGAACGAGAATTTCACGGATCATGGTTTCCCACGTACTTCTCACGATAACCGTTATTCCGGAGCGTTATATAGATTTGCAAAATAGGGGGGCGGTCCATGCGGGACCTGCAGGCAAGGAAAAAACGGCAGGAAGTTCGGGATATCAGCGGTTATCGATGAGCGACAGGATGTCGCGTGCGAATGCGATGCTTTTTTCTTCATCCGTCATCAGGGTGTCGAACCTGACGGAATGGCTGACCTCTACGGGATCGCGGATGTCCTGCACGAAGATGTCAGGGATACCCCCGTAACAGGTAAAAGTCCCGATCGCGCTCGGCTCGTACCCGGCTGCCTTCATCAGGGCACCGGCCGGCCCGCTGACGGGAGCATGGCCGATGAACGGGCTCACGGCGATTACGAATTTGTCCTTCAGTGCCGGTTTCAGCCCGTCGCAGGAGAGGATCGGTTCAATGCTCGTGATGGGGTTGGAAGGTCCGATCACCACCGCGTCGCTCGCCTCGATGGTCGCAAGAACCTCATCGGTTGCCACGGGAGGCTCGTTGCAGCTGCGGACAACCTTCCGGATATCGATCTGTCCCTTCGCCCGGATCCAGTATTCCTGGAAATGGATCAAGCCGCGGTCGGTCAATACCCTGGTCGTCACTTCCGTGTCAGTCATCGGGAGGACGGTCTCGCGTACCCCGAACCGCTCGCACAGGACCCTGGTCACGCCCGTGAGCCGCATGCCGTTCCGGAGCATATCCCCGCGTGCGATATGCACGGCCCGGTCCCGGTCACCCACAGCAATGAACTCGTCAAGACCAAGGCGGGTAGCCTCTTCGTGGGTGGTGAAGGTGTCATTCCTTACTCCCCACCACGTATCGGTGTTGAGGATGCCGGCAAAGAGGTACATGACCGTGTCGATATCCGGCGAGATGTGGTTTCCCGATATCCAGATGTCCTCCGCCGTATTGACAATGACTGCAATCTCGTGCCGGTCCATTATTTTCTGCATGCCCCGCAGCAGTTTCGGGGTGCCCGTCCCGCCCGAAAGAAACGTAATCATTACTCAATACTTTTATGCTCTATATATGAAGATTCTTTAGTGAATCTGTGAAAATCATCAAGGACCCGGTCCACGGTTACGTTGAAGTGGAGGACTTTACCCTCGCCCTGCTTGATTCTCCCCCCCTGCAGCGGCTCCGTTATATCCGGCAGCTCGGTTTTTCCTTTCTGGTGTATCCCGGTGCCAACCACACGCGGTTCGAGCACTCGCTCGGAACCATGTTCCTCGCGGACGTGGCAGCCCGCCGCTTCGGGCTTTCTGAAATAGACCGCATGCTTGTGATCGCTGCCGGGCTCCTCCATGATATCGGCCATGGCCCGTTCTCCCATGCCAGCGAACCCTTGATGGAACAGTTCCTCCACACAACTCACGATGATATAGGACGGATCGTCAGCCATGGGACCGGCACGCTGCTCGAGGAATCCGGTATCGATCCTGAAGAACTTTGTCAGCTCGTGAAGGGAAAGCACCGGCTCTCGGGTATCATCCACGGGGATCTCGATGTTGACCGGATGGACTACCTGCTTCGTGACGCCTATTATACCGGTGCCCCGTACGGCACGGTGGATGCCCAGCGGCTGATCCGGCACCTGATCCAGACCCCCGACGGAGAGACCGTGCTCGATGAGAACGGGGTGAATGCTGCCGAGTCGCTCCTGATATCCCGGACCCTCATGCGGCCAAGTGTTTATTACCACCACGTAAGCCGCATTGGTGAGAGTATGTTCCAGCTCGCGGTACTGGAGCATACGGGGAACGGGAGGGAAGAAACGATCCGGCAGCTCATGGCCATGGATGACCCGGCATGCATGCATGCCCTGCGCACCTCGGAAAGCCCAATTTCCCGCGGGCTTGCAGACCGGCTGTACGGGCGCCGGCTTTACAAGCGGGCGCTGTTTGCCACGACCGATCAGGTGAATACCCCTGCGTTCCATGCCGGTGTTTCAATAAAGGCAGGCCGGGACTATGCAGAACGGATCGCGGAAATGGCCGGCCTGCAGCCCCACGAGGTGCTGGTGGATATTCCGGCCGTCCCGCGGGAGTTGTCCCTTGGCGTGCGGGTGAAGAACCAGCACGAAGTGGTCAGTCTCGAGGAGTTCTCGCCCCGCATCCGGACGCTGAACGCCACCCGGCGCGAGCAGTGGCGTCTCGGCGTGTATACCCTCCCGGAACACCGCGAATCTGTGGCGGAGGCGGGGTGTGCCGTGCTCCACCTGAAAAAACCTACCCGTCAGAATACGTTGTTCTGAGGTTAACGCCCGGTACGGAGTGCGATGCCTGAATAAACAATAATATATCCCAATCTCCAAACATCACCCATATGAAGTACCTTGTTATCTGCACGCTGATCCTCGCAGGTGTCCTGATCGCGGGGTGCACAAGCCCGCAGGCGCCTCCGGCTCCCCCTGCACCGACAGCGACACCGGTAGCAGTCACGACAGTGACAACCGCCATCCCCCAGCCCTCGTTTGAAATGGGCGACCAATATCTTGATATTAAATACAATTTTAACAGTCCGACAGATATCTACACGGAGCAATTCATTGTCGATAGTCCGTCATGGGGGATAAAAATCGAGGTCAGTCCTAAGTCAGATAACCTGGAATCCTGCTGGTTTACGCTGAATGTAACGGATGTGAATACCAATCAGACGGTGGAAACCTTTGGTTATGGAAGGAATTACTCATATGAGAATGTTCAGTTGAAGCCCATGTATAAGCGTGGACAGTACAAATTTGAAATGAAAGGAAATCTCGTTACCGTTCAGGTAACCGCGGCCAAGCGGAACCCATAATGAAAAGGAGTTACTGATATGTTCGAAGACTGGATTGTCGTGATCTGCGGGGTTGTGGTGATAATTATCGTCGCAGCAGCTGCCCTGCTGCAGCTCCTTGGATCCGAGAGCCGGATGCATGAGAATACCCACAAGCTCAGGGTCTATACGGACCTCCTGAACGCGATCACCGAGCTGAACCTTGCGGGTGGCGACCCCTACAGGATGGACATTGCCAAGAAGAACCTGGCCATGACCCTCAACCGCCTGAACCTTGTGGGCAGCACCGGGGTGCTCAAGAGCACAAACGATCTCCTCGATTTCTTAAACGAGCATAAGGACAAGGAGTTCGATACGCTTCGGCTCCACAATATCCTCAACACGCTTGTCATCGAGGCGCGCCGGGACCTCAACCCCTCGCATGCCCGGAAAGTTGAGGAGGCGCAGGTACGGTACCGCTTTTTCGCCCCGCCCCGGAACAAGTAATACCTTTTTTTCGAACTTGGTGTGATCCATTCCGTTGACCGGGATCTTCTGGAATAGCGAAGGGTGCTGCCCCCTCTCTCGTACCGAAAAACGTTCCGCTCTTCTCAAGCCTCAGGTTCCCTTCGGGAACCATCGGCTCCCCAGAGGGGGTGATAGTCCAATGGATGCACCTCTGACTCCCTTTGGATTCTGATGATGCAATGGATCAATTTCTGGCATAGCTATGGCCTATCGCAACGCCCCCGTGACCGAAGAACGCAAACGCGTTCTTCTCCAGCTTCGGGTCCAAAGACCATGAGCACTCCCAACGGGGGCAGGGCTTGAGTAAGGGGGGCGACATTGTTGGTAATTGCTAAAATCCTCCGGACCTGTGGCCGGTTTTTTCAAATGTGATGTGCCTTTTATCCGGCACAAACTCTTTTTGCCTCCGCTCCGACATTGATACGACAGGAGAGCGGCAGAATTGAAAAAGGAGATCGTAGTGGGGGTGACCGGCGCAAGCGGGGCGATCTACGCCCGGCGCCTGCTGGAGGTGCTCTGTAAGGATGCGAAGGTTCACATCATTGTCTCGGACGTGGCAGAGAAGATCGCCACCTACGAGGGGGTCTCGTTCGAAGGGCTGAACGCCGAGTACCATAGCAACGACAAGCTCTTCGCCTCGGTTGCCAGCGGATCGTACCGGTATGACGGGATGGTTGTAATCCCGTGCAGTTCCAAGACGCTTGCGGCGATCGCGAACGGCTACGCCGACAATCTGATCACGAGGGCCGCGGATGTCTGCCTCAAGGAAGGCCGGACCTGCATCCTTGTTACCCGCGAGATGCCGCTCTCGCGGATCCACATCAAGAATATGCTGGCTGCACGTGAGGCGGGGGCTACGATCATGCCGGCGAGCCCCGGGTTCTACAACCAACCGGAAACCATTGACGATCTCGTCGACATGGTGGTGGCCCGCGTGCTGGATCATCTCGGGGTGGAACATAGTCTCGGGCAGCGCTGGAGTGGTTACGATGCGTGATTTTATAGGGAAAATGCGGAAGGCAGGGCTCGTCACTGACGTGAAAAAGGCGATCCCTGCCAATATGAAGGCAGCGAAAATGGCGGCAGGGACCGACAAGCTCCTCTTTTTCCATGATCTGGACGGGCACCGGGCGGTCATGAACATGACCGCGAGCCGCAAGGCTCTTTCCCTTGCCCTCGGCATCGATGAGAATAAGCTGGTGAAGACCCTTGCCGATGCGAAGTATAACGGGAAGGTCGAGGAGGAGGGGACACTCAAAATGACGAAACCGGACCTTTCGAAGCTCCCGATCCTGCACCACTTCCCGAAGGACGCCGGCCGGTACATTACCTCCGGCATCGTCTTCTCCTGCTGGGACGGGGTGGAGAATGCCTCCATCCACCGGATGCTGGTGCTGGACGATCACCGCGTTGCCGCCCGGCTGGTCGAGGGCCGGCACACCCACGTAATGGTGAAGAAGGCCATCGCGAAGGGTGAGAAACTCCCCATCGCCGTGGCTATCGGGACGCACCCTGCCGTGACCTTTGCGAGCTGCACGCGGGTACCGGCGGGAATGGAGCTCCCGTACGCCGCGGAACTCCTGGGTGGGAAACTGAAGGTGAAGCGGTGCAGGAACGGCATCCGGGTGCCCGATGCCGAGATTGTGCTGGAAGGGTACATCACGGCAGAACTCACGGAGGAGGGGCCTTTCGTCGACATCACCGGGACTTACGATCCGGTCCGCATGCAACACATCATCGAATTCACCGGTATGTACACGAAGCCGGACTTCATCTACCACGGGATCCTGCCGGGCGGCGACGAACATAAGATCCTGATGGGCTGCCCCTACGAACCGAAGATCTACAGGGCCGTTGCCGGCGTGACCGAGGTCCGGAACGTTGTCCTGACCAAGGGCGGCTGCGGGTACCTCCATGCGGTGATCCAGATCAAAAAGAGCACGCAGGGTGATGCGAAGAACGCGATCATGGCGGCATTTGCCGCCCACACCTCGCTCAAGCATGTGGTCGTAGTGGACGAGGATATCAACCCCGAGGACCTGCATGACGTGGAATACGCGATCGCGACCCGGGTCAGCGGCGACCGGGATGTGATGGTGATCACCGGGGTCCGGGGTTCCTCTCTCGATCCATGCCAGCTCGATGACGGCACCAACGTGAAGATCGGGGTCGATGCAACGATGGTGCTCGGGCGCGAAGCGGACTTCACGCGGGCCACCTGGTGACCGGATGCAGCTCGATCCTGAAGATGAAAAGATCCTTGCCGGCGAGCAGGGGGAGACCCGGCAGAAGATGCTCGAACTCCTTGTGGCGCTGGGCAAGGTCTTCGGTGCAGAACAGCTTGTCCCGATTAAAAGTGCACAGGTGAGCGGGGCCTCCTATAAGACGATCGGCGAGTACGGCCTCCAGTGGCTTTCCAGTCTCGATGCAAAGGCAGTGGTCCCCGCAGTCCTGAATCCCATCGGGATGCCCCGGACCCGCTGGAAGGAGATGGGTATTGATGCGGACTTTGCGGGAAAACAACAGGCTGTGGTCGAAGCCTACGGGCGGCTCGGTATCGGTCTCGAATGCACCTGCACACCGTATTACCTGCACGAGACCTCGTTTGGCGATCACCTCTCCTGGTCGGAATCTTCCGCGGTCAGCTATGCGAATTCTGTTATTGGTGCACGGACCAACCGTGAAGGCGGTCCCTCTGCCCTTGCCGCCGCCCTGATCGGCAGGACACCATGTTACGGGTTCCATCTCGGGCAGAACCGGATACCTCAGGTAGTGGTTGATGTTCAGACAGCGACCCGGGACTGGACCGTTGCCGACTATGGGGCGCTCGGGTACCATGCAGGGAAACTGGTGGGGAACCGTATCCCGTACTTCACCGGCATCCGCCCGGAACGCGACCAGCTCAAGGCGCTCGGGGCAGCAATGGCGGCAACCGGTGCCGTTGCACTGTACCATGTTGAAGATGTTACACCGGAAGCGCAGAAAAACCGGTTTGGCATCGGGTGTCTTGAAAAGATCCCGGTGGAATTAAAAGAGATCGCGGGTGTATTCCAGGAGGTCCCGGTCGAAGCAGTGGCCCTCGGCTGTCCGCATTGTTCTCCGGAGGAACTGGGGACCCTTGCACGGCTCCTCACCGGCAAGCGGGTGACAAAACCCCTCTACGTCTTTGCATCGCAGGGCGTGATCGATACCAGCCGGAAGTTTGTGGAAGTCATCGAGAAGAGCGGGGCGAAGGTCTATGCCGACACCTGCATGATCGTCTCGCCGGTCATGGAACAGTACCGGGGTATCATGGTGAACAGTGGCAAGGCGCTCGCGTACGTGCCGGATATGTGCGGGGGAGTTGCGCGGATGGGGACAACGGAAGAGTGTGTGTGGGTGGCAACGGAATAGTCTCTTCCATCTCCAGCCTGCCTATATACCTTTGATTGCCAATGCGCACCCTATCAGATTGTTTTTACGAGCCAGCCCAAACACGATGGTGTCGCATGACTTGCCTGCGGTAACCATGAATATTCGCCCGGCATACCCTTATGCAGGTATGCCTGAACCAAAGCTTCTCAGGTTTCCGCCGGGAAAAACTCTCGACGAGGAACTCAGTACTGCCATGAAACGGGCTGAAGCCTTCGGTGTCTTTTATCCTGAAGGGTATTATCAGCGGCTCCTGGAAAAGTATACCCGTGAGGGAGTCCGCTATCCCCATATCCTTATGATCCTTGGGAAGCCGCGGATCAACAGCCACTTCTCCTATTCCCAGGTGCTCAAAGGAACCGGCAGGCTCCTTGATTACGGGTGCGGAACTGGTGATAATGTCCGGCAGCTGCTCCGCGACGGGTTTTCACAGGAAAGGATCACCGCATTCGATATCAACTGGGCAAGTATCGGCCTCGGCGTTGACCTGTACCGTGACCAGGAGGTGATCCGTGGCCTCTTTATCGTTTCCGATACATTCCCGTTCGGGCCGGCGGAGTTCGACATGGTGTATTCCGCTTCCGTTTTCCATGTGATTGCAGACGACGGGGAATTCGCGAATTATCTTGCGCAGGCGTGGGATGTCCTCAGACCCGGCGGGATTTTCTTTGGCTCCACGCTCGGGCAGTCGGGTGATGGGGTTGCCAGGTCTCCGGAGGAATGGGGGCCGCCCCGGGTGATGACAAGGGAACAGCTGACCGGTAGTCTGACTGGCGCCGGCTTTACCCGGCCTGAGATTGTCCAGAAGTATCACGTCCCGCATTATCTCGCCGATAACCGGTGCGTCTTCGAATTCTGTACGAAAAAGCCGGTATAGTTCCGGCACGTTTCCCGGTTCACTTCCTTATTCCCCGGCCCTGCCGATCAAACCATCTGATGTTTCCCGCACACACGCTTGCCGGTCCGACCAGCTCTTCCAGACAGCTGCCATCCATTGATGAATCATTGCATTTTTCTCAGGACCGTCCGGGGCCTTTATCACGTCCAATACGGTCAGGCATGCCAGCGGTGCGGGAGGTTCCAACCGGGGCCAGTCGTTCCACACCCGGGCAATCTGCATGTGAGCACTCTGCACCTGTTTTCCTGTATACCCTTTCTCCAGCGCAAGGTACAGGCCAATCAGGCCGAATATGACCGTTATATTCCGGGTCTTTCCCCCAACGTGCTGTGCCTCGTATGCATCCACCACGTACTGGTGGATAAACTCCGGGTCCTGTTTTGAGACCGTATAGCAGGAAAGGTCGCTGAAGAGCTGCCAGCACTCGCCGGAGGTATTGAACCGGTCCGGAGGATCGAGATGCCTGTCGGGAAGTACAAGCCCGCATCCGGGGCAAATGGTAGTCTTGTGGTCTGTGTGCACGGTATATAACGGAAGACTTCCGGATAAAAAAAGATGCTCTGTAGAAATCATTTTAATATTATTTATGACGCTCTTTTGGGCTCTGCCCCCGCCGCTATGGCATCCCCCGGTTGCGATTGTGCTGTATTACCTGTACGCAATCGGAGAGAAATTTTCAGTTCAGGTAATACCGAGGCATCACAATGCGCCCCCGTCCCCAATGGGGGCAGGGTTGGCGCAAGGGGGGGCGATCATCACGTGAAAAGAGGATCTCTACAGAGTAAAAAGATAAAACTCATTTCAGCGACAGCAGGACCGTTTTGATCTCCGCAACCACTTCCCGTGACGGGTTGTGGCCCGGGCTGACCCCTTCGCCAAAGGACAGGATCTTTCGGAGCGTCTCCATGCTGATCGTGCCAAAAGATATCCCGTCCCATTTCTTCTGGTCGATGGTGTTCCACGTGCACTGCAGCAGGTGTTCCAGGAGAATGATCTCATCCTCCTTAAGCGACCGCCATGCCTGGCCGAGACCCTGCTGCATCAGCTTCACTGCATGCTCAACCCGTTTCTCGCGGTGGACATGATACAGCCGCCGGCCCACCTCCTCCTGCGTTACATCCGGCATCTTCTCTCCCTCCCACACACCATGGGGTATAGTGAGTCAGTCATCCTCCCCGGTCTTATCCTTTGCGGCAGACCTGCAGGGCTGCATCCGCTGCCCGGCCTGGTGGATACTCCTCCGGGCAGGTAATTTTATCATCCGGCACCTGTATAGATTCAAAAAATGTATGTCCCTCTCTACCGAGGATGACCTGGGGAGACGCCGCTTCCTGCTCCACCGGGACAAGGCAGTCGAGTATGCGCTCGAGAGAATACGCCGTGCCCCGGACTCCGGGTGGGAGACCCTTACTTCTGAAGAACGCACCGGGCTTAAGGAGGTCCTTAACGAGATCTGGGAGAACTGCGGCCGCGAGCGCTGGCAGCAGTACTGTTTTTCAACGCTGGCAAAACCGGACATCCTGCAGCTTATTGCCTTAGGGGACGAGGTGCGGGGACGGCACCACCAGATCTGTGATGCCCGGCAGGAGGTCGAAACCATCCTGTTATCCTGTTCCCCGGGCAATCCCCCGCATTAAGCCGGTCTCCAGTCAGCTTCCATCCCGATAGGTTAATATTAAGGAACACTGTTAGGTTGTATCATTAAGGAGGTATGAAGAATGGCTGGTTGGGAAGTCCCGATTGGAGCAGCGATCGCATTCGCCTTTGGTGCGCTCGGTACAGGGTGGGCACAGTCACGCATCGGTGCAGCCGGGGCGGGTGCGATTGCTGAAAAGCCGGAGACTGCCGGGACCATTATTATCCTTGAGGCAATCCCCGAGACGCTGGTAATCTTAGGTTTTGTTGTTGCTGCAATGATCATTCTGATGGTGAAATAACCGGGACAGCATATGCACCGCATATCTCCGGGGTTCCCTGTATTGAGGGGGTAAAGCGGTGCGGGAACATCAGGGCTGGTGATCCGACATGGCATATGAAGACCTGCTGAAATCGGTTGAAGAGAGCGCTCGTGAAAAGGAGCTGGAACTCCGGAACAAGGCAGCAGCGGCTGTTGATGAGATCAAAGCCCGGGCAAAAAAGCAGGCCGGGGAAATCCGGCAGGTCCATATCAATGAGGCTGACAAGTCCATCACAACCGAACGGAACAAGCTGTTCTATCTCAAGAAGGCAGAGAGCAAGGAACTTTTAATCAGGGTTCGGGAAACCGCATTTGAACGGGCTTTTTCAGAGGCAGAAATCCGGCTCAGGGGGCTGCGCTCCGATCCGAAATATCCGGCCGTTTTTGAAAACCTCCTCAGAGAGGCAGCCAGTGCCCTGGGAGACGAATCATTCGTGATCCATATCGATCCACGGGACGGGGCGCTCTGCAGAAAAACCCTCTCTCTCCTTCACCTGTCCCCGGAAATCTGCACCGATCTGACAACCGATGGCGGCGTTATTTTAAGCCTGCCCGACAATTCCGTCGTCATCTCCAACACGGCCGAGTCCCGGATGCAGCGGGCAAAAGAGCTCAGGAGAAAGGAGATCCATGCCATCCTGACCGGAGCATGACCATGGATTACGGATACATCAACGCACGGATACGGGCGATGAGGAGCCGGCTCCTCTC
>Ga0182027_10002950_pt1 | contig 27314 bp, 18 predicted proteins | sample 712E1DmetaG_FD_121300 | JGI IMG/M metagenome (GOLD analysis project Ga0182027, IMG submission 121300) | Permafrost microbial communities from Stordalen Mire, Sweden - 712E1D metaG (Illumina Assembly) | ecosystem: Environmental > Terrestrial > Soil > Wetlands > Permafrost | place: Sweden...
CAGCAGGTCGGCCAAAAATTGTTCCAAGCGCTTTCGACATCTCTCGATTTCGCTCTCGGTCATGAACCGGAGCTTAGCACCTCCCGTAGGAGAGGTCAATAACGTAACGTAGTAGTACTAGCCACTGTCGGCGGGGCGCAAAACGCCGGTAATGGCCCGCACAAAGCGCTCCCACCGCGAGGTCTCGGCCACCAATTGCCTTCGTCCCGCCGCGGTAAGGCGGTAGTACTTGGCCCGCTGATTGTTTTTGGAAACGCCCCATTCAGCGGTAATCCAACCCTCCTGTTGCAGGCGCTGGAGTGCGGGGTAGAGCGACCCGTGTTCCACCTTGAGCGTCTCTTCCGACAGCCGCTCAATGGACTTGGCAATGCCATGTCCGTGAGTGGGTCCCCAGCGCAAGGTGCGCAGAATCAGCATGTCGAGCGAGCCATAAACAAGTTCGATTCGGTCTCCAGATGATTGCTTGGCCATAGTAGCAGGTAATCTACCACGCGCGGTGGTAGATTGTCTACTAAATAAAACAGGGGGTAGTGGGTCAATTTGATGTAGCGTCGGCGCGCGATGGCAGCACGACGCTCTTCAAGCGGAGGTCGGGCGCTGCAGGCCTTACGGCGTGAATTGAAAAATCGTTGGAACTTTCGGAACTCTCGCTACGTTCATAGGCTTAGAGTGAGGAGGTAGTTCCCAATGATGAAGAAGACACTTGGTGTGATGGTTCTCATATTCGTGTTTGCGGCGCTGGCGATGCCGGCTGACCGCTGGCTCCATGTCCGGGTAACAGAGTCAGGTCCGGACGGAGATCGGGTACGCATTAACATTCCGCTGAGTCTGGCAGAAGCTGTTCTTCCCACAATCAAGGCTGACAAGTTCCGCGATGGCAAAATCAAGATGGCTGGCCACGCCTTCGACCAGGTGGATTTGCGCGCCCTGCTGGAGGTGGTCCGTAAGGCGCAGGATAACCAGTACGTCACTGTCGATTCGAAGGACGCGAATGTGGAGGTGGCAAAAGCCGGGGAATTCCTGCTCATCAAGGTTCATGAGAGCCGAGAGGGAGCCGGGAAGGCCACTGGGGCGAAGAAGGCGACGAATACTGTGGATATCAAGGTTCCATTCAAAGTTGCCAATGCGCTGCTTTCCGGCAGTAATGACGAGCTCAATGTGCTGGCGGCAGTTCGAGCCCTCGGTGAGTACCCGAGCCTCGAGCTGGTCACCGTGCAGGACGAAAGCGATAACGTCCGCATTTGGGTTGACGCGAGGAATAACGTGGACTGACCTGCGGACGTGGGAGGCCCTGTCGCGCCGACCAGGCTGTTCCGGCGCCTGTATCTTGCGCAGGCGCGGTTCCCGATCAGTTCGGGCACGGGTCGTGAACCGCCCGTTCCTCCAGGCCTTCCGACAAGTTCCCTCAGGTAGGGGCACGCCATGGCGTGCCCGTACGCTAACCAGAAAGGCGGTGGGTATGACTACAGGCATGACTCTTCTCGGAGGGGCTCTCGGAATGCTCGTTGTGGGCGGAGCGTTTGTCTATAACGAGGGAGCAGTAAGGGTGGACGTGCGGGAAAGGACCCGCAACGGCGAGCACATCTACTTGGTGGTGCCGGCAGTCGTCCTACCTGTGGCGGCCCGGCTGGTCCCCAGGGACAAACTCAAAGACGCTCGAGGCAAAATTCGGCCATGGCTTCCAACCCTCAAGGCGGCAAGCGAAGAGCTGGCTCGCTGCCCCGACGGCCCGCTGGTCGAAGTGGATAGCAATCGCGAGCACGTGAGGATTCATAAGCAAGATAGGTCTCTTTTTATCGACGTGGACTCGGAGGAGGAAACGGTCCACGTCTCTTTCCCACTGCAAGCAGCGGCCGACATGGTGAGCCAATTAGTAAGGTAGTGACCTTTGGCTACGCACACTCAGATTGACGCAGTGGGGTGATCCCAGAATAGTCGAGAAACTGCTGGGATTCTTCGGCCCCAAAGAACGGCGCCTCAGAATAAGAGAGGGGGGTAATTTCCAGACTTTTCTTGCTGAGCGCTGAGAGCTGACGGCTGAAAGCTGACAGGCGCGAAGGCCTTGCCTTCACGGCCCCACAACGGGATTGGTCAACGTGCCAATGCCCTCCACCGTCACGCTGACCGTGTCACCCGGCTCGAGGTAGACCGGCGGCTTGCGGTAACGGCCCACCCCCCCCGGCGTGCCCGTCGAAAGAAGGTCGCCGACTTCCCAGGTCAGTGATTGGGAGAGGTAGCTCACCAGAAATGGGATCTTGAAGATCAGGTCGCGGGTATTCGACTCTTGCATTGTCCGCCCATTGAGCGTGAGTGAGATTTGCAGGGACTGCGGGTCGGGAATCTCGTCGGCGGTGACGATGCAGGGGCCGGTAGGCCCGAAGGTATCGCAACTCTTCCCCCGGAACCACTGCCGGTCGCCCTGTTGCATGTCGCGCGCAGTCACATCGTTAAGAATGGTATAACCAGCGATGTGCTCGAAGACTTTCTCCTCCGGTATGCCTTTCGCACGCTTTCCGATCACGACCACGAATTCCGCTTCGTAATCCACCTCAGTCGAGTTGGGAGGAAGGGCAATGGAATCGCCAGGACCGCAGATCGTGTTGCCGGACTTCAAGAAAAATACCGGGCGCGCGGGCGATGTGAGGCCCTGTTCGGCTCGGTGGGATTCATAGTTGAGTCCCACGCAAACAATCTTCCCAGGCCGCAGAAGGGGAGCGCGCAACCGCACTCTCTCGAGCGGCAGGCACACTCCTTGAGGAAGGCGCAAAGGTTCTCGAGATGCAGTTACAGTTTCGAGAATCTCTCCCAGCCCCCGGCGCCACTCTTCCCCCCGTTCGAGCAAATCAATCATGTGGCGAGGCGTCGCCCCTCCAACCAACACCAGGTTGACAGCCGTTTGCAACCCAGGCCGCGGCTCGAAGCCCAGCGTGCCGCTGCGAAGCGAGTCAATGGCAAGTCCAATATCGACTACGAAATTGCCCTTCAGAGCGCCCACACGGTTTTCATCGCCGCTCTTAAACGTTACTAGTTTCATCTGAAAACAGGTCTCCTTTATGCCCTTTCAATGCGAACTAACCGGAAATTCTCACCACGACCGGGGAAGGGCGGGGTTTTAACCCCGCCGATACCAGCGCTTGTGTCTCTCCCCCCGTCTTGTGCCCCGCGCTGCTCGCCGAGGCGAGCAGCGCGGGACACGAGACGAACCAAAGGTCGGGAACCGTTTTACGGCGGGGTTAAAACCCCGCCCTTCCGGTCGCCCGGTTGGGAGCACGCTCATGCCGCCGGCGCGGCTGTCAGCACTCGCATCGTTTCGCGCGCCACCACGATTTCCTCATTGGTGTAAACGACCAGCACCGCCACGCCGGAATTCGGACTCGAAATGATGCGGTCGGCGTGGGCGGGCTGGCGGTTTGCCTCGTCATCGAGATATATTCCGAGGAATTCCATGTCGCGGCAAACTTCCTGGCGAACCCGCCAGGAATTCTCGCCGATGCCCCCGGCAAAGGCCACCGCGTTGAGTCCTCCCATGGCGGCAGCGAAAGCTCCTATATATTTCTTGACCTCATATACCATAACATCCACAGCCAACGCAGCCCGACTATGGCCTTTTGACGCAGCCTCTTCCAAATCCCGCAGGTCGCTGCTGAGGCCCGAGATACCCAGCAGGCCTCCTTTCTTGCATAGGATCTCACTGGCCTGCGCGAGAGTCAGTTTCTCCTTCTCCATGACATCCAGAATCACGAAGGGGTCAAGATCGCCGCAACGCGTGGCGTGCTCAATTCCGGACTGGGCTGAAAAGCCGAAACTTGAATCCACGGAATTCCCCTCCCGCACCGCGCAGATCGAAGAACTCCCGCCCAGGTGGCACGAGACGAGCCGCAGTTCGGATGCCGGCCGGCGAAGAATCTGGGGAACGCGTTGTGATACGTAGCGGTGAGAGGAACCGTGAAAGCCGTAGCGGCGGACGCCGTACTTTGCCTGCCACTCATAGGGAACGCCGTAAGTGTAGGCCTTCTCCGGCAGGCTGGCGTGGAAGCCCGTTTCAAAAACCGCCACCATTGGAACTCCGGGTAACACCTCCCGAAAGATCTGCATGGCCTGGATATAAACCGGGTTGTGAACAGGCGCGACCGGAACGAACTCCTTCATGGCAGCGAGCAATTCATCATCGACCGGAAAACTTCCGCAATAGCGCGAGCCACCATGCACGGCTTTGAAACCCACGGCCGAAATCGCGTCCTTATCATCTGCTTGCGTGCTGAGATGAGCGAGCTTATTAAGCAGGATTTTGACGGCAGCCCGATGATCAGGGACCTCGAGCACTTCTTTCACTTCCCTCTCGCTGCCGGCATCCCACGTCGTGACTGGAGACTCTGCGCTTCCAATGCGCTCGATTTTTCCTCGCGCCAGAACCTTCTCGCCCTCGGTCTCGAGGAGTTGATATTTCAGCGATGTGGAGCCGAGGTTTGGAACCAGAATCCTCAAGGTGACTCTCCTTCGTTTGAGCCGGGTGATTGGAAGGGAGGGGTTAAGACCCCGCCCTTCCCCCTTCATGGCGTGAAATCCCGCCTAGGCAGGCGGCGCTGCACTAGCCTGCCGCCTTCCTGGCCTCGGCTGCCTGGCGCTGATGATGCATCACGAGCAGCGCCAAGGAAATGGAATGAATCTTGGTCTCCGGCGGTTCAGCCCGGGAAAGCACGACCAGTGGCACGCGCGCCCCAACGATGATGCCGCCGGACTGGCCCCCGGCAAAATACGTAATCGCCCGATACAGAATATTGGCCGCCTCGATGTCCGGAGCAATGAACACATCCGTGGCCTCGACCACCGGGCTGGTGATGGATTTGCGGTCCGCGGCAAAGCGGCTGAGAGGCACATCAAGGGCTAACGGCCCTTCCAGGTAAGCACCGGAGATCTGCCCCCGCCGGTTCATCTGCACCAGCGCCGCAGCGTCCACGGTGGCAGGCATGGCGGGATTGACGAATTCCAAGGCGGTCAGCAAAACCACCTTTGGCTCTGCGATGCCCAGCGCGTGCGCCACCTCGATGGCGTTTCGGCAGATTTCCACCTTGTTTTCCAGCGTGGGGGCAATGTTGATCGCGCCGTCGGTCATGACCATCAGCCGCGGAATGCGAGGCGTTTGGAAAACAATGACCTGGCTCAATTGTCTCCCGATTCGCAAACCACGTTCCTTATCGAGAGCGCCTCTGATCAAATTGGCCGTCGTCACCTTGCCTTTCATGAGCAGATCGGCCTTGCCTTCCCTTACCAAGTCGATGGCTAGGCGGATGGACGCATCTTCCCCGGAGGTGGGGATCAGATACTCGGGGCGCAGCCTATAGCCCACCTTGCGGGCTGCGTCTTCGATCTTGGCAGGTTTTCCAACTAGAATCGGCTGCGCCAACCCCAGCGGCTCCGCCTGCGCCAAACTTTCCAGCACATCTGGATCGTGCGCCTCGATCACCGCAATCCTCGCAGGACCGAGCTTTCGCGCCCCCTCAACCAATTCCTCTAAGCTGCGAATCATTTTCCTGTCTCCAAGTGGAGGAGCGCCCGCCGGGGCGAGCGCCCCCCCATGAGTTGTCAAACTAACTCGCGGCTGCTGTCGCCGCAGCTAATACTTGGCCTACGATAACCTTAAATTCGCCTTCGGTGAGCAGGTCCTTCTTCTCGAAGGACTTCTCCTTCACCAGGCGCACCATCTCCATCATTTCTTCCTCACTGGCAGTCACTTTCAGCTTCTCGCACCATTCCTGAATGGATGGCAGCCCACTGTTCTTGCCGAGTACGACGGTGACCGGCGCCTGCCCCACAAGCTCCGCGGCAAACGGGACATATTCCAGCGGGCTCTTCTCCCGCGCCTTCCGGAAAAACCCGGCCACAATTCCTGACTCCACCTGATAGAGCATATCGCCTACGATGGGACGGTTCCCCGGAATCTTTACTTTCGCGAGATCCAGCACAAACCGTGAAACCTCGCACATCTTTTCAGTGCGAATGCCGAGCTTGATTCCATACTGGCACAGCAGGGAGAGCACCACATCTTCCATGGGAACGTTGCCGGCCCGCTCGCCCAGGCCGGTAATGGTGGTGTGCGCCACGGACGCTCCTGCCGCCAGGCCATAAATCGTGTTGGCCACTCCCAGCCCGAAGTCCTGATGGCAGTGAATCTCCATAGGCTTCTTAAGGCGCTTGATCGCTTTCTTGGCCACGTAATGGATAGCTTCCGGCGTGCAGCCGCCGAAACTGTCGGCTATCGTGAAGGCGTCCATGTGGCCTTCCTCGGCCACATGCTGGACCAGATCCAGCAGTTTTTCCACTTCAGTGCGTGTCGAGTCGATAGTAAAGAAGACGGTATAAAGGCCAGCCTCTTTAGCGGCCAGCGTGGCCTCGATGGAGGATTTCACTGCGCGCTGGAGGGGCCATCCATAAGCGTTCTTGATGATATGTTCGCTGGAAGGAATTTCGACAATTACACCCTTGCATCCACATGCCTTGGCTGCCTCGATGTCGCTGACCAAGCAGCGGGCAAACGCAAAGATTTCTGCCTTCAAACCGAGGTTGGCAATTTCGCTGATTGCAGCCTTGTCCTGCGCTGAGACCGCGGGCATTCCGGCCTCGATCCGGTGAACACCCATAGCGTCCAGCCGCTTGGCGATTTCCACTTTTTCTTCGCGGCGGAAAACCACGCCAGTCTGCTGTTCGCCATCGCGCAAGGTCACATCATGGATCTTGATCTTGGGCGGAAATTTGAAGCCCTTCGTCACCTCGGGCAGATAACACCAGGGGCTGACAAACCATTTCTTTGTTTTCCAGGGTTGTGCCATCACTACCTCCATTTATTATCGGGAAATGTCTCCGGTCAGGCTGCAAGAACTCCCATGGGCAGGGAGTCAATTGCCCCGCATTGTCCCGCTCAATGCTATTCACCTTCTACCGGGAACCGAATAGTTTACTGCAACTCGTGTGTATCTTCCATCGTTGCGTGGGGCGTGGGCATGATTCTCTGAAAGCATGATGCCAGCAGCTCAAGGTGGGCGTTTGCAAGTGCCCCGGCTCGACTTGGTCTTCCAGCCAAGGGCATCTGTCACCTGAAACCAGTCCTTCCCGGAGGGTATGGCCACACGCGCAACAACCACCCATGATTCCAGCCCATCACGTTCCGCCTGTCAAGAGGCAAGATGTCTTCGAGAAAGCTGTTGCTCCTCTCCTGGTTTAGGCGCACAATAGGAGGTGGCCTCATGATCGGGAGGAGGCGGCCCGGTTTGCCGCCCGGTTTGCCGAGGACGCCAATTGTGAAGGCAGCAAATTCAGGGTGGCGTGGCGAAGACCGAAAGACTGTGGTGACGGGGTTTCGGATCGAACGCATCGACGCAAGAAATTAAGGACCGCTAACGTAATCCAAGGCTTATCCTTCCCGATTTGGAGGAAAATTTGTGGAGCCAGCGTCTCATCTCTTCCCAGTATTTTCTCTCCCCGAAGACAAGTTTCATGATCACTGCGGGGTCTTCGCAGTTTATGGCCACCCTGAGGCGGCCAAATTGGCATATCTGGGCCTTTATGCCCTCCAACACCGAGGGCAGGAAAGCGCCGGCATCGCCGTTTCCAATGGTGAGTCCCTGACCTGCAAGAGGGGCATGGGCCACGTGGACGAAGTCCTTCCCCCCGAGATCCTCAAAGCCTTGCCCGGATATCTGGCCATCGGGCACACACGCTACTCCACCGCCGGTGATACAGACCTGAAGAACGCCCAACCCCTCAAGGTGAGTTGTAATAAGGGCCAAGTGGCCCTGGCGCACAACGGAAATCTGGTAAACGCCAGTTCCATCCGGCGGGACCTGGAGAGCCGGGGTGACATCTTCCAAACCACCAGCGATACGGAAGTGATTCTGCATTTCTTTGCCCGCTCGCGCCAGACAGGCATTCCGGAGGCCGTTGCGGAAGCGCTGGACAAGGTGATGGGGGCATACTCACTGGTCATGCTCTTCAAGGACAGCGTTTACGGCATTCGCGATCCGCGCGGCTTCCGTCCCTTAAGCCTCGGGCAACTCGACGATGCTTACATCCTAGCCTCGGAATCCTGCGCCTTTGACCTGATCAATGCCAAGTTCGTTCGCGACATCGAGCCGGGCGAGATGGTCATCCTGGACCACCGGGGGGTAACCTCGCTGCGTTTCGCTCCCCCTGCAACACCCGCGCATTGCATCTTCGAGCATGTTTATTTTTCCCGGCCCGATAGCGTGGTGTTTGGGCGTTCGGTGCAGGCCAGCCGCGAGATGCTGGGACGCTTTCTGGCCCGTGAGCACCCGGCGGAGGCCGACCTTGTGGTTCCCGTTCCGGATTCCGGCGTTCCGGCGGCCACAGGCTTTGCCGAGGAATCAGGGATCCCGCTGAAGATTGCCTTGATCCGCAACCATTATGTTGGTCGCACCTTTATTGAACCCAGCCAGGCTATCCGGGATTTCGGCGTCAAGCTGAAGCTTAATCCTGTGCGCAGTCTGCTAGAGGGGAAACGAGTCGTTTTGGTGGACGACTCGATTGTTCGGGGGACCACCAGCCGGATGATCGTCCGTATCGTGAGAGAAGCCGGGGCCAGGGAAATCCACATGCGCATCAGTTGCCCGCCTACAACCTCACCTTGCTTTTACGGTATCGACACGCCAACCAAAAAGGAACTGATCGCATCCACACACAATGTCGAAGAAATACGACAATTCCTGGGGGCTGACTCCCTGGGCTACCAATCGCTCGAGGGTCTGCGGCGGGCGGTGGGCGATACGCAGGGACGATACTGCATGGCCTGCTACACTGCAAACTATCCCACCGCCATTCAAGAGCCCCTCATTGCAATTAGAAACCGGGACTGAGAGATATGGAACCGCTCGAAAACGAAACTGCAGGACAACCTGCTTCAGAGGCGCCTGAGCCGCCAGGCGAAAATCGGGGCACGAAATCGGGACATCGGGAAAGCGTCTGGGAGACTGTTCGTTCGTTGCTGGTCGTCCTGGTGGGCGTGTTCTGCATTCGGACCTTCATTGCAGAAGCCACCGTAATTCCCACCGGCTCCATGGAACAGACGATCCTGATTGGCGATCATGTGTTCCTGAATAAGCTGCTCTATGGTCCGCGGTTTCCTTACACTTCCCTTCGCATTCCTCCGCTCCGGAGCGTGCACCGGCAGGATATCGTCGCCTTTCGGTATCCCCGAAATCCGTCCGTGATGTTTGTGAAGCGCGTGATCGCGGTGGGCGGCGACGTGCTCAAGATCGAAGACAGGAAAGTATTGGTGAACGGGCGGCCGCTCAAAGAGCCTTATGCACAATTCCAGTACGTTTCCACCTTGCCGCTGCGGGACAACTTTCCCCCTCCCGTAGATGTTTTGGATACCTTGCCCGCCGCCTGGGGGCTGGATTCGTTGTGGTCGCGGGAAATGCCCAATTTCATCCGGGAAGATGGTTTGCACGTGCCCCAGGGATATCTGTTCTGCATGGGCGACAACCGGGACAACTCCTTGGACAGCAGGTTCTGGGGATTCGTTCCGGAAGAGAACGTGGTGGGCGAGCCGCTCTTCGTTTATTGGTCCTACGATGCTCCCAGTCGTGACTGGACGAGCGAGGAGTTGGCGTCGCGACTCAGGTTTGACGCCTCTATCCTTTGGAACTTCTTCACCAAAACGCGCTGGTCGAGGACCGGGAAAACCTTCTAAAACGTATGCTCTATCGTGACGCTGGTGTTGACATTGACGTTGCCACCGTAGCCAAAGCGTCCATCAAGCAATTGGCGCGCAAAACCTTCAATGCGCGCGTGCTGAAGGATGTTGGGGCCTTCGGAGGATTCTTCTCGATCAAGGACCTTCCCCGCGACGCCGTCCTTATCTCGAGCATCGACGGCGTGGGGACCAAGCTGAAAATCGCCTTCGCCTTGAATCGCCATTCCACGGTCGGAGTTGATTTGGTCAACCATTGCGTGAACGACATCGCGGTGCATGGCGCGGCCCCACTGTTTTTCCTCGACTACCTGGCCACAGGGAAAATGCATCCGAAGGTCGTCACGGAAGTCGTGCGCGGGTTGGCCCTGGCGTGCCGCTCCGTGGGCTGCGCTCTGATCGGCGGTGAAACGGCGGAGATGCCGGGATTCTATCCGCCCAATGAATATGATCTGGCAGGCTGCATCGTAGGCTGGGTGCGGCGGCGCGAGATCATCGAGGGCAGCCGCATCAGCCCTGGAGACGTGATCGTTGGGCTTCCTTCAGTGGGACTGCACACCAATGGGTACTCTCTGGCGCGCAAGGTCTTGCTTGAAAAGGAAGGGATCAAGCTCACCCAACAGGTGCCGGAACTTGGCCGGAACTTGGGCGATGAGTTGCTCGCGCCACACCGGTGCTACTGGAAAGTCGTCAAACCCCTGCTCGCTGAACGTTTGCTTAAGGGATTGGTCCACGTCACCGGAGGCGGAATCACCGACAACACGCCGCGGATACTTCCGGCCGGCACGCAGGCTGTGGTTCACTTGGGGACCTGGCCGGTGCTCCCGGTTTTCGAATTCATCGCGCGGCGTGGCCGCGTCCCGGAGTCCGATATGCTGCGCACATTCAATATGGGAATCGGCATGATGCTGATTGTGGCGAAGCGAAAGCTCACTCGCATTACGACCCTGCTCGCGCAAGCGCGCGAAAAGTTCTGGATCATCGGCGAAATCCAGCGCGGCAAGCCGAGCGTGAAATACGTCTGAACATTGGTGATTTGTGATTGGTGATTAGTGATTGGCGCTGTCATCCTGAGCGAAGCGAAGGATCTCTGCAGTTGTTTTGGCGTTCGATGGCCCCAGACGAACTGCGGAGATCCTTCGCTTCGCTCAGGATGACAGCAAACCACCGGCCCATTAGCAATCGCCAATCGACAAAGGGCAATCACCAATCACAAATCATCAATCACAAATCACCAATGGACGGCCCTCATGAAAAATCTTGGCATCCTGCTCTCCGGACGCGGTTCGAACTTTGAGGCTATCGCCCGCAACGTTCGGGCAGGGAAAATACCTGCGAAATTAACTGTAGTAATCAGCAACAACGAGGAAGCTGCCGGCCTTGCCACGGCCAGAAAGATGGGCCTCCAAACCCGCTTCATTCCGTCGACAGGGAAAGAACGCGAGGCCTTCGACCGTGAAGTCGTTTCGGTCCTGAAGGATTTTCAGGTGGATGTGGTGTGCCTGGCAGGTTTCATGCGCATCCTCAGCCCTTATTTCGTGCGTGCGTTTCCGCGTCGCATCCTGAATATTCATCCCGCCTTGCTGCCTGCTTTTCCGGGGACCGAGGCGCAGAAACAGGCGCTGGATTACGGCGTGAAATTCACCGGCTGCACGGTCCACATCGTGGATGAAGGTGTGGACTCCGGCCCCATCGTCTGCCAGGCCGTCGTCCCGGTTTTGGATGAAGACACCCCTGAATCCCTCTCTGCGCGAATCTTGAAGGAGGAGCACCGCATCTATTCTGAAGCCGTCTGCCTGCTCGTGGAAGATAAGGTCCGCCTCCAGGGCCGGCGACTGTCGAGGAAAGATTGATTCGGTGGCGCCCCCACGCGCTCGATCAAGAAATGAGGAGGCGAGCTAGCAAGGGGGCGAGAGAGCCTAAGAGTGTAAGTCGCCCCCCTATGCAGCCCTAGCGTCTACCAGCGAATTCGGACGCCCTTCCTGTACTGCTTCTTCGCGGCAAGTCGCCACACGTCCCAACGCGACCGGTTCACTTACGTGGTGGGGGCTGGCGGCGCTGCGATGGGCGGCACCTTCGTGGCGTGGAACGTTCCTGTTACGTTGTCTGCGGTACTCCATATGTTGCCGACAAGTTCGCCAACGATTGGGTCGACAATGGCGCCAGAGGCGTATACCGTTACCGACCCGCCGAACTCGCCTGCAACTTGTGCGGTGAAAGTGCAATCCGGGTTAACAGCGTAGGTGGCAGTTGCCGCACCAGTCGGAAAGCTATAAGGGTTTCCGGGAAGCCCACTACCGTTGGCGACGATGTTCATCTTGGTGCCTCTAAATGTTCCGTTTCCATCAAAGGTAGCTAACATGGAGAGGTCCGCGGGCACATTCGCCTCGTCATGGAGGTAGGACCCCGATGCCACAAATCCGTAGCTACCCAACAGCAGCCTATTCGAGCAGCCGATGGTGGGGGCGGCCTTCGCCTTCGATACTGGCCGCAGTAAGAACACACCGAACACGGCCACGAAAACTACAAGCATGCTTACTAATGCCAAAATCGTTCGTTTCATTATTTTCCTCCTAAGATATGCTGTGGTTGGGTCTCGGTCCGCCTCCTCGTAACACGTTCATCGTGAGTTAGTTGGCCTCCGGTTTGTCGAATAGCTGAGGAGACAGGCGTTGAGACGGTTAAGTATTTTCGGCTCCTGGCGCCGGTCTAGGTCTAGCCGTTTGTGGAACAGCGTGCAGTGGCCAGCGTTGATCCCAAGCCACCTCTTGGTTTATCGGCAGATAAAGGGCAGATGATTAATTATCGGGAAGACCCAGGCCGCGAGCAGAAAGCCGGAAGCAGTTCTTCATTCGCTTCAACGAAAATTAGCGAAATCGTTCCCTCGGGTTTTCTACACAAACAGCTTGACGTCACCGTACGCGCGTGAGAAATTGTCTCCGGCAGACCTCTGGATTAACCATACCTGCACGAGTAAAAAGACTATTCGGAACGCAAGGAGCCTTCCCATGGACAGAAGGACTTTTAATAAGTTGATGACGACTGGCGTAACGGGGCTGGGGGCGGCGCCAAGAAATCTCGGTCGGGCGCAGCAGAGCGCGTCGGCGAGTGGTGCAGAGTCGCCCGCCAAATGGCCTGGCCAGGTTTACCGGCGTCTGCTGGTGGATACGCACGTGCCGGATTGGGACCCCATGCTGCTGAGTCGTTTTGATCCCGCTGATTACGTTGCCACCATCGCCGGCGCTGGGTTTCAGAGCTTAATGCAATACGCCATCTCCTGCGCAGGATTATGTCTATGGCACACGAAGATCGGGACGATGCACCGTGGGATGAGAGGCCGGGACTATTTCGGTGAGGTCATGGACCAATGTAAACGTCACGGCCTGTATAGGGTGGCCTACTTTCACGTGGTTTGGGACAACCACGCTTGCGAGACACACCCTGAATGGCGATTCCAGCCTGAGCAGGGAGAAGATGGTTATTTGCAGGGGCGCTATGGATACACCTGCCCCAATACGCCATACCGCGAATATGCGCTTAGCCTGGCGCGGGAATTGGTCAGTAAATACGATTTCGAAGGGATCTTTAACGACATGATCCTCTGGCCGGGCGTTTGCTACTGCCCGTATTGCACCATACGCTTTCGGAAGGAACACAATGCCGAACCTCCGCGAATCGTGGACTGGGACGACCCCACCTGGAGAATCTTTCAAGCAGCGAGGGAACGCTGGCTGTTTGAGTTTGCAGACGAGTTCACCAAGGCGGTGAAAAACATTCGCCCCATCCTCGTGGAGCATCAGTTTTCGACGATCTTCTCGGACTGGAGAGCGGGCGTTCCATTGAAGATGGGAACTGAGACCTGCGACTCGATGAGCGGCGATTTCTATGGAGGACCTGCCCAATTCTCGCTGGGTTGCAAGGCATTCAACTCTTTGAACCACGTCCGTCCCTTTGAGTTCATGACCTCGCGCACTAATAACCTGGAGGACTTTGTAACCATCAAGCCCATAGACGAATGGCGGATTGAATCCTTCGTGCCGACCATCCACTCGGCGTCTGCCTTCTGCATCGACGCGATTAACCCTGACGGCACCCTGAATCATCAGGTGTACAAATACCTCGCCAAGCTCAATGCCGAGCGGGCGCCGTACGAGCCTTTCTTGGGCGGGAGCCTGCTGGGTGACGTGGCAATCTACTACGACAAGGAATCGATGTACAACCCGGATGAAATAGGGGTGCGGGTGGATCAGTTGAAGGCGGCGGGGAAGGCTCCGCACTTTGAAGGTGTCCTGGGGGCAGCGCGTATCTTGCGGGAGGCGCACATCCCGTACGGGGTGGTGACGAACGCCACCCTGGATCAACTCAAAGACTACCGGGCGGTGGTCGTGCCCAATGTGCTGGAGATGACGGCGGAACAGGCGGCGGTGTTTCGGAACTTTGTCGAGCAGGGCGGGGTGATGTATGCAAGCGGGCCCTCCTCGCTGGACCGGTTTGCGGGTCCGCGGTTTCTGCTGGAGGATGTGCTGGGGGTACGGTACAAAGGGAATCTGGGGACCAGAGTTACGTACCTGACGGCGAAAGACGAAGAGATGAAGAAGGTAATCTGGCCGCAGAACGAAGTGATCTTCCCGGGGCGGATGGTGCAGGTGGAGGCGCTGGCGGGGGCGGAGGTGTTAGCGACAGTCACGCTACCGTATGTCGATCCGGAAACCATCCGCGTCATTGGGAGTCACTTTGCCCAGATCATCAGCGACCCGCCGGCCGAGGAGCCAGGGACAGACCCAGGGCTGGTGATCCACACGTATGGGCGCGGCAAGGCGATATGGGCAGCAGCGCCGATTGAGTCGGCGAGCAACGCGGTGAACGCGCGGCTGTTAGTGTGGCTGCTGAAGCGAGTGCTTTCGGGACCGTATCACTTTGAGGTGGAGACGCACCCGACGGTTGAAATGACGCTGTTTCACCAACCGGAGAAGGGGCGGTTGTTGGCGGGATTGTTGAACATGCCGCAGGACCTGCCGCCGGTGCCGGTGGGGGCTGTAGTGCGGGTGCGGATACCGGAGGGACGGCGCGTGACGGGAGTGGTGAGCGTACCGGACCGGAAGGCGATGGGGTTTGAGAAGGCGGGGCCGTACGTGCAATTCCGGCTGGAGCCTTTCCCGGTTATCGCTATGGCGCTGGTGGAATACCAGTGACCGATCGACAGTTAACAGCAAGCGCAGACCTGTTCTTCATGGTCTGCGGCTTTTCTTGCCGTCCGTGTCCAAGGACCGCGGACCTACAAAACAGGTCCGCGCTACGCTTGCTCTCCCCCAAAGGGGAGAGGGCCAGATGGAAATGTGGGGGCGGCCCTTGTAGCCGCCCATAGGGTTGCGTCTATCTAATGGAACCCTGGGGCAACCACAAGGGTTGCCCCTACCTAACGGACGCGGCGAACTTCACTTCCCAGTCCACGGCTTCGGATTGTCCTTGAAAACTGACCTTCAGCATGTTTCTGGTCAGTTCATGACGGACAGGCACGCTACGTTGCCCCCTCGCTGTCGCTCGAACCTCAGAGACAGTCATTCCCTCGGGAACGTAAATGAAAAGTGCGTAGTCATCACGGTTGACAGTCTCAGACGAACCGAATAGCCGATTTCCCGACCCGTCCCACTGCACGTCCAGAATCGAACAGGCCCCACTGATGTGGCGCGAAGTTCCAATCAACTGGGGTCTCGTCAACAAGGGGTGAATCAGGAACACGCGCGTGTCATGCGAACCTATGTCAACTTTCATTCTATCTTGGAAGACACCGAACAGTTTCTGGCCCCAGAAATCGAAGGCAATGTAGCGGGAATTGGGGTCAAGTCCCAGCTTGTCCGCGAAGGAAAGCGTTCTGGTAGCCGTCCCGGTCCGCCAGTTGGTCAGGCCCACGACATCATAGACCCCGGATTTGGCATTTACCTTCAGGTCCAGGACCTCCGGGTAGTTGTGGATGTAAATGTCGGGAGTGGTATGTTGGAACTTCTCATAATGCATGTCGCTCCCGCGGCTGAACAGGTCGATGGGCAGGATGGGAAGGGTCGGCAACGTCTGCTTCAGCAGCTTGCTTCTCTCTTCGGGCAGTTCGGGCATCACGCTAGCCACGGAGTAGACCCCTCCCGTCAATGCCATGTAGGTGACCAGGGTATGCGCTTCAGCAAGAGTTAAGCCGAATCCTACTTCATTGTCTTTACGGTCCTTTGCATACTTTGTAAAGGTCGCAGGTCTATTCTTCTTTGCTTCCTCCATCGTCATCCAGGGCGAGACGTCAATTCCCTCCCCGGCGATCAGATAAAATGCGATGTGGTTCAAGAAAGCGTTGTCGTTGATGGAACTCACCACATGACACATTCCCTGCCAGCCGTTGTAATCGTCATACCCGTTCCAGTAAGTAGTGAAGTAGCCAATCCCATCCAGAGGAGTGCCCTCTGGCGATCCTTCGAGCATGACCTTCGGGCCAATGGTCTCACGGATCAGTTTGAGCCGGTTTCGATAAGCCACCACAGGATCGATGGTCTTGTCGAAGAGGCTGGCCCTGTCAACAAGCGGCGAATACCTGGGGAGAGAGAACTCGCCGTCGAACTTGTAATAATCGAAGCCCCAGTCGTCCAAAGTGATGAATAGCTTCTTGAGGAAATCGAGGACCTGGGGGTTGGTAGAATCCAGGGCGGGAGTCTCATAATCGCGTATGAACTTTCCTTGCTTGTCCCGCAGATACCAGTCCGGATGCTGCTCCGTGGCTCCGGCGTAAGCGTTGGGGACGATCCATAAGCCGGCGTGCAAGCCTTTTGACTTGATGTATTGGGCCAGCCACCACGGCCCATGGGGAAATTTCGCCTGGTCCCACTTTCCAATCCAGTTGTGCTCTCCCTTTTCCCCGCGGTCGTAGCCGTCGTCCAGGAGAATGTAATCCAATCCGTAAGGCTTCAAGTTCTCCGCGATCCAATCCGTATTCCGGACTATGTCCTGTTCGGTCACATCTTCGTAGTAGCTGCTCCAACTCCCCCAGACCATCGGGGGTGTAGGAAAGTACGAATCGTCAAACGGAACGTAGAAAGGCGCCCCAAGAATTTTCGTGAAATAGTCCGGAAGGATGCGAATGAGGACATTGCCCGGGACGGGAATGATCGTATCAAGCTGGTCCGGATCTTGACGGTTGCGCCGCATCGAGGTCCGATCTGAGAAACTAATGGCCGTGTCGCTGGGGCGGTCAAAGAGGCTGTGCAGGTTTGAACTCGACACCTGCCCCAGAGCAAAGTACATGCACTCGGGGTTCCGGTTTGGAAGGAAAGACGGGTTCCTGGTTTCACTCGCGCCCCAACTCCCACCTGCATCGGTTCCCACCCAAGTGACAGGCACTCCCTGCGTGTCCAGGAGACGGGCAACCACGCGGTCCGGTGAGGCCGGCGCCTCGGCGGTTAGAACTGCGTCCGCCGAGGTGCTGGAGATTTTCAACATGTTGGGGCCCAACTCGAAGAGCCAAGCGGTCTGAGGTTGAGCCGTTATTATGGAAAGTTGGTCCTCGGCCTTCCTTTCGACTGACCAACTCTTCAAGCGGAGCAGGTCGCGCTCTCCCTGAAGATTCAGTCGAACATTCTTGATCACCGTTCCCAGATTGTCGTGCGTAATGCTGAGAACACTCTGGTCCACGTCAGCCATGACAGTCCAACCGCTGCCTGAAACAGAAACCGGGCTCGGGGGCCGTGCCGACGTCGTCGCAGCGGCCAACGCGACCATGATCATGACTGAGAAGAATCTGCTCATTTTCCCTCCCCTGTGCCGACGAGTTCGCATTTCTCACCACGCTTGGACGCTCTTAGCAGGCTGCGGAAAAACTCTCCAGGGTTGTCATCCTGAGCGGAGCGAAGGATCTCGCTCTGCGTATCTTCTTGAAAATGCACAGGGCCAGATTCTTCGCTTCGCTCAGAATGAAAGTTTCGAAGAGTTTTTCCGCAGCCTGTTAGGGAGTTGCCGGAACGGACGGGCGCAAGCCCACAACCCCCTCACCCGGTCCGCCTCCCGATGAAGTGCATCGGGACGGCGGACCACCCTCTCCCCCAAGGGGGAGAGGGCAACAGGTTAGTGAACATAGCCCACGCTAGTTTGCTCTGGGCGGCGCCGATTCTGTCACGTAATTCTGTTCCTGGACCTTCGTCGGTTCGGCTACCAGAATTAGACGATCCAAATCGAACTCCTTGTAAAGATCGAGACAAAACAGATCGGGCGCATCGAAATAACCCACAGGTTCATCCAAGAGGTGACTCAGGCTGCGCATTCCCCCTTGAACCGCAACCTCGGAAAAGAGACGGGGCTCAAGCGCTGAGGTAATAAGCGAAACCACCTGGCTACGGATCCCTGTGCTCTCGAGTCGAACCGAGGGGGCGCCCCACCTCGAACGGGCCCAATCCGTGAGGGCGATAAGTTGCTCCGCCTCCATACCGACGGCACGTTTGCCTGTGGCCCCCAGCATCTCCGGGAACAGAAATGCAGGTCCCTCCGGCGCCGCATCCCCGGTGAACAACAGGTCAAGCACAAGCACTTGTTCATCTCGATCCATGCGATCGGCAACTTCGGCGCCACGGTCCCAGACTTCGGCGCCAGCACCTTTCTTGCCCTTATCGTTCAACAGGACAGTCAGTGGGGCGCCCGGCGGAGTCGGCACGTCTTTGAGCCATACGCCTGTGGCGCTCAGCCCGTTGCTGAGCAAAAAGCGGAACGATACTGATTCCACGCCATTGTGCTTGGTACTCGCAACTGCCCATGCTTGTTGAACAGTTATGGGATTGTAACGAACCACCTCTTTGAGCTTGGTCCGCTCCGCATTCGCCCAGGTGGCCTTGTCAGCGGCATCCGTCGGAATGGGTGGACGGGCGATCTCCCCGGCCAATTTCCTGGCCAAGCCAAGTATGGTCAGATTATCCTTGGGCACACCTACCGCCAGTTCGCTATAGGTCTTGATGTCGGCGCCAACCGAAAATTCCCGTTCGGGGGTAGTTAAATCAAAGTATTTGGCAAAAAATCGGTAAGCTTGCTGGCGGTTGGAAAGCTCATAATTGTGAGCCGAGATGTCGGTGTTCTCGTAGAACTGCAATGCGTCCTCTCTCCCGTACATGCGGAAAAAGGGCCTTACAGCGTCGAAGATATAAGGCTTGACGAAAGGCGCCCGAAAGCAGCAAGTGTCCTCAGCATTGTTAATCAACAGGGTTGGCCGAGGTGCGCGAATGGCGGTCAGGGTGGAGTAGTCTTGGCCAACCAGGAAGTCCGTAGGGTTTTGCTCGAGGTCTCCTGCCTCTGTGATAGGGGCAAGCGCCAGCCTTCCCTGGAGTGATGTGTATCCCGCCACGGGAATGGACACGTTCACCCTTGGGTCGAGCGAGCTTAAGACGATGGTTTGCCAACCGCCGCCTGATAATCCCGTTACGGCGATTCGGGTCCGATCCACATTAGGTTGGTCCCAGAGGAAGTCGATTCCTCGCCGCATGGCCAGATAAAACAGCCCCACGCCATTGGCCCCCACCAGGTCAAGGTGCCCGCCAAACGAGTGCTCATTCCCCTTCTCGGTGAGTTCACCCATCCCTATCCACTCGAGGTTCAACGCGATCATGCCCCGCAGGGCTTCATTGATGCAGAGCGTTTGGTAGCTCTCGTCCGCCTTGCCCACGGGGCCATAATGCCCCATGACGTTCAGCACGGCAGGCGCCTTGCCGCGCATCGCTTCCGGCTCGTAAAGGATTGCGGTGGAGTAGAACCCCGGCACAATCTCATACCGTAACTTCCGCAAGGTGTATCCCCTGCCGGCCCGTATCGGCCCCAGGTCTTCGAACCTCGGCTGAGCCTTTACCCACTCCTCGGGCCAGCCGTGGAACACGACGTCCTGAAGGAGATGTTTACGGATTCGGTCGGCCTCGGCTGTCCACCCTGCCGCGTCGCTGGGCGCGGGGAGCTTTGGAAGTTGGCCCATCAGATATTCCTGTAGTTGAAAGGTCACTACATCAGGAGCCTGAAGTTGCTTATCCAGAATGGGCCCCACTTGATACTGCGTACTTTGGGCCGACGCCAAAAGTGCGTTGAGAAAAAAATAAGCGATCACCATACACCAATATTTCATGCTTCCTCCTGCGGGCGTTCATTCTCTGATTCTGAACGGCCCGATCTGACCTCCACCAGGCCATCCGTTGCGAGAGATGGCGCGGTAAAAACGATACACCCTTTGCTCACGGAGTCTTCGGTTCTCTTGTGCCTCGGACGGAATGGGATACTCCTCCATTTCTTAACCAATGACAATCAAGCCGTAAACTTCCAGGCGTGGCACCGTGAAGCGCAAGGCGCCGCCCACCTGCTCGGCGGCCAGGGTTGGAGCCTCATCCGAATCCGGTGCAAGCCACCGGACGGAGGTGATTCCCTTTCCCGATGGGCATGGCATCCCAACCTCGATGTCGCTAATCGGATGACCCTGGTCATAATTCACCAAATGTAACAGCCGCCGGCCGTTTGGTTGTGCGCATAGACTCATGGTCACCGTTTCCGGCGCTTTCACTTCAACCTGCATGCGACCGCCGGCCGCCCAGCCCACGGCCTCCAGTAACTCCGCGCCGTTCTCAGGCAGCATCCCCATTCGGAATTTTTCCGGGATGGCAATTTGAGGGAGGTAGACCGCCCGCCCTTTACCCGGATTGGCGCGGAGAGCTTTATCCGCCAGGGGTTCAGGGAATAAGTCAGCGAGCCCCGCCTCCTTTCGACGATGATTGTGCTCATCAAACTCCGTTGCCTGGCCGGTCATCACCAGTCCCCCGCCCTGCTGCACGTAACTGCGGATGGCCTCCAACAGCTTGTCTGAAATCAAGGCCAGATCGGCCAGAACCAGTACACGAAAGCGGCGCAGATTCCCCGGATAACGATCCGGCACAAAGGTGAACGGAATCTTGCCCTGGTAGAGCGCCTGCGTAAAAGCGGCCCACCGTTTGCGAGTGATGCTGGGACCGTAGGCGGTGTTGACATAGGTGTTGAGCACGCCAACATCGGCGATCATCTCCGTGTCCCGATAGTATTGCTGCTCCCGGCGAAAGAAACGGATCGAAGCCAGCACATAAGGGTCGAACTGCGGTGGGTTAGGCATGGACATCGAGTAGGATGGGATGATCTCGTCTCCATTAACCCAAGCAGGGCATCCTATACACTGGAGGTTGTAAGCCAGGGATTCGGCCATGGCGATGCGATCCGAAGTGTAATGGAGGACCATGTTGTTGAACTGGCGGCCCAACATCAGAGAGCGGAACCTGGAGATCATGATGCCGTTTTCCAACCGGCTGCGCGCATCTTCGTCCCAGAATGCGCCGCCCCATGGCAATAAGCGGGTGTGATCGACCGTGCCGATACCTAAGGAAGAAATCAGTTGCCCCTCGTACCCTCCGGGGTTGCATTCCATCACAATATCTGGGTTGAGCGACCGAGCATACTCGGCCAATTCACGAAAGACGTCGCCCATCACTTCACATCGATAATCGACAAAGTCGCGATAGAGCAGGTCTCCATTGTACGCATCGGGCTGGGGCGGAGCAGGCGGAGGCTCGATGCACTCCACTTCCGCAAACCCGAATCGGCGGGCCCGCTCTTCCGGCGAATACTTGTTTCGAAAATATTCCCGGAACTGCTGGACCGAATAAGGTTCATAGCCCGGTCCAACCGTGTTGTTGTCAAAGTGGAGAAGGTCCACCTTCACTTCTCGAACGGCGTAGCGCACCAATTCAAGTATGAACTTGCGAAAGCCGGGATGGCTGCGGTTAGCGTAGCGGCGGAAATACAGAGGGCCGTAGGTAACGTACCGGCCGTTCTGGTCCATAGCAAACCAATCTTTGGCTTCGGGGTGTTCCGCAAGCATGGCCTCGTATAGGATTGTTCCACTGGTAGTGTAGCAACCCACGCGCAGGCCCAGGCGATGGCAGATTTCTGTAAATCGTTTGGCATCCTCCAGGGAAGTCCGCTCGGCCTTGAGCCCGCCGCCCTTGTAAAGCGGGATCATGATGAAATTGAACCCCATCTCTTTCAGCCGTCGCGCCATTTCTTCGCTATGCTCGCGTCGCCAAACGGCCATCTTCTCATCGTAACTCATGGACGCTTGGGACTCGTCGAAGCTTCCGGCCCGAAGGCGGGGAAGCAAGGATTCCCAGTTGTCACCCGCCACTACGACGCCTTCATCGCGCCACCAAGCTGGGCGCTTCTGACGAATGGGTTCAGGCCATAATGCCTCCGGCTCGGGTTGCGCTTCCACGGCGCCACTCGAAGCTGATCTGCCGTCCGCCGCGGCGCCGGCCAGTAAGCCCCCAGTGGTGGTAAGGAATGCCCTTCGGTTTACCGTGAAGGGTTGCGTTTTTTTCTCCATTGCCGGCTCCTTGCAGGTCGCTGATTTCAGTTATCCGTGAAGAGTCACGTTCCTCTTTTTCCGCGCCGTCACTTTAATAGCGTGATGCCGTGTAAAGCCGCAATAATTTCGTTGGAGAGCACTGTTATCTCGACGCTCTGAATCCTGCGCGAAGCATCACAGTCCACGTCCACGATATCGGCGTGGGTGGCAGTCGCCCATTGGGAATAATCAAGCAGTTCGGGCACTCCTTGCTGACCGAGAATCGTCCTGGGGCGGCCGATGGGCATGTTATGGGACATCATATCCTTCTCACCCGTGCCGATCACTTCCATGCCATTTGCAGCGGAATGATAATTGCCGCCATAGAATCCTGCCCAACCGGAATCGAAGGTTTCCGGATTCACCAAATCGACCTCAGTTTTGCCACCCTCAGCGTAGTTCACGACCACATGCAGATTGGCAATCTGGCTCTGCATGGGAAAGGTGATCCCGCTGATCAGAAGGTAGATTTTGCGGGCCACATCGTCTACGGGAACCGTAAGATGATCGGGAAAATCCCTCCAGCGCGATAAGGCCACGAGGTTTCTGCCCTCGGCACGCTGGGCAAACGGTATTCCATCTTCCGTTACGAACACCCCTTGGGCATTGACGCGAGACCTTAAGCGATCGTCGTTGGGCCTTGCACTGCGGTCGCCCACCAGGTGCGCGAGCATATAGTCGCGGCACACCGCATAAGGATAATCTGTGTCCGAGGTCCAGAATGGGTGAGATAGAACCGTGGAAAGACTGTCGTTATAGAACTGATCCAGCCGCACAGCTTTCCACTCCATTTTCCCGGCTGTGGCTGGCGGTGTTTGAGGCCAATAGGGCATCTCGGCTCGTAGCGCACTCACGCCCATTAATCCGGAGACTTCCAGCAGGTTTTTTCCCAGCAGGAGAGCTGAAAGGTCGCCTTGGGCGGTAAACCTTGCCTCCGTTCCGGAAGGCACTTGAACGTCCAACTCGGTCGTTTTCCCTGCCCAACTGCACTTCCCCTTGACCTTCATCTCCAAGGCTCGGTTGTTTCGCAATGTGAAGCTGCATTGCCCGGATTTGAAATCCACTTGGGGATTCACAATCTCCACGGGAGGACGTACCTCCAAATTGATCGGTTCCCACCGGGAATCCTTCGCGTCCCCCACCAACACAAACAGCGTGTGCGGCCCCAAGCTCTCTTTGACAATCCCCGATAGCGAATGCTCTGTTAACTTCGCCTGTTCTAAGATCGCCTGAGGATCTTTGAACTCTTGCAGGCGAGCGTTCTCAACCCCCATCGTCAAGCGCTCTCCAGCTACGCCCACGCTCCGCGCACGCAAAGCCATCGGGTGCGGCTTGAGCTTCACGGTCAATTGACTCTTGGTGGTGAGCGGCCCGGTGACAACCGCAAACGAGCTGCCGATGCCCGGTTCTGTACCCGCTTCCACCTGTGATCCATTGATCGACGCTTCTGCCAAGCTTGCCTCGAAAAGCGGTATGCGATAGTGGATGCGGAGGGGTTGTGCAGTCTCCACCTCCAGGGAAATCTCCGAGTTCGTTTTGTGAAAACGGTAGCTCAGGTCAGGTGTCGAAATAGACGCGTCCATCCAATCTCTGGGAAAACCAGGCGATATCGTGATTGTCCTATGCTGCATCTCCGGCAGAATCCCGAACACCCCCTCCACGGCTGTGCGCGCGAACATGCTGATGGCGTCGCCAAACTCCTCATTAGCTCGCTGTTGACCGTTCGAATAGGCGTGGCAGGAAAGACCTCCGGGAATCCCACCCTGGTACATCGAGGCATAGACACCCTTCACCAGTTCGTAGGCCTTGTCAACCTGCCCCGTCCGGTAATAGGCGATGGCGAGATTCAGATTCTCTGCAAAGGTCAGATCATAGGTGCTGTGGGTATAATGCTGGTTGTAATTGGGAGCCCAATTCGAACTCCACACCAACCGTCCACCGTTCGGGATTCCTGTTTCGCTCCGAAGCTTGGTCTCCGTGAAACGCAACATCTGGTAAGCCTGGAACTGGTCCGTAACACCAAAGTCAATCGGGTGGTAAATCGTCGGCAGCTCCGCTTCGGGGTGAGTTCTTTTGAGACCCTGGCGATCGACAAACTCCGCGTAGTGCCCCTCGGAAGAAAGCCAAAGTTTGCTGTTCATAGCGGCTCGAATGCGCTCGGCTTCCCGCCCAAAGGGTCTGGGATCCTCACCGGCGGCCTCGGCAGCTTCCGAGGCAAGCTGGTAGCCCCGGTACATGTAGGCGGATGCCTGCGTGCAATCTCCACCGCTATACCAATGCGAGTCGCTGATCCAGGTGTTCAAGCAGTTTTCGAAGAGCGCGTTGTCGTCCGGGTCCAAGCGGCGCTTTTCCCAGGAAAGAATGCCTTGGATGACGGAGGACAGCGAGCCTAACAGGCCTCGATCCCCGGTCCAAAGATAGTGGTAGTGGATGTGGTCCAGGTAAACTTCGTTCATGTTGTAGAAGACGGCCCCAGGATCTTCCAGCATTTCGGGTATGGCTCCGCGACTATCGCCGGATTGAATCTGGAGGGCTGCGAAGGCAAGGATGCTGCTGAGAACACGGTCATGCCAACCGTAGGCTTCTGATCCGTACCAGGTGCGCCACCCCAGGTAGTGCTGCATCCAACTCATCGCACCGTGAAGGAAACTGGGCGGTTGCCACATGCCGTCGTTGGCAATGGCCATCGCTTCCACACCCAGGTTAAAGTACGCATCGGGAGTCCGGACCTGCACGCGGCGCGCAAGGCTACGGTAAAACTGCACGGATTGGTCAAATGTCTGGGCGGGATGGGCAGCGATTTCTTCCAGTGCCACCGCACCCCCCATGGCAAATATCAAATGCACGGGACCCTGTTCCGGAGACCACTCTCCCTCAAAAACCGCAACCGGCGACTTGGAAGGAGCAGCGCGCACAGCCTCTGAAGGTCCACCCACAACTTCCCCGGCATCTTTCGACGCCAATTGACCCGGCAGGTCGCATGTGCCCCACATCTCCCTGCCCTTCGTTGTAGGTGAATTCAAGGAAAAGCGGTTGCCCCAGATGTGGACGACGTTTCGCGCCGCATCATCCCCTGAGAGCTTCAGTTTATCGATCAAGAGATCGTAGTTTCCGCCGTATCCCGACGCGCCCCCAAAGGCCCATACCAGACGAACTTTTTCCGCAGACGGTTTAATCCATCGGATCTCGATGGTGAATCCCTCGACGGAAGACAACGGAACGGCTGTTACTTCCAGCGCTCCTGTCATAAGCGCAGGATCCTCCACGCTGTGGCGAGTCAATCCCGGCTGGTATACACTGTCGATCTCCGAGAAACGATCCAGCCATTTGCCTCCACGCGCCGTCACCAAGCCTATGTACAGCGTCCCGATCTTCCCGATGTCCGCGGGCGCAAGGTAGGCAAACGCAGGCCGGTCTCCGCTGAGAAGCATGGTCGGTTCGTGCGTGCCATATAGAGGGCGGTTAAAGTACGATGGCCCATTGTGGATCCAAAATCCTTCTTTGCGGATTTCATAGCGGTACCCGGAGGCCGGGCAAGACCAGGGAATCAAGATCAATGCGAGCAGTAGGAACAGGCGGGATCTCATGGCATTACTCCCTGAGGCTCTGGATGTAAAACAGCACAGAGCTTGTGCCTTTCAAACTCCGCGGCTCGTTCTCTGAGCAGCCGACGGCGGCGGGAAGGGCGGGGTTTTAACCCCGCCCTTCCGTGTTACTTCCGGGTGACCACGCTTCCCTTCCAGGCTGCGGTTTGACTGCGAGCGGTCTTCACATAGCCCAGGAACCTTTGCGCCAATTCACGAATCCATTCCGGCCTCCGCTGTTGGATTGCGTCTTTCGGGATCAACTCTCCCCCCACGCCAAGCGCGGAGGCCCCCGCCAGTATGAAATTACGAGCGGTCAGTTGATTCACACCTCCTGCGGCGATCAAGGGCACCTGGGGCAAGGCCGCCTTCAGAGCTCGGATGTAGCTGTCGCCGCCGAGCTGTGCGCAAGGAAACACTTTGACGAAGTCAGAAGCGGCCTTCCATGCTGCAATCACCTCCGTTGGGGTCAATGCACCGGGGAAAACCACCACGCCTTCCTTTACTGCGAATTCCACGACCTCCGGATCGAATCCCTCGCTGGTCAGGAATTTTGCCCCCTTATCTACACAGAGGCGCGCCATTTCTATATCTATGACGGAGCCCGCTCCCACGATTATTTCCGGAGCGCTGCGCACCAGGTGGGAAATCACCTCATGCGCTCCGGGCATTGTCATCGTGATTTCCGCGATGGGGATCCCGCCGCTGGCCACCGCCTCCGCGGCAAAACGCGCCTCCTCCGCGGAGGATACACGAACCAGTGGGATGATGCCGATTTCCTCGAGGCGAGCGCGAACTTCTTCCCTTTTCATCAATCCGACTCCTTCCGCAGGGCATTCCGTGAGTCCTGCATTCGATCTGGCGGGCGTTCTTGCCAATCCGAGAGAGGACCGGGAGGATTAGAGTAGATCACGAAAGCTATGGGAGACACGCGGATTGCTCGTGAGGATTCATAGAGAGTTCCACGGTCTTGACGGCTCGCAGCCAAGCTTTTCGCCGTCGAGTGTCCCTAAGCGGGCGAATGTTAACACAAGCCATTCGCTAATCGTGATAAGAATTGTGGCACGGCGTCAATGCGGAATAGTGAACAAACAAGTGCGGCCAGGCTCGCGACCCCCTCACCCGGCCCCGTCGGCTGACGGGCTGGTGAAAACGCCGGACGCGGGAACCCTCTCCCCCAAGGGTTGATCTTTACCCATATCTTCGGCTGAACACGGGGGGTGCGAGCGCTACTGCTGCCAAAACGAGCCCCGAAGGGGCAGCCTAGCAGAGCCCAGGCCAACGGCCGGGTCCGAGAATCCGTCTTTTTCTTGCCGGTAAGCCCTGAAAGGGCGAAATAGCATTGGCGGAGACACGCGGACGGCCGCCTAAGCCCGGTCGGTGGATTTGTCACGCCCTTTCAGGGCTTGAAGACCGGAAATGGGGTGACCTTTCTGACCCAGGCCGTTGGCCCATAAGCGTTAACCTAATGAGTTGCCCCTTCGATGGAATTGAGGTATGCGGGGGGCATGAGCACTGCGAACCAGGGTCTCGCGGAGTTGGAGAATTGGGAAATCCTGCGCAGTTTTTTGCCGCCGGAATGGGCCGAGCAGGCGCGTCGTCTCGG
>Ga0182027_10002952_pt1 | contig 27302 bp, 14 predicted proteins | sample 712E1DmetaG_FD_121300 | JGI IMG/M metagenome (GOLD analysis project Ga0182027, IMG submission 121300) | Permafrost microbial communities from Stordalen Mire, Sweden - 712E1D metaG (Illumina Assembly) | ecosystem: Environmental > Terrestrial > Soil > Wetlands > Permafrost | place: Sweden...
GCCCGGCAACCAGGACTACATGCAGAGCGACTACCAGACGCTCTACCCGGACCCAAGCTGGAAGAGCACGAATCTTAGCGATGTCCAGAGCGCTTGGTACCAACGCACGATAACCATCCCTCAAAATTGGACTGGCCGGCGCATTACCCTGGATGTGGAATACCTGAACTCCTACGCAGAAGTTCATGTTGACGGCCAGAAGGTGGGCCAGATCCGCTTCCCGGCCGGCCAGGTGGACCTCTCCGCCGCGGTCCGTCCGGGGGCCACGCATGTCCTCAGCCTGCTGGTGGTGGCGATGCCGCTCAAAGCCGTGATGGAGTCCTACAACGACACCAACACCGGCAAACAGAAGAAGGGTGCAGTCGAACGCCGCGGCCTGTGCGGCGACGTTTGGCTAATCGGCGAGCCGGCGGAGGCGCGACTTTCCGACGCCAGGATCGACACCTCGTTCCGCCAGAGCCAGATCACGTTTGAGGCCGCGCTGCACGGTCTGGCGGCCGACGGGCGCTACCAACTGCGGGCCAGGATCAGCGACCAAGGCCACCTAGCGGCGGAGTTCACCGGCCCAACATTCACGGGGCAAGATCTGAAAGACGGCCGCGCGGCATTCACAGCGTCGTGGAAGCCGCCGAAGCTGTGGGACATCAACACGCCCGAGAACCAGTATGACGCCGAATTGTCGCTCCTCGACGCCGGAGGCAAGGCGGTGGACATCGCGACGCCGGTTCGGTTCGGGTTCCGGGAGTTCTGGATTGAAGGCCGCGATTTCTACCTGAATGGCACCCGCTTGGAAGCGACCACCAGCGCCGAGAATAGAACTGCGGCGGCGACACAAGTCCGGCTTCAGCAAGACGAGGCGACCATTGCCGACCTGCAGGCCCGGTTGGACGGGGCCAGCCATTTGGCCAGGGAAGCCGCCGAGGTGGGCGCAGACAACTCAGGCGGATGGAAGAGATCAACCACGAACTGAGAGAATGTCTCCGCAACATCTGCCCTCCCCAGGCTGGGTCGAACAGGTAAGGACGCAATTATGACGGATATATTCGCAGCGAAACGAGATGTGGTCGGCCATTTCATTCTATGCACATGGAGAACGGAATTGGGAGCTCATTCGATTGTTCGTACAGCACTGGGAGAAACTTGAAAACGCCTTTGGTTCCCAAGTGTGGAAAGCACTTGGTATTGGGACATTCTGGCCAGGGAACTGGCTAGAAACGGAAAGCGACATCTAGCATTGAAAGCCCCATTGGAAATCCGGAACGATACCCGGAGGAATCTCCACCGGGACCTTGCCGGCTTTCAAGCGTTCGCCATTTTAGAAGACGGGGCCAACTCCTTCAGGGACTCATGTGTTGACATCTTCGCGAGATTCATCCATACGCCCGGGCAGAATAGTATTGCCTGGAACCAGGACGAAATGATGATCGTTATTGCCGCAGCTCATTACCTTGCGGAGCACTACGCGGGCGAACCCGACCTGGGCCGTCGTCTGGAACAAATCGGAAGCGAATCAGTTGAACCAACCGGTCCCCTGATCGCCTTGTGTCGAGGATGGCCTCAAGCCTCAGTTCTGCACCACATCTGGAACCAATCTCCTGATAATGCTGGCTATAATTGCTATCCCGCGACCGCATGGTTGGTCGGGCTGAAGGCAAGTCCGAGGCAATTTGTCGATTACATCCTGTCGCTTCCTCAATCAATTCAAACGGATCGCTTTTGGAGCCGCCGAGTTGAAACGCTCCGCGCAGTGCAAGATCGGCTTAGTCGTGATGAGGAAGCGCAAGCACTTCTTCTGGAAGCCATAAAATCGGCTTCGAGCCTAGATACCGTCAATCGGAGACATTCGCCACAACTGCCTGCGGTTGCTTACGACATCATGTCTGGACGAGAGCGTCCACTGGAGTTTTCCCTCCTAGAGTGCTGCCTTGTTCGCTAATTCAGCATGTCACCCAGCAGTCAACAAGCAGGCAGCAATTCACCGCAACGAACATCGAAGTAAGCGCCCGGAATCTCGCAAGGCTTCAAAATAGCTGCTGAGGCGGGCCACAAACGGCTCATGGCGAATGACGACACCTACTTCAATGTTTTTTCGCTGGGCTGCGTCGGTGAAGTTGGCGGATGTAATGAGCGCAACGCGACGATCTGCAATCACACATTTGGCGTGCAGGCTCGCTCTTTGTTCAGAGTCTTCCGCGAGTGCGCGGGGATCGTAGTACAGGTCAGGGAGCTTGTCTCCGGGCCAATGTTTCGCCACAAACTCGTGTGCGAAACGTCGAACGATTTCACTCGCGAGCGACGTGTCGGCCAACTTCCTCGGAATATCGAGATGAAATGCGACTCGTAGAGTTGGCGCCTCGTTCATCCGTTCCGCCAATCGTTTGAAAAGTCGCTTGCCGTTGTGGACGGCATAGCCAACAAGTAGAATTTCACTTTGAGCATCTTCAATGAGCGTCTGAACTGTCGCGGCAGTATCAGCGGTTGGGACACCGCCAACTTCCGGTCCTGAAATCACAAGGTCAAAAAGCTGTTGTGGTGTTGCTGCATTTTCGCGGGCTGCGGCGACAGCTTCGATGAGCAGCGCAATATGGTTTGGGGTCATGCCCTGTTCGCGTAAGGCGTCAAAGCAAATGAAAAGCTCACCGGCATGGGGGCCAACAATTTGGGTGAGGGCTTGTCGGGTTATCCCAAGTGATAATGGGCCTTCCCTTAACGAGGTGGCAAGCGAGCGCAAATTCGATGGCGCAAGGTTTTGAAGCGGTTCAAACATCACGATACAGATGCGAAGAATTCTGTTCCGAGCGCTTCGACAGTCGGCACGACTAGGGCACGGTCAAGAAATTCGTTTCGTTGTTCGCACGAAGTTTCCGCAGTCAGCAAGCAACCGTGACAGGCGCTGCCGTGCAAGTGCTGGTGGTCATGCCTGGTGGGAGCATGGTTCGCGCAAACGGGATCATTTGAACAAAGTGCGCCGGATTCCAAGGCTCGCCGCATGTGCCGCCGAATTTCGCGAGCCGCTACTACAAGACCGCCGAGGGTGCCTTCCGCATCAGATGAGCCGGTGTAAATCAACATACCAAAACAATCCGGCGCGGCGAAAATGCGTTCACGGAGCGAGGATGCGGGATACCCGCATTCAAGCGAGATGGCTGTGAGCAACAGATGCGAGAGAGAATGGAGCATATAGTAGGGAAGTCCGGGAAATTCACGCGAACTTCCCTCGTGCTCCGTTTTCCATCGCTGAAATCCCTCCGCAAGTTGAATGCCGCGCTGCTGCACGGCGGGTCGTTGCAGCCATACGGCGACGGTTTCGGCACGGATTTGAAGGAAGATGCCTTCTCCTCGATTTTCAACAGCAGGCAGCCATGAACTGTCCAGCGCGAGCGGCGCGCGTTTCACATCGAGTGACAAGTCGCCCTGAATATCCGGGCCAGCCGCATCAAATCGGGTAAATCCAACCTGGGCCACAACTTCGCGCAGCCGGTGAACCAGAACAATTCGTTCGATCGCAATCATCCACGGGGCGTTCCATTGGGCCTTCGGCAACGTGCGCGCGAAAAAATCACCGTCGGGCGTGTCAGAACCGATTTCGTCCTTGGCAGCGGACAGCGCCTCAAACTCCACTTCCTTTACTGGCCGGTCTGCGCCACTGCTGCCCTGCCGCAAGCGGGCAATGGATGCGAGAACGACGGCATCGTCGAGTCCTTGCAGTTTGACGGCAAGGTTCGGGATTTGACGCACCATTGCCAGCTTCTCCAAAGAATCCACAATGGAAAGCCCGGCATCCCACGCGGATTTCACCACTTCGTCCACGGCAGATTGAAGATCGGGAATGGAAATGACCGACATGAGCTGTGGGAAGTAGGCGTTACTCGCGCTACGGATGAGGAGTCGGTTAGGTTCGCCACAAGCTTCTTTCGTTCCCGGACCGAGCCAGGGGCGTGCGCCGTTGCATGAGCCGAGTGCTCTGAGTTCCATGCGTGCTGCCTGACTCATCGCACGTTGCGCGCCACAGTCACAGACCACCCAAATCTGGTCGAGGTCGCCTGTCGTGCCGCGTTCCTCCATCCAAAGGTCACGGGAACATGGAGCCGATGTGCCGTGGACAAATGCTTTCCAGTCAATGTCTCCGACATGGCCTTTCTTGCACGCGCGCACGAAGCGCACCGGCACGACGGAATATTTCTTGCCATCAAGGTCACGATATTTGCCACTGTCCAAACTGTTCAGGTGGACGAGCCGGCGACGGCGAAAACCCTGCTTGGTAATTTGTGTTTCCTGAACAATGAACCATTCGGGAAAACGCCACACGGTGATACTCGGCTGGAATTTAAAGTTGCGGTCGGATGCTGGCGGCGGTGGTCGCAGAGTCAACGTCGGGACTCCAATGATTCGTTTGAGTTTCTCCACGAGACGTGGCTCCTGAATCAGGGGAATCTGATTCACGTCGTAGTGCCAATTGTCCAACCCGGCAACGATGACCGATGCGTCTGGTAGATCCACCATCGCGCCAGGACCAAACGTGGTTACAACTTGACTGGAACGTAGTTGGGGTTGGCTCATGGGCGGGGCGTCCAGTCGTTGAGGTTCTTGACGGTCAGATCGACACTAGACTCCACGTCACGCATGGAGCGATTCGCGCGGAACTTCCTTCGCACGGGCGGAAGATTCGGCAGATCGGGATGCAAGTATTCATAGAGAAGGCGCTGCGCTGCGCCTGCTTCCTGCTGGTATTGCAATGGCGTATTGGTGAGTTGGAATTCGTCGGCGATGTTGCGCCAGTCATCGAGCAATCGCGTGGACCGCTGAAGCACATTGTCAAACAACTGCTGTGCGGCCGCCGCGTTGAGGCTGGGGTCATGATTGCGGGCACGTTCCGCGAAGCGAACGGCAAACTGATCAAGCAAGGCTCGGTTGGTGAGAATTTCGCTTGCGCCGAGTGGTGGCGTCATCGTCTTCATTCCTTGACGGCACATCGCGACCAACGCTGCTGCCAATGCGCGGTCGAGTGCGCGCGGCGAGAACGGTGTAACACTCGTGGCTTCAATCGTCCGGTAAAACGTGGCGTGATACATCCCAAAGCGTTCGTAGTGTGAACGGTCGCGGGGCTTATGGACGTTGAGTAGTGTCACCACGAGGCCAGGCCGGTCTGGATCGCGGCCAACACGACTGGTTGCCTGAATGTATTCCGCGCTTGTCTTCGGCTGGCCGAGCACCACCATTAAACCAAGACGGATGATGTCAAGACCAACCGAAATCATGTTTGTCGCCAGCGCCACGTCCACTTTCTTGTCCTCATAGAAAGGTAATGCCAGGCGGCTCTTGGCGATGGAAACGTCACTCGTGGAAACTCGCGAAGTCAGTTCCAAGACCTCGTAAGTGATGGTGCGGTCGGAAAAGAGCGTGTCCACCGGGTCACGACGGCGGCGGCGGGAATACTGCTGCACGCGCGTTCGCACCTCGTCCTCCACAATGCGCCGGCTGCCGCCCAATTCGCGCAAGCTGTTGAAATAACCCAATAGTGTCATGTATGGGTCGGCGGGATTTTGCTTGTTGGCTTTGCCGCCTTCCCGTTGGTAAATCGTCTGTCCGGCGCTCAAGATCGCCAGCCCTGCCCGGAGTAAAACAACTTTCAAGCTGCGACCTTGTGCCGCAACGCCCACATATAGCCGGGCGGGAATTTGAGTCGAAGGTTGGGTTAGTGCGAAAAATGAATCATGTCGGTCAGGGCCGGGTGGAGGAAACACCGCCACTTCCTGCCGTTCAAAAAGGGCGCGAATCTGCTTATCGGCGCGTCGCACCGTTGCTGTGCTCGCGATGATCTTTGGGCGTAATGGTATCTCTGCGCTCATGCGGCTGGCGAGAGCGTCAATAACCGTTTCATAGACGCCCGCGATAGTGCCGAGCGGGCCGGAGATAAGATGCAACTCATCCTGAATGATGAGTTCCGGAGGTGGCAGCGGCCCACCGAGTGTCGGGGCATTCTTCTGGTTACACGGGCCGTAAAATCCTTCCCGGTCATAGCGCTCGACCAAACCGAACAGCGTTCCGGTTTCGCCTGTCCACGGCAGGGCCGCAAACTTGTCCACCGTTGCGATAAGGAAGGCCGGCAGGCGGCGGTAAATCGGTTCGTCAACGCCCAGGATCGGCAAGGATCGGTCGCCGGAGAAGGCGCACTTCGGGTTCACGCAATGCACGCGCAAGTCAGTGGGCGCATTGACGCTTGGAATGAGGCGGAAGGAATTGCGGTCGAATTTTTCACCGCACCACGGACAGTTCTCGATGGGAATGGGCGACGGGTTCGCGCTGGAATCGCGCTGGAAACGCATCGTCTTCGTGTAAGCCGAATACTCCGCGCTGGGACTTGTGTCGCCACGGCGTCCCATGCGGTTGGGTGTGGCCGCAGAACCAACCCACAGGCCGATTTCGAATGGCCAGTCGCCCAACTTTGCCTTGTCCTTGTCGCGTTCCAATTCGAGGGCGCAAATCAGCGCGGCGGCGCGGCTCAATTGGTCTAGGGTCAGCAATCGCAGTGTGTAGCGCATGAGAACGCACACGCCCGCCGAGCGAATTCCTGGATGACGCAATCGGCGCAAAACCATTGTGACAGCCGCGAGGCCAAGGTAAGCCTCGGTCTTGCCGCCGCCCGTCGGGAAGAAGAGCAAGTCCACCGTGTTGCGATCCAAATGTGTCGGGTCAAAGATGCCGCGCAAATTCATAAGGATGTAGGCAAGCTGGAAAGGATACCACTTCGGCGGCTGGACTTTGCTGGCGTCGCCCTGGTATCGCAACAATTCGCGCTGGCGACCGGCTGCGGCCATCGTGCGATTGGCGATGCGGAACGCATCCAAGACCTGTGGGTCGGCAAGCGCGTCAATGCCCGCTTGAATCCGGTTTGCCGCGTGGGTGGCGTTTTGCAGCATTGCTTGCGCAGTTTGCGTTTGGCGCGGGTCAAGATTTGACGCCTGTGCCTTTGCCTGCTGCGCGGCAATCCAAGTGCGGTAGTTCGCCACTAGCGGCAGAAGTTTCGTCTGAGCGTCGGCATGATTGGCAAGCGAACCGAGCACTTCCATGCCGAGTTCAACGTCTGGAATCTGGGCGGGTGAAACTTTTTCGACTTCGGCGGTCGGAATCCAAGTGGTCTGCACCGCGCGGCAAGCGCCGATGGCGTCTCGTTCGCCCGTCGCTGAAACACCGTGCCCAACGGCGTATTCAAACACATCGCGATACTGGATGTCAGCGACCTGCTCGTCCCATTCGTCCGCCTGTTCGCCCGCAATGGTGCCACGCAAATCAGGGCGTGGCACAAACGGTTGCGGTGAAACGAGCGTGAGCGATGCTTGAAAAGCGAACGCGCGATAATGGCGCTCGGCATTCGGCGGGCGGTTGTTCACGAGGAACACCGACACCGAGCGCGTTCCGGCGGGCAGGCGGCTGCCGGTTTGACCGGCGGCGGGAACGGCGCGCACGGTCACGCTGATGGTGAGACCCCCGCTGTTCGGCACTGCAAATTCCTTTGGTTTGCCGCCCGGCTTGGGGAGCGCGATGGAAACGGTTTCTTCACGCGGTTCGCGGCGGTAGCCTTTTTGGGAAGCTCCTGCCTTGCCGGCGTCTTGTTCCTCGGCCTTCTCTTCGCTTTGCACTGAAATAGGTCGGTCGTGCAACTCGTCGGCGGTTTCCGTCGTCGGAAGCGCATCGCCGGGTTCAACGGCGCCTTCGTAAAGATAATCGCCCCACGCCGCTTTCGCTTCGAGCGTGTTCACGCCGGGGGCAACGAGCACGCTCAAGCCCATCGAGGAGGGAAGCAAACTCTTGCGAGCAGTGGCGCGGTCGGGTGGAGCGGCGTCATCCGCGCCTTTGGTGTCATCGCCGCTGTCAATTTCGTCGGCGGAAGTTTCGTCCGACTTTTGTTCCGTGGGCGCGGAACTCGGCACGAGGAAACCGCACATATACCAACGCGAGGGCGCGTCCGGCAGCAGTTCATGGGCGAACGCATGTGCGTTGTCAGGGCCGACGAGGTCCAGCTTGAGGGCTTGGACCATTTCAGATCGGACTTCGGAAGGCGTGCTCATGTTCGGGTTGATTCAACACTAAAATTCAGCCGGGGGCAAACTGCTTACGCCGACGAGTTGCGGCACTATCGAGTCATCGCTTAAGCAGTCAAACAAGTTGCGGATAAATTCAGCGGTATTTTGCTGGAAGACATTTCTGAACACCGTGGGCCACTGATTATTGGGGACATTCTCGCCCTGTTCGGGAATCTTCAGAAACACGACGTGGAAGGGAATCGTCCGGCCGCCCTGGGTGATCGTCTGACTGAATATGCCCCGCTTCGCTTCAAGTCCGCACTCGTGCCAGCGCGATTCGCGGATTGGGTAAATGAAACCGCATCCGGCTACGTTGTGTTCATTGGAAACCTGGCCGATATAGGTGTGAAGCTGAAACAGGTCTTCGCGGCTTACGCCATAGCGGATGAAGTCAAACGATTTGTATTTCACATCGAAAATATAGGTCGCGCCGTTCACGTCAAATACCAGATCAGGAATGAGTGTTCGCTGGGTGTAGCCATTCAGAAGCCCGGACGGAATTTGCCACTGTCGGCCATTCTTGTGGTGAAGAACCACGTCCGCCCGCTTGAGCAGCTTGCGCACAAAATACTCGAACAGCATCGAGACATCGAAAAAGAAGGCGCTGGTTTGTGACTGGTCTCCGAAGTCCGACAACTCGTCGCGCAGGATTTGCCTGGAGAGCGTGATGACCGGGTTGTAATCCGCGTAATAGGGGTTGCGCACGGGCAACGTGGCGAGCAGGTCTTGGAGTGTGCTGCGCCGCCCTTGGGTGGCAATCTGAAAAGTCTGATTCAGGACATGGGATTCGCGGAGGAAGTCATGGGAGTCGATGTGCTGGAGGGTGCGGGCGATGAGGCGCGTCGTGTCGTTGTCGTAACTGTGTTCCCGGTATGTGCAACGGTAGCGGGCGCGCTGCTGGTTCAAAAAATAATCCACGGGGTCGAGGCGTCCGCGCACTTGGGTGAGGCTTTCCGTGCGGGTTTCGTAAGCTTTGGGCAGCCCGAGTCGAAACGCCTTTTTAAGTTTCACCAGCCAGAGATAAACCAGCAGCCATTCGTAGCCGCCCCTTTCCATGCCGCCCTGGTCGGGCAATTCAACGAAGCCATCCGCATCTGCGATGATGTATTTGAGAAATTCATCCCCGAAACGGGAGGAGACGCGGAGCGTGTAACCCTCGGACTTGACGCAGCCGATGAGATTGCCGGTGGCTAAATTGAAGTTTAGCGGGTCAGGGCCACTCACCCTGATGAAGGCATCATCCGTGTTGTGTTCGTAGTCCGCCTCCGGCATTCGGAAAACGAGTTTGGAATTTTCGGTGTTTAATGTCGCCGATTTGTGGATCAACGGCCATGCCGTCCACGGACTTTTCCGTCCCCCTCCCTGCCAGATTTCCAGGGCCGGTCCAAATGAACCGGCACGAAAAACACCCGCCTCTGTCTGGTAAGACGAATTGTCCACCAAGGTGCCGTCGCTGATGATCTGGCTCAGGGTCTTGGTCATGTGATACCGAAAGCCTTTTGGAATTCAGGAATCAGGGTTTCACTACGGCCAGAGCCGCGAAGATACTCTTCCAAAAGCGGCTTGATGGCATCTTCCCAAACTTTTTCCCGCACCTCGGTTTTGGTCAGGGTTTCCGGGTAACGCAGCTTCATCAGATAGGCATGGCCGATTTCGTAATCCGCCCCCAGGATGTCGGTGGCCCGGATGCACTGGTTTAGGGCTGCCAAGTCATCCGCGAGTCCAACCCAAGGGCGCGAGGAATTGCCCGGCTTGACATCGTGGTGTTGCTTGAGGTGATACCGCAAGGCGACGATATTTGGATCAATCCGCTCCCAACGGAAGCGGCGACGCAGCGCCAAATCGAAGCTCTCCACGCTGCGGTCAATGGTGTTCATCGTGCCGATAATATAGACGTTGTGCGGAATGAAGAATTTGTAGGTGCCGCCGATTGAAACAAGACCCGTTTCTGCGGTGTTCAGCGCGACATATTGGGTCGAAATAGCGCCCTCCACGCCGCGATACTCCAGACAGATCATGAGTTCACCCAGCACTCGGGACAGCTCGGCTCGGTTGATTTCATCAACGATGAAGAAAAACGGCGGCACAGCGTCGGAAACCTTCTTGTCCTGGTGAGCGTGGGCGAATAGGTAGCGCCAGTGCTCACCGGTCAGGTTTGCTTTGTGCGGCAGCAAATCCTGGATGCGAAGCGATTCCCATTCTATGGCCAGGTTCGGGCCATGCTTGGGAATGGAGTAAACATCCTTTTCCCAAACGGCGGCGCGCTGGCAGACGCGCTTAAACACACCGTTTTGCAGGGTGAGTTGTGCCTTGCCATCCTGATCCAGAATTGGCCGCAGACCTTCCATGAAATCCTCGTAGCCAAACGACGGATGAAATTGCACGACCTCACAATGCGTGTCGTGCGTATAGGAAGTCTCTGCCCCAAACTGCTCCCTCCATATATCGAAGAGCAACCGCGTATCCCGCTTGGCCGTGAAGGTTTTTCCGGTGCCAGGAGCACCATATTTGATAATCTGTTTTTTTAGGGTGAACGGATTGGAAATATTCTCGAAAAGATGCCAGACGAAGATGCTCAGAAGTTGATCGCTGGTTTCACCACTGCGAAGTTCTTCGGCGAAAGACTCACGGAGAAACGTCATTACCTGGAAGTTTTTGTCATACCAGTTGGCTGTAGGATTGGAGTGCGCGGTGATGAATCCTTCGCGAACCAGCCACCAATAAACTTCCTCGAAATCAGGGTTGTTCACCGTGCTGGTTACATCCCTCGTGCAGGCGGCTAGGGTGCGATTCACCAACAAGGGATTACGATGAGCGCCATGTGTTAACCGAGTGCTTTCCCATGCATCGCTGAACTTTGTGAAGTTGTCCTTAGTTGGTTGCTTGATTAATTCCCCCAAGGCTGTAACGAAATCTTGCTCCTCGATAAAACGCAAGAAATTGACCTCGCTCAAGCCGGATTGGCCACGAGATGCAACCCCGTTGCCATCCTTAAAAAGCAGGTGCTTTGCAAAGGCTGGCCACGGATCATTCTCGGCCTTGAAGGATGTGGCTTCGTAAGTGGCCTTGCTCTGAATTTCTTTCCCCTCCTTCAGGGCGGCGCTGACTTTGTCCACGTCACTGGTAAATGCGACATAGTCAGCGAGCCATCCGTCCACCTCGGCGCGGCGATTGGTGATGAGATAGGTGTAGAGAGTTTTTATGCGCGACATAGCAATCAGAAATATTCGGTTTGTGGTGGCGGAATTAAATCCATTTTTGCCTGCGACACATCGGATTCCGGCATTACGGTGTGATGGCGATCAACAGGATATTCGTCTGCGCTGAACTGCACCGCCTTAATGTGATGCACAGTGATGCTACCCAAATCTATTTTCAAGCTCGGCGGCCTGGCATCGAACGTCTCGTGACTCACGCGAGTAATATCCAAATCAAATGGGTCCGCTTCGGAAGGCGTGGTCGCTGCTGGCAAGGGAAAGACGACTTCCCAAACATGGTAATCAGGGGTGACGCCTTCATCGTCGTGCTGTTCCATTCCGATGGAAATTTCCGTTCCTTTTGGAAGCTGGATTGCTTCAACTCTTGAAGCGTGATGAAACAAGACCACGTTTGATGTCGCATGGCCAACCTGCACGGAGGGGAAAATAATCCCGTCCAATCTTACGTCGGTTGCGAGATAGTCCGCGACGGCCTGGGTTGCGAGATATTCGAGCGCCTCCTCGTTGGGCATGACGGGGCGTGAAATCCGAGCGCTGAGTATTTCCATAAAGTTGGCCCGCTGAAGTTCCCTGAAAAACTTCGGATCGAAAATGCTGCCGGAGGTGGTCACGGATTTCAAAGCAGCCACATCGAGCAGCCGGAGCGGGCGCGCGATGTTGAACTTGGCCACAACGACCTGGCTGCCGACGAGCGGACGCACCTCGGCCAAGGCCGTCGCCGACTCAATCGCACCGTAGAACACCGAGATACCGCGGGCATTCATCCGTCCGCCGGATGCAGCATGCATCGGGGGTGGCCCCAGATGTATCCATGGATATTTCAGCGCCTCCTCCAATTTCTCATCCTCGCCGGCAAACACGCGGGCGCGATGAAGAAATTTAATCTCTGCATCGGGACCGGCATTCACCAAAACAGGTGATCCTTTACTCGTTTTTAGATTCGGAAGATTGGAAAAGATGTCATCGAGTGTCACCTGAGCTAAACGGGAGAAAAACCGAGCCTCGGTTTTAAGTGTTTTTTCCAATTCTGTCCATGCGTAACTAAACTCGTGGCAACCGGGATCCTTTTCGGCATAGTACGAGTTTCTATCGAAGTCACATTCATCACCCCTTTGGGCTGATTCAAAATCGGAGTGCCGATCTTCGAGCACTGCAACAACGTCTTTGGCAGCCTCCTCCTCGATCTTGGCTGCACCAGCTATGGCCCACTTTACTTCTTCTCCATGCCGTTCCCAACAGTATTTGTTTTCACTGTCGTTATGCATTGCTGCCTCAAGCCCTTCAGGTTCAGTCGGGGTGCGTTCGTAATGAACTTCGAATGCCTGCTCAATCCGATTCGCCAGATCTTCGATAGAAATCGTTTTTGTTTTATCGTCACAGTAGGAGCAAAAGGCATCAATCCCCTCGGAGTCAATAAGACTTTTCAAGAGGTGTTCGCCCACGCAACGGGCGCAGATCCGCTTCGTGGCGGGGTTACCGGATTCGTCAGAAGGTAATGTGTCCATACATCTTTGCGTAGCGCTAAATATCCACTCCCAGCAACCGGCCCTCCTCGCTGGAAGCATCTAAAATCGGATCGAGCAGCCACGGTTTTTTGTTCAAGGCTTCCGGGGGCGGCTCGGTTGTCGTGACGATGTATTGAAAAGCCGGTGACGCACCGCTGGCTTTTTCCAAATCGTGGGCCGCGCTGAAGAGGGAGACGTAGATGGCTGCCGCGAGGTCAGCCTCGCGCGGGCTGTCGTGAATTAAAAATCGCGGATGATGCGCGGTCGTGTTCGTGATTCCCAGCGTGAGCGAGGCCAGATCGAAAATCAGCCAGCGCACCACCTTCAGCGCGGCGCTGTCCCTCGGCCCGTGATATTCAAGCTCCGGGACAATCGCTTTGCCGGAAAAGCGCACGCTGCCTGTCACGGCGTTGCCGAGCATCCGTTGGGCGACGTGATTATAGAGGCTGCCGAATTGATCGAGTAATTTTTTGTGGTGCGTCGTTAATTCATTGAGCTTCGCATCCAACGCTTCCTTGTCGCGCTTGAGGCTTTTCAACTCCTCATCCCACGCTACCAAGTCCGCGCAAGCCTTGCGGAAACTGGCGAGCAACGCCTCAATCTTCGCGGCTTCCTGGGCGGGAGCTTTTAGCTTCTCCAGTTCCTTTTGGTGGCGTTCGCGCGCCAGCGTCAAGGCTCCCATCGCAGTTTGCAGAGCTTGCTGCTTGGGCGCGGCGAGTTTCCTTCGGCGTTCCAATTCGGTTTTCAAACCCGCAAGCGCTGTCGGTTTTGCTTCGGCGGCAATCTTCTTTGTCGCATCGGTGATTTCGTCTTCCTTGGGGCGTTCGTGCGCGATGGGACATTCTGATTTCCATGCTTTGTCCATCGGGTGGGAACAATAGCCGGGAAACGGGCCTAAACCTTTGAGCACTTCGCGATACGGGTCTTTCTGTGCCGGTTGCTTTTTCGGCGGCGGTGTAACGCCCTTTGACCGTGCTTCTGCCAACTCGACAGCTTCCTCGTATTCCTCAACCATTGCATTCACGACGCCCCATTCGGCGCGGCGCTGGCCGACCTCCGCGATCAACTTGTCAATTTCTTCGTTCTGTTTTACGGAAGCCAGAGCTTGGTCGGCCTCGTTCCGCAGCTTGTTGACTTTTTTGTCCACCTCCTGTTGCAGCAATGGAGCATCGGGACTCTCAACTTTAATTTCCAACTTTGTTTCCAACGTCGTGCGCTCTCGCTCGACGGTGAATTCCAACTTCGGACGGTCGCGCGTCTTCTGCTCGTGCGTTTCCGCTTTGCGAGCAAACTCAGCCAAGAGCTTTTGTTCCTCCGCATCAACCAATCCCAGCGTCAGGCGAACGAGATTCGCTTTGTCGTCGGCGGAAACATATGGGCTGTTTGAATCACTGTCCTGTTCACGCCTCCATTCCAGTAGGCCGCTGAAATGCGCTTCCTGATCCCTTGACAACCACGGCAGCAGACGCGCCCAATCCAATGTTTTCTGCGACTCCGCCAGCGTGCGGAACTTCATTCCGCTGAACACCGCCGCGTCAATTGCGGCTTCATATTCTTTGAAGCCGAGCCGTGATGGTGATTCTGGAAATTCGTCTTCCAGTGTTCCGTTCAGTTTCGCAAAAGGATTGTAGCCGCTCCCGCTCAACGACCTGCCCACCAGCCATCGCTGCCCAGCGACGAAAACTTCAGCCAGCACCCAGCCGTTTTCAAACTTTGCCCGGAATCCCTCGCGGAAACCTTTGCTCCCGGCAGGTTCTTCACCGAGAACGTAGCGGATGAGCCGGCAAAATGCGGTTTTGCCCGCGCCATGCCCGGCAAGGCGTGAAGCTTCGTTCGTTGATCCGCTGGGCCGTGCCCAAAGAATGTTTAAGCCGCGATGCAATTCAATCACTTGCCGGAGCAGCGTGCCCTTCGATGGCGGCCAGTCTTTATAGACGGCGAGCTTTGACACCCAAAGCGCCGGTTCCTCGCGCCCTTTGGCGGGCGTCAATGAAAGCGGCTCGTCGTTCGGTGGCGCGACAGCCAGGCCGGGTAACGCGGGTTGATTGGTAGTTTTCATAATCCTAAACGAGAACCAGCTTGCTCGCTTCCTTCGTCCATTTCGCGCGTTCTGGAACTTGCACTGCATCAGGTGTCAAAATCGCGGCGATGCGCAGGGCGAGCCAGCCGTCGTAGGCCACGTCGTCGGTTGCCGGTGGGCGCGGGCCGTCGAGCAAATGAAACACCCGGCCTTCGTTGTTCTCGGTGACGGTGAGGTTCTTTGCGCCAAGCTGATTCAAACTTGGAATCAACAACCCGTCGGTCACGGTTTCATTCCAGCGCGCCGCCCATGCTTTCACCCGCGCTGAATCATCAGCGGTTGCGAGGCGCTGTGTCAGTTTCGGCGTCGTTGCCAAAATAAAAGCGTCGAGCAATCGCGGCCACGACAGGCTGCCGCCGGCTTCGGACAACAAAGCGACAACGAGATTGGTGGTGTAGAGCAACGGAGGTGACACGGTCAGACGGAAACCCGTGGGCAACTTCCGCTCTGTCGCGCCGGGAGTTGCGATGCCCAAAGCGAGTTGGATTTTTCCAGGCTTGGAAACTTCTGGCGTGGACTTCTTGGCGGGCTTGGCGGATCTAGCAACGGCTTCGCCAGCGAGGAGTTCTTGTTCGGCGCGCTCGGCGTTTAGCTTGAGCAGGCGGGCGAGAACTTCATCGCGCACTTCATCGGGCCAGCGGTAGCGCCAGGGCTTTTTCTTTTTGCGTCCGGTGGATTCTTCGGCGTCGGCATCGTCTTCGTAATCGAGGATGAAGTCGCAGGTGGTGGGGAGGTCGGTCCAGCCGTAGGCGGCGAGGACGGCGGCGTCCATCTTCGCGTGTAACTCGCGGAGCTTGAGGATGTCCGGTGAAGATTCTTCCGGGTCGTGGAAGCGGTTGTAGGTTTTGGTCAGGCCCTCGTTGTTCCGCACCATCAGCGCGGCGCGGAACTCGTAATACTCCCGACCCGCCGCCTCCAGCATTGCATTTAGATCGAAGCCAAGTGGAAGAGGGAAAGTCTCGAAGCAATCTTCCGGCGTGTAGCGCAGGTCATCCTTGAACGAACTTGCAAAAAAGCGTGACCAGATTTCGTGATGACGTGATTGCAGAACGGCGAAAGTCGCTGAGGATTCCGTAGGAAACACAACCATTCCTTCCGAGAATACAGTGCGCGCCGGAGCGAAAGTGAATGCCATCGCCTGTCCAACACGAGAAACAACCAGACATTTCTCGAGAGCTTCGCTTGCGTGAAACAGATCTGGACGAGCCCTTTCAAAGTGCCACCAGTGCGCCGTCGAATGTGATGCACGCGTCCCTTTTACCTTGTGCTCGGCGAGTTGGAGGAGGTCGGGCCAGTCGGCTGCAACTGGTTTCCGATAATCCAAGGGAACGATGCCGACCCGCAACCAAGCCTTGCGCTGGTCGTCGTCAGCCCCAGCCCATGTTGCGCCGAGATCCGCACGACGGAGTGGGAAGTCGGCAAAGTTGATGACATAGCGATGGTGGGTGTGGGTGGGACTTTCGTTGATTTCCTCACCCCCGATGTAGGGGAAGATGCGCTCGGAGTTGCGCTGGGCTTTGGCGATAAGTCCACTCATGAGTTCAAGTGGATTGGCCACACCGCTCTTGTCGGTATCGTCAAAGGTAAAGCCCATGCCGAGCACATAGCTACCAATGAAGCTCTTGGCCGCGTTGGCATGGAGCACTGCCGGGTTCTCGTGCCCACCAGCATGGAACAGGTATGCGCTTATGAGGGAAACGGTTCGTCCGTCGAGATCAAACGGACCGGGCGGATTGCCTTTGGTCGCCCAAACAACACTCACAACGACGGCGGCTTGGCCGGGCCATTTGTAACGTTTGCGAGCGGAGTAAATTGTGCCGCCGTGAGTGCAAACCCACCGCAGACCAGTGGAACGGGTGTCGCCCTGACCAATCGTGTTCGTCGCAATGATCCCAAAACAGCCATCCCGACGAATAAGGGTGAAAGCGTGGCGGTAAAAGTGCGCGACCAGATCGGCATTGCCGTGCGATTCTTCGTGGAGAATTTTTAGCCAATCGAGGTAGCCTTGGCGATTGCCGTTAATAAGTGTGTTTTTTCCGGCGAACGGTGGATTCCCGACAATGCCATCGAAGCCAGGATTCTCGCGGTCAAACACTTCCGGGTATTCAATTTCCCAATGAAACGGCGTGACGGGAAACCTGCCGCCACGCAACTCCGCAACTTCAACCGTAGGCCGCTGGCTGACATCGCCGCGTAAATAATTTCCCAGCCCGTCGGCCAGTTCCACACGCTTTTGGTCGCGGGCTTTGTCTTTGTCCGCCTCAAAGAATGCGGCAATGGCGGCGTCGCCGATCAAGCGCACAAGGTCAAGACGTTCGTCAGCCGCTTCCAGCTTTTCACGTTTGAGCACCGGCGAGGTGTAGTCGTCGCCCACAGCGAGCAGTGCCTGGCGTTCTCGTAATGCGGCAGCCGTGCGTTTGCGGACTTCATCGGCGAAAAGCAACCGCTGGCCCAACGGGGGATGCCAGGTGAAGTCCTCAATCTGCCGTCGGGTCAAGCCGACGAGAGAATCACCGCAGCGGATGGCGTGGTCAACGAAAGTGAACGGGTGGTCTTTGGCCAGCGTGGCGAGCCAGAGGGAAAGTTTGGCGAGATCCACGGCCATCGGATTGCGGTCCACGCCGTAGAGACAGTGTTGCGCGATGATGCGCATGGCGAGCAGTTCCTCGGTTTCATCGTCCGGGAGCGCGGGGCGTCCGCCATGATGCCGCCACGCCTTCACGAGCGCGTCGCCAAGCTGGCGGCAGGCTTCCACGAGGAATGCGGCGCTGCCCACGGCGATGTCGCAAATTTTGAGTTCAAGGATTTGCGCAGGCGCCGGGTGTTCGCCCAGGCGTTTGACAATCGGTTCGAGGGTCTTGCGGACAATCGGCTCGGTGAATGAGCGCGGCGTGTAATGCGAACCGCTGCGGCGGCGTTCGTCGGTGGGTTGCAACACGAGTCCGCCATTGGGCACAGGGCCGGGAGTCGCGCCCCGGTCAATGCGTTTCTCCATCGCGGCCAGCAGGTCGTCCACGGACGCGGCAGCTTTGAGCTTCTTCTCCGCCTCGCCGTTGAGTTCGGTGTCGGCATTTTCCTTGAGCCACTTGGCGCGCTCGGCGGGTTTCACCGCCAGCAACGTTTCGAGATTCACCATGGGCGAAGCGGGAACGCCGCCGTTTTTGCGTTTTCCCTTGAGAGCAATGGCCGTGCCGGTTGGGACTTCAAGGGCGAAGCCCATGATGGTCTGATACACCGAGCCGATTTCCTGAACGTCGAGCGTGCGGTAACTCAAGCGTTCGCCATCAAGGATGAACAAATTGCGGAGGACGCGGTAAAGAGTACCGTCGCTGACAAGGGGCAGAAGCGGCTCGGCCAGCGTGCGCCCTTCGAGAAACTTGAACCGCTCCGGGTCGAACAGATGGCCGTGCCGTGCAGGCATCTGCATCTGCGGATGTTTGCAGCCATTATACACCGAGCGGAAAAGTGCAAGCAGTTGCGCCCATGCGCCGTAACGCTGATCCATCGTGTCGGGATAATGCTCGGCGTCCGCGCGCAGCCGCTCGAACAGCCCGTGAACGGAATAATGGCGGACGTAAAGTTCGGTGGGCTGTTTGAACTTCGGATCGGTCGGCACGATGCCCCGGTCTTCGGCAAAGAGGAGAAAGACCATTCGCATGAGCACGGTGAGCAATCCCGCGTAAACGTCATCGGGATTTTTCGCGAGCACGGAACGGAGCAATTCACCTTTGGCGCGTTCGTCAGCGGCTTGGAAACCGCGAAGTAGTTCATAAAGCGAATCGAGCACCTGTTGCGCAAGCGTGGTGGAGACGGTGCTTTGGTATTCGCGGCTGCGGCGGAGCAGTGCTGGCAGCCGGGCTTCACTCGGTCTCGCGCCGGAGCAGGCTTCGCGCAGCAGCATGTCCAGCGCGGCCAGAATCGGGCGTCCCGCAACTTCTGCTATGTGCCTGACGTGGAATGTGATGTTGCCGGAGTTCTCGCCGTGCGGCGCGTAGAGCAGGCGGATTTGCGTGCCGTTGTTCAGGACACCAATGGGAACTTTCGTTTCACGCAAGAGCCGCTCCATTCGTTGCGTGGGCGAAGCAGACCAACCGCGTTCATCCGCCGCAACGCGGGCATCGAGATCAGTGGCGAGCGGAACCGTCTGGACGAGCAACAGCCACGGTTGTGCCGGTTCTTTCGGGCGCGGGTCTTTGAACGCAAAAGTCGGAGCGAGTGTTTCGCCATAATCCGGCAGCGCGACAGTCAGCGAATCCGGCAATGGCCGGGCGGCGTCGAGTCCGTGCATGCAATCATCCGGCCAAGCAAGAAATCCGCGAGCGAACGCCGGGAAGTCCGTGACGGCAAGGAGCGAGTCATCGTCGCCGGCCGTGACTTCCTTGACGAACGGAAGGAACCGCTCCTGCATAGGGAGCGTATTCCGGTCCAGCACAACCTGCGCGTCCACCAACGCCGCCGGCGACACGACAAGGCCGTCCTGCTGGACGTAGCCCAGCCAGGCTTTGTGGTCGCGGATTGGAGCGTCAGTGGGCATGTGGTTAATCTGGCATCGGCTGTTAAAATGGAACGTCATCGTCGGAAGCGGGTGCAACCTCTACGGGAATTTCGGGCTGACGCCAGTATTGTTGATAATCCGGCCCTTTTGATTCCGGTGGTTGTTGCGGGCGGCAAATCTGGACTGTTAGTGGAATCGGAAGCTGTGCGCCAATCAAAACTGCCTGCCCTGGAGCCAAGACGGGCAAGAACGCGGCTGCGGCGCGGTCGATGTCGCCGCTTGCCTTTTCAACGACCTGGCGATCCTGCTCGTTGGTAAGCCGATGGACAATCATCGTTCCAACCTGGCTCAACACCCCTTCGGGAATATCGCGTGGCCGCTGTGTCGCGATGCAAATGTTCAAACTAAACTTCCGTCCCTCTTTTGCGATGAGTTCAAAGGAATCAAGTGGGTGTCGGAGGTTGTCATCGGTGACAACTTTATTTAGGAACTGGTGGGCTTCATCCAAGAACAGAAACAACGGCTTTTCCTTGAAATCTCCACGCCGCGCACGGGTCAGGAGTTGGCGGCCAATGGCGTTGGCGATAATTTCACGGGAATCAAAGGCGAATGACAGGTTGCGGAGGGAAACACGCAACACCCTTGTCGCAGAATCCTTCAGGAACTCGTCAATGACCGTGAAGAGCGATTTGACCGTTCCGGGTCTGAAAACACAGGCAAGTTCCGTGGAACCAAGAATGCCGGAGATGCGGTTGATAAGACTTACGCAATAGCCTCTCTCGGCTTCGTTCATGTCGCCCCACACGGAGTAATCTGGGGCGGAACGAGACCCTCCCGATGGATACACACATTCTTCCTCGATTTGCTGGCAAAGCCTGTCGATGTCGAAGTCGGCATCTGCTCGTTCAAGGGGTTGGGATTGCTGAAACTGAGCGTTCTCCACAGTGGCTTTCCGCCGTTGCGCTTTCCTCAATAATCCGTTCGTGGCCAGATTCGGCACCAGGCGAATCAACTTCAAGCTCTTGATTGCTGCCCGGAGCTTCGGCCCTTGGCTTTGACCGCTTGGACGAAACAGGGCAAACAAGTCGCTTTCGGTGAAATTGGCGTAGGGCAACGAGACTTCCGTCGATTTCTTGGGTTGCGGAGACTTGTCTGCGCCAAGATGGACATGATGGATTGCGCCATCGAGTTTGTAGAACTCACCAGTCGCATCGAACAGGATCACCTTTGAGGAATGTTTAGCCGCTTGCTCAACGAGGCGCGCAACCGTCCAACTCTTGCCACTCCCTGTGGCTCCCAGAACAGCACAGTGACAGCCTAAGATTTGTTCCGGCGTAAAGAGAACGGGAGAATCCCCGGCCTCGGGAATGGTGGCGATATGAAGCGTCAGGCGGTCATCAACGCCGCCCTCAGAACCAGAAACCTCGGAAACCCATCGCACCAAGTCTGGATGCGCAGAATAAACTGCGGCCCCGAGCCGGGGGAATCCCGTAATTCCACCAAGTAATTGCGAATCCTTGAGAGAAATTGACGTGAGCAGTTGGACGGTGCCGACCGGGTGTGGTTCGCTCTGAGTGCGCACTCCAGGCTCGACAGTCAAGCGGTCACGCTCCGGGAGCTTGACCAAGGTGATTCTTCCGAAAATTGCGATGCCGGACAACTCCACGACGACGAAATCGCCGACCTCGCCAGCGGGCAGGCGCAGGCCGTGCAGCCATTGGCCCTTGGGTTCTGCTGCCTTGGGCAGATTTGCACGAACGAAAGAGGGCCCAACCTCGCAGACCGTCCCGATTTGGCGAACCGGATCGAAGGGAAAGACTGTGAGACGGGTGCTCATAACGCTTTCAACGGGCGGACACGCTCGCGGTGGGCCTCATCTTCGGTGCTGGGAATCAAGTCGGGCAGATTCGGAACCAGCCATTCAAATGTCCCGTTCAGCATGGCAGCACGAGGGTCCCGTGCATCCAGAATGGCGTTGATCCCCTTGATGAAACTGTTCGGGGAATCCTTGAGGTCTGGAGCCACAAACAAGGCTTTCAGGGAGACGTTTGACCGTAATGCAGCTATGATCGGCTGAGCAATATGGACATCGTTGAATCCAAAACCAATCACCAGCAGACCAGTGTGGGGCGTGCGTAGAGCCAGTTGGAAGCGAGACATCATCTCCAAGTAAGGCTGTTCGTAAGAGTTTTCGTATTTACTGCCCCGTGGGTAGATGATGAGCGGTTTCTTGGAGTCGGCCTCTTTGACAATCTCCGTGTCGTCACGCACCCAATTGACCGAGCCGTGAAGTTTGTAAAGATGGAAGACCTTGTCGATGTATTCAGGCACCTCCTTTTCCTGCTCGCGGAGAACCATGTCGTAACAAAAATAGCTGCCATCAAATGTCTGTGGCGTTGAGGGTGAAAACCCGTCCATGACGACGAATCTCGCCTGGCTTGCTGCGGTCTCGAAGCAAAGGTCGTAATTCGTCGTGAATAACTTCGTGCGGGGAAGACGGGTGGAGCGGCGGGCAACCCGGCGCAGAAAAGCCTGGTGCGTCTCCAATGGAATGCCAGCCCGCAAGAAACCCCGGCACTTCTCCACAATCGTTGTTTCCGCATCGGAGACGAATGTTTGAACCGTTGTGTTTGCTTTGAACTGGAGGGCAAGCTGGCAGCGGGAGAGGAGGAGTTCGATGTTATCGGCAGCCCCCGGTTTGGCGTATCCGACCTCCACTGCAACCGTTTTGAAGTCCTTTTCGCGTTTCTTTGCCACAGCGTCCCAAAGGTCAGCCATGCGTGGTGCTCCCGGCACAGCGAGCGAGGTTCCGAGTCCTGCGAGAACCAGAAGATTCTGCGAAGACAACACGTCCGAGACGAAGGTCTCGAAAAGGTTGCGTGGTGAGTTCGGTGTGTCGTCAGGATCGGTTCCGATGGTCTGCCATTGGCCATTGGTTTTAGAAGATTTGAAAAGTGAGTTTGGCTTTTCCATATCAGATCACAATTATTTCAGTAATGGGTCATCCGGTTACCGGCCACAGGTAGGCAAGGCCAACAGGTTCTATGCGGAATGAGGCGACTTGGTAGAATTTGCGCACGCGGTCCGGCTCGCGCCGCAAATCGCCCTCGACGTTGGCGAGCCACTTATTCCAATGGCGGCGGTTGGATTCGAGTTGGCGCTTCTCAAGGTCAACGCTCAAGAGCAATTGCGCCTGGTCGTAGCGGCCAAGTTCGTTTAAGACGCGGCGTTTCTGGTCATCGAGCACACGGCGCATGGAATCGGCTTCGTCATCGCCGCGCTTCTTGAGTTTGGCTTCTGCATCAGACTTTGCCTCCTGTCCGCGCTGTTCGAGGTGCGGCAGCAATTCTTCGATGTCGCGCGCGAAGGAGGATTGCAGGCGCTTGGCGACAATTCCCGGAACATTGGGCTGCGTGCCGGGGCGCAAGCTGTCTTCGAGCAGTTCAAGCGTCCTAGCTTCGGCTTCACGCGCGTAGGGCGTAAGCGGGCCACGCCGTGTGGAATGTTCCGTCCAACGTGCCGTAACTGTAAGAATTTCCTCATGCAGCCTCACCGCGCCCGCGCCATAGAGAGACAAGCGACCGAGGAGGACGACACGCGGAACTGCATCGGACGTGTGCGCCAGACACGCACGCGATAAATCGTGATGAACAAAGCCCTGCGAGAGAAAACGACCGAGCAGTCGTTGGACGACGCGGTGTTGCAAGTGCAGTTGCACGATGTCGTCGTCAATGCCTTCCGGCGCTTTGAAGACAATGGGGCGAATGGGCGACTCCTTGCGCCATTGGAAATTGCGTGGGCCTTGTTCCGGTGCGGCACGCAACGTGTCCAGTGTGACGGACCAGGTTGGGTCCGCCCCGTGTCGAATATCGAGGTTTGGAAAAACAAAGCGAGCTGGCGAATTCGCCGGGGCGAGCGTTTGTTTCAATGGTTCGGAACCGAGCAATTCGAGCGAACAGGAAAGGGCGTCGCGAAGTTGATCCTGGTCGAGTCCAATCCACTTGGAAGCGTCGTTGATGCGGTTGCGGAGAACGTCAATTTGCTCCTCCAATTTCCGTTGCTCGCGGGAAGTTTCGAGTTCCTCGTCGGCAGTCGCACGTTTCTCCTTGTCGAGATCGGCGGCTTCGATTTCGGCGGCGAGTTTGTCGGCCTCGTCGTGGCGAATGCCGGTGCGGATGGTTTTGGACAGGCGTTCTTCAAGCACGGCGGCAAGACTGCCGAGTTCCTTGCGGATGGTTTCCGTCTTGCGGACAAGGGCGCGCAACACGCGATCTTCGGGGCGTTGCGCGTAAACGAAGTAATGGCAGAACACTTCGGGAGACGGCTGGAGCTTGCGGTCAATGCGACCGTTGCGTTGCTCCAGCCGGCTTGGATTCCACGGCACGTCAAAATGGAAAAGATTGTGGCAATGCGCTTGAAGGTTAATGCCTTCGCGCGCGGCATCCGTGGCGACGAGGATGCGGATGGGATGCTCGTGCGGGGCAGATTGAAAGGCGCGTTTGATGGCCTCGCGTTTGTCGGGCGGAGTCGGGCCATGATAGACCTCAATGCGATATTCGGCTAGGTCCGTGTCGGCAATGGCGGCTCGGAGCATTTCGACAAGGTAGCGTCTGGTGTCGTCGTATTCGGTAAAAATAAGGAGACGCAAGTCGTTCCATTGTGTGCCGGGACACATCCGCTGGCGAATCCAGTTGATGAGATAGCGAACGCGCGCATCGGGCTGGCCGCGCCCTTGATCCGCCACCTTTTCCATTTCGGCAAGCAGGGACTTTTCGCGGGCAATGTTCGCACTCGTGGCGGTGCCAATGGTGGCGGCGGTCGCGGCTTCGACCTCTTGGGAAACTAGCGCCTCTTGTTCTTCTTCGGAAAGTTGTGAGCGGTCGTCGTCGCTGTCGATTTTGTCGGCAAGCAAATCGAAGTGCGCCGATTGTTGGGGTGGTGGCGTCGCGGAATCGGCGGCTGCCCAAAGCCGTTCCATCGTGCGCCGATGAACTGCAAGTGTCCGCGCGAAGGCTTCAACGGAAGAAAGGAGACGCTGTTGCAAATGAGACACGAGCAGGGACGCTTCGGCCTGCTTGCGCTTGGTTGCGCCGGCAAGACGGAGTTGGCGGACCTGGCGGTATTCATCGAGGAGCTTGGAAAGTTTGAGTTCGGGCGCGCCGGGCGGGAGTCCCACGATGTCCACTTGCACGGGTTTGCGTTCGGCGAATCCGCCGATCAATTTGCGCAAATCTTCCTTGAGCCGTCGCACCATGACATTTTCGAGACTGCTCTTCAGGACTTTGACGCCGCGTGTGAAGCGTTGCGGGTCGAGCAATTCCAACAATGCGCTGAAGCTGTTGGAATGACCGTTGTGCGGTGTCGCGGAAAGAAAAAGCCGGTGTTCAAACCGTGGGGCGAGATCGCGGATTGCCTTCGTAATCCTGGAATCTATGGCGTATTTCGCGCCGCTTGAAGGCGCAGCATGGTGCGCTTCGTCGAGAATCAGAAGCGATCCGGGGCGAAAATTGTCGAGCCAGTCGCGTAGTGGCGCAGTGTAGGTTTCGTCAATCAGCAGGTTGTGGGAGATGAGGAAACGAGGAAAGGTCGTCCACGGATTTACACCGTAGCCGCGTTCTTGGCGGACGCGGTCAATATAGGCGCGGTCGAGAATTTCAAAGGTGAGGCCGAAACGGGCTTCAAGTTCGTCCTTCCACTGCGCGAGCATCGAAGGCGGACAAGCCACGACGATTTCGCGGACACGGCGGCGCAAGAGGAGTTCGCTGGCGATAAGCGCGGCTTCGATGGTTTTGCCAAGGCCAACATCATCGGCGATGAAAAGATTTACGCGCGGCAGCAATAGGGCTTTGCGAAGCGGTTCAAGTTGGTAGGCGTCAATGCGAATGCCAGCACGGAACGGGGCTTGAAATATCTTAGGATCGGTGGCCGTGACACAGTTCCAACGCAGTGTGTGAATGTAGGCGCTGAAATGACGAGCTTGGTCGAAGCCGCGTTTACCGATGGATGCCCACGCTTCGCGGTCGAGGATTTCGCCGTCCAGTTCAAGTTCCCAAACAACCTCCAGCGGTTGGCCTTGGGCGTCGTCATCCAAGCACGCCAAGCGGACTTGGGTGCCTGTGCCGGCAGACGGCAGGACAGATTCGACGAGATATGTTCGGGTGCGGACACGGACCACCTGGCCGGCGACGATCCCGCCCTTGCGGGTGGAGTCGGCCGTCAGTCTCTCAACCGAGGTATCTGTCCGTGTCATAACAACAATTCTCCCGGAGAGGAAGTCCTCTCCGGTTCATGAGAGGGAATCCGCGCGGATACTAAACGCCCTCATCGTTAAGACAAGCAAAAATGGCCCTTTGACAGCCGTAGCCGGTTTCGATTGCTGCGCCCGCAGCTATCAACGGCCCAGGCCGAGACGGCGCCTTCCGGCGTACCAACCTTGAAATCTATGATTACCGCTTCGCGGCGTGCGGCATCCACGTGAAAATCAGTGATGGCCTAACCGATCAGCAGACCCTCGCCATTGGTGCTGAGGCGGTCCAGGGTGATTAGGAGCGTGGCGAGGGTGGAATCTATTATTCTGGTGGACGGCGTGGACGGGCACAGCGCCTTAAAGGTCTTGGCGACGGCGGGAACCACGCTGTCAGCCAAGCCTTCAAGGCGGGCGCAGTGCCAATTCAGGGACCAGGGCGGATTGATGACAAAGCAGTCGGAGCGGAAATCTATCGCGCGCATCGGTTCATACAGGGCAGTCAGATCACCCTGAATGAAGATGGGACGGATGGGTATAATGGGAAGTATGCCGGTTCCTGCTTTCTGCATTCTGCTTTCTGCTTTTGGGGCGCGAGGGTCGAGATCGAGGCCGAGGAGGGTTTCGGTGGATTTGTTGGCGGCACCGGCGAGCAACTGGCCCGGGCCGCCGGTCAGATCAACGAGCACCGGCCGGTACTTGGGCAGGAATTCGGCCAGGGCGGCGGCGACTTCGACGGGGGTTGACCACTTGCTCTGGCCTTTGTTGGCGGCGTTGGTGGCGCTGCCAAGCACGAGGTCCAGAGCCTCGGGATGGATGAATGAATGAAGGTCCATAGGTTGATTGAGGTTTTGGACAGGTTCGGCACGATGGTCAGATGCGACACGCTTTCCTTGTCCGATTGACTCCGGCGGGGAGAAGAAGCAACAGCGGCACTGGGCGCAAATCCTGCGTTACGGTCGTCGCACGTCATCACACAGGATGTTGGTGATCAGCCGGGACAAGAATTTGGATGGGAAAATACGAAGCTGACCCGAACAAAACACCTCAGAATGGCCGGTCACAACAGCGCAACAATGGTCATTGTCCAATAATCCTTGCGCCCATGTTCAGGCAGTCCGTCGCTCTTTTTCCCGTTCACCTCGGCATCACACGGCAGCAGGTTCCATAGATCATTGCAGTGCCAAAGGCTGACTATGCCATTTATTTCTCCGCACTGGACCTCGGCGGGAGGATTTGGAAACGCGTTGCGCTGCTTGACGGCTGTCAGTGTGTTGAATCAATGGGGTCGAACATGGAGGCTGAGCGGGCTTTGAAATTTCAAGCGTGCCTTCCCTCAGGCCTGAGCACAGTGGAGGTTGTTGCGCGGGGTTGCAATGAGTCCGATTTGACCAAAGTGTTGTCAGTGGAACGGCACTATGTTGTGGGCGGCGTCAATATATATGATCGGAGCGGTGGGAGTGCCTGGCAAGGAGGCCCCAAGGGGCTGACTGCTGGCTGGAAAATTATATGATCGGCACGATGATTCATCGTTTAGCTGGCGGCCATAACTGCGGCAACCGACAGGAGTGAAAGCCCCGCCGAACTCCGGGCACTCGCATCACGGTTTGCCGCGTAATCTTTCAAGAGCCGCTGTGCGAAAGCTCGGGCCTCCGCCATCATTTCGGCACTGGGAC
>Ga0182027_10002953_pt1 | contig 27301 bp, 29 predicted proteins | sample 712E1DmetaG_FD_121300 | JGI IMG/M metagenome (GOLD analysis project Ga0182027, IMG submission 121300) | Permafrost microbial communities from Stordalen Mire, Sweden - 712E1D metaG (Illumina Assembly) | ecosystem: Environmental > Terrestrial > Soil > Wetlands > Permafrost | place: Sweden...
CAGAAGATGGCGGCGGATTGCCATCCGCCGCTACGATTGTTTTGGCCCGTAGCGGCTTTCGGCAGAAAGCCGCTGAAATTCCCCGCCCCTCGTGGTTGGGCGGCGACTTTAGAGCGGCCCTGAGCAAGGAGGGACCACGACAGCAGCTCCACCTTCCCGGTAGGGCAGAAATGCTGCTCTGCCCTGAATTTTTGGGCGGCGCAGCAGCGCCGCCCTACCGACGAGACTCCATCATTCCACCCCTCCGTTGGTCGTGGCGCGGTGTTGCAGGTAGGCGCTCCAGAGGTTGCTTTGAACGTAGAGTTCCAGCCAAACGCCGGGACGCAATTCATAAAAGCCGGTCATGATCCCCGCCTTGTCCTCGTCCACATCCGGGTCCAAGCGTCGCGAGACAATCGTCACGGGCGGATACGGCTCGACGGGCAGATTGTTGGTGCCCAGTTCCGCGGGGTAGGCGTCTTCCAAGAGGCGGCGGTTGAGGCGAATCAGGTCCGGGCCGGCCGGGTTCTGGCGGAGCAGTTCCCCGGTCTCGCGCCGCATACGAACTCCTTGAAAACGGTTGAAATCGTAGATGGACGGGCCGCTGAGAATGCGGTTGAGATTGGTCAGCAGAAGGGATTCCAGATGGCCGGGGTCGCCATTGGCCGGGTGGGCCGCGTCCACGTTGTTGGTCAGGCCGGCGTCGAGCAAAAATGCGGAAACCGGATCGGCTTTCGCCTGGACCTTCCTGACAAAGGCGCCCACGTCCTGAATGCCGCCCGCGGCAAATTTCGAGAACCCCGGCACGTTTTCAAAGTAGCCGACTCCGGCGTAGCGGCGCAAATACCAGGGCAGGGGCCAATAATCGGAGTCCGGGGCGATGACGTTGATGCGCAAGCCGCCGCCGTCGGGCGACGCCTCCGCCATCGCGTCCACCTTGTCCGCCAGTTCGAGGAAGTTGGGCAAGGTTTGGGAATAGACCCAGGGGTTGCGCGGATCGGCCGAATACTTGACGTTGATGGAGGATTGCCAGGCCAGAAAGGCCAGTTGGGCCGCGCCCGTCAATAATATAATCACGGCGGCCATTTTCAGCCGCCGCCCCCGCAGCCCCGCCAAAAGCGCCACCGCCCCCACCCCCGCCAGGAGGATCGCGCCGTGCCAGAAGCCCAGGACGCTCCAGGGCGTCTTGTAGGGGAGCACGGTGTAAATGACCGCGAGGATGCCGGTGTAAAAGACCAGGAAACGCACGAAAGCCGCGCTGGCCCCGGACAATTCCCGGCGGGCAAACGCGCCGATGCCCGCCACCACGGCCAGCAGGAGAATGAGACCTTCACTCCAAATCGGGCCGCCCGGACGGTGAAAGAACAGGAGGCGCTGCCAATAAAAGCCCCATCCGTGAATATGAGGCGAATCGCCCTTGGCGCGTTGGAACCAAACCAGATAGGTCCGTGCCGCGTCGAGCAGGCCGCCCCGGTTGGTGAAGAAGGAGGTGAACAGGAGCACTACAACGGCCAGCCAGACCGCGCCCGCGGCGGCCAGGTGCGCGGGCCTAAAAAGTGTCTCCTCCAAGGCGGAGGCCGGCGCGGGGCGGCGAAAACATTCGTTGAGAAGCAACGCGCCCATGACGGCGGCGAGGTTGAAAACGAATGTCTCCTTGGTGGCCTGCATCAGGCCGAAGCCCGCGCCGGAGAGCAGAATCCAGGCGATTTTTCCCGTCTGGCAATAGCGCCATCCGGCTGCCAGGGCCAGAAAGATGAAGAACACGAAAAGCGTCTCGTGAATATAGTCGCGGCTGTAATAAACCATCACGGGCGACACAGCGGTCAGGAGAGCGGCGGCCAGGGCGGCCTTCCGGCCCAAGGCGTCGGAGACCAGAAAGAGCAGCAGAACCAAACCCACGCCGAAAAGAACGGTGAGGGACCGCAAGCGGGCTTCGGAGAAGCGGGCGAAATCCCTGGCCAGGGTCAGTTTTTCCCAGACGAAGGTCGAGTAGGCGAGTGTGGGGCCGTGGAATTCGTTTGGGTCGTAGCGGTAACCGGGGCCTTCCCACAAATTGCGGAATTTGATGGCATTGACGGCTTCGTCGTTGTGCATGGGCCGGCTGTCCAGTTGGACGGAGCGCAGGCCCAAAGCGAGAAGGGCCGCCAGCAACAGCCACCACGGAAAGCCCTTGGTCATTTGGCCGGCCGGCCGTACACCTCCACCTCGGTGTAATCATTGAAACTGGCCGCGGTGCTCCCATTGGAATAGATGCGGACGTACTGGGCCTTGGCGCCCTTGGCGTCCACGAGCTTGCCTTCGTTGGTTTCAAAATACTCGCGGTCCTTTCCAATGCCTACGCCGTCCTTGTTTTCGACATCGTTATTGAACAGCGTACGCGCGTTTTGGGCCGCGCTGAAATCGGGGCCGTCCGCCACCTGGAAAATGACGCCATGATAAACCCGGACATTGCTGTTGTTGTGCCAGACGACGATGGCGAAAATTTCCTGCGGGCCGCCCAGGTCAATTTGCACCCATTGGCTGCCCCGGCGGAGCACGACCGTGTTTTCCTCGGTGGGTTCCTTTTCGCCGTCGTTTATTTTTGCCAGGTCTTCGGGGCCGACGTTGGTGGCGCTGCTGGTGACCTTCTTGTGGAGGGCCACATTGGTCACACCGGCTGGCGCGAGGAAGGGCGCGCGGTTGGTGTTGTTTTCGATCTTGGGATCCGGCGTATCGTTGGGCGGCGTGCCTTTGAAGGTGGCGGCGGGCAGTGTAATGGGCAGCGGAACGAGGCTTTCCGCGCCAGGGCAGGAACTCCCGCCCAGCCAGGCAAGACCGAGCATCAAGCAGAGCGATAAACCGCAGCGATGGTTGAATAAAATTGCATTCATGGCCCTATTTAAGCCAATCCGGCGGCGAATGCCAAGCTTGTTTCGGCTACTCCTTGCGGCTGTGCTTGAGGAAGGCCTCGAGCTGCGCGGGATGGGTGCGCCAAAAACGCACGAGCCGGGAGAAAATTTGCAGCGTCTCCGGTTTGAGATGGTGTTCGATGGCCTCCACCTCCTCCTCCACCGTGTCGGGACTCAGGCCAAGAAGGTTGAGCATTTCGGTGAGGGTTTGATGGCGCACCTTGATGTGGGCGGCCACGGCCTGGCCCTGGGCGGTCAGGGTGAAGCCGCGGTATTTTTCGTAATTGACAAAGCCGCGCGCGGCCAGGCGGCGGACCATGTTGGAGACGGCCGATTTGCTCAAGCGCAGCGAATCGGCGATATCGCTCACGCGGGCATAGCCCTTCCGGTCCACCAATTCCTGAATCCGCTCCAGGTGGTCTTCGGTGGATTCCGACCGGCCGCGCGCGGCGGCGGGCGCGATGCTTTGTTTTCCTTTCACCGCCTGCTTTATAGCAAGGGCCGCGGCCAATGGCCAGCTTTTCTTAATTATTACCCTCAATACATTTTATTTGCGCTAATATATTTTATGCGCTAAATCAAAGAAGTGATCGCACAAAACTTTTTTGCGCCCGGCGGAAGCCGGAAACGGTAAATGGAGACGCCGCCGCCCAGGGATCTTCGCGCCGCGAGCGGGCAGGAGGGCGCCGCGCCGCCGCCCGGCTCGCTGTCGCTGGAGGGGATGCACGGCAGCGTGGGCGTGCCGCACCATGCCGCCGGCTTCTGGAAGCAATGGCGGGCGTTCGCCGGGCCGGCGGTCCTCATCAGCGTCGGCTACATGGACCCCGGCAATTGGGGCACGGATTTGCAGAGCGGCGCGCAGTTCAAATTCGGGCTTCTCTGGGTGGTCGGCCTGGCCAGCTTGATGGCCATCTTTATGCAGGTCATCTCCTCCCGTTTGGGGGTGGTCACCGGAAAGGACCTGGCCCAGTGCTGCCGCGACTGGTATCCGCGCTGGACCCGGTGGCCCAACTGGCTGCTCTGCGAAGTGGCCATCGGCGCCTGCGACTTGGCGGAGGTGCTCGGCAGCGCGGTCGCCATCAACATCATGTTCCATATCCCGCTCTTCTGGGCGGTCATCATTACGGGGCTGGACGTCTTGCTTCTCCTGGCCCTCCAGAATTTTGGCATGCGGACCATTGAGGCCATTGTCCTGTTGCTGGTGGCGACTATGGGCGCGTGCTACTACATTGAAATTTTTGTTCTCCCGCAGACTCACCCCGGTTTCCTGGAGATGGGGACCGCCTTGTTCAGCCCCAGCCTACGCCAGAAGGGGATGCTCTACTTTGCCATCGGCATTGTCGGCGCGACCGTCATGCCGCACAACCTCTACCTGCACTCGGCCCTGGTGCAAAGCCGCAACCTGAAGAAAGACGCAGCCTCCACCCGCACCGCCATCCGGTTTAATGCCATTGACTCGGTCGCGGCCCTGTCCGTCGCCTTCTTCGTCAACGCCGCCATCATGGTGTTGGCGGCGATGGTCTTCTACGGACATACCAGCGTCACGGTGGCCGGCGGCCGTGTGGTCAGTTTTGTGGCGGACGCGGCGGGGAAGGATCCCGACTGGATTCGCATCGCGTCGCTGACGCTGGCGCCGCTGTTGGGCACCACCGTTGCGAGCGCGCTGTTCGTGATCGCGCTGCTGGCCAGCGGACAGAGCAGCACCATCACGGGAACCCTGGCCGGGCAGGTGGTGATGGAAGGTTTTATGCACTGGAGAATCCGGCCCTGGTTGCGCCGGATCATCACGCGCACGCTGGCGATCATCCCGGCGGTCCTGATCATTGGGCTTCGCGGCGACAGCAGCGTGACCGACCTGGTGAACCTGAGCCAAGTCGTGCTGGCCCTGCAGCTTCCCCTCGCGATGTTTCCATTGCTCCATTTCACCAGTTCCCGCAAGCGCATGGGCGCCTGGAAAAACGGCTGGTTCCTGCTGATCGCAGGCTGGGGGAGCGCCATTCTGATTACCGCGATGGACGTGTGGGGTTTGCCCGACTCAGTTCAATCCGCCTGGCATGTCATCCTGGGCAAGTGACTCAGGGGTTCGGGTCAAAAATCTTCATGTCTTCGGTAGGGCGGCGCCGCTGCGCCGCCCAAAAATTCAGGGCAGCCGTCCGCATAACGGCCGGTTCTTTGCCGCCACCGGCGGCGCCGCTGCGCCGCCCAAAAATTCAGGGCGGAGCAGCAGCTCTGCCCTACCGGGAAAAGGAATCTCAAAACGCATGCAGCGCGTAGCCCAGCAGGGGGGAGACCAGGTCCAGTTGCCGCAAATAATCGGGCACCGCTTCGACCGGCACCGATTCCGACAGCGAATCAAATTCCTCCTCCACCAGCACGACTCCGGGGGAAAGGGTCACGGCCTTGTGGAAATGAAAAGCCGGATTATTGACAGCCCAGGCGCCCGGCTCAACCGGGATGGGAACCGCCAGGGTGATTTCCGCGCGAAACAGCTCGTGTTCGGGATAGCTCAAACCCAGCGGCATCGTGCGGGCGGCGGACACCGGCGGCATTCGCGCCGCGCGGTCCACATTGTAAGAATAAAGCCGGCAGACGAAACCAGGCCCTGTCGGCACCGGACTCCATACGTTGGGGATCTGATAATACGCCGTCACCACCACTTTGTTCGCCTTCGCGTCGTCCGCATACTCCAGCGGCATCGGGGCCGCGATGCCGGGATAAAGCGCCGCGAACGCGTTCAAATCCTCCGTGGCAATGGCCGGACGTTCCGTGGTCGCAAATCGTCTCCGCAGCGCCACCGCATCGGCCCCCTCCGCGATAGTCACGACTTTGAGATCGGCCGGCTGGCCCACGTCCCGGATCAAGACGTATTCCAGCACGGTGCTTCTGGGCTGAACCGGCGGCTCCGGTATGGCCGTCAGGCCGGCCGTTGTGGGACGGATGACCAGGCCAAACCCATAATTGGCCCCGGAGCGCGCCGCCAGCGGACCGCGCTCGAAACCAGCCGTCGGGTCCAGCCAGTAATTCCGGGTGTCCACCGACACTTGGACGATGGAGTGGTCGAAGGCGGCAGGTGTGGGTTGCCAGTCCTGGATGGTTCGACGCAAATCCGTGGCGACCAAAACCGGATTGGCTTCGATCCCCAGCGCGCGAAGAATCGTCACGCACAGCAGCGTCTTGTCCTTGCAATCGCCGAAGCGGCGCGCAAACACCAGCGAAGGATCGGCCGGCGTGTACGACGCCGCGCCGGTTTCAATCCCCTGGTAGCGGACTTCGTCCTGGACAAACTGGAGCACCGCCAGCACCCGTTCCTCCCCGGCGGGCAAACGGCGCCACAGCGCGATCTGCCGCGTCAAGTCCGGCGACAGCGGCGAAGCGTTGGTGAAGATGGGCAGCGCCCACTGGTTGACATCCGCCCACGTTTGGAACTCGCTCCATTGCACCCAGGGCAGCGGGTTGTAACCGGCCGGCAACGGCTCCTCCCGCGGCAGCCCCGGCACTTTCTTGTAGTCCCAGGTGTACTCGATCAAATCCTCGCTCCTGACGGCTACCGGCACGGTCGCCGTCCCGTGGTTCTTGAGGTAAAGCGGCCGGTTGGTGGGCCAGAGCAGCCGGGTGGCCAGACGCTCCACCGGCTCGGACTCCCGCGCCAGAACCGCGCCGGACGTTTTCGCCCCGCCGCCGGCGTTCTCCCCGCGAAGCGTCCAGGCAAAATCCACAATATCGCCCGCTCGCGCATCGTCCAGCAGCAGCAGCGCCGTCTTTTTTCCGGTGAAAAGATACCGGTCCAAATCCCGTTCCGGCTCAATGACTTTGATCTTTCCCGGGTCCAGTTCGTTGAAGACATTGGTGCCGCGCCAGATTCTGATCCAGTGGAGGACGAGCGATTGGCGGCTGGGATCAAAATCAATGGCGAGCCGCGAGCCGCTTTGCACGCCCTCGCGGTTCAACAACTGGCGCGCCTCGTGTTGGAAAGTCTCCTGCGCGCGCGCATGGATCTGGAGATCGCGCAACAGCAGACGGGAACCCAGGCCCGAATTCGTATCCGCCGGCTTGGTGAGCCGCTGGAACGCAAGCGGGGAAATCCAAGCCGAGGGAGCGGCGACGGCCACGCCGGGATCAGCCGCCCGCGCCGCCATCGCGAAAACGAAAAAGACCGCGAGGAACAACCACCCCGCTTTGGCGCGGTCCTTCCCGTTCACAACGGTTTCCCGGCAAACTATCCACCGCAAGATGTCCGCGCCAGCATTCAAACGATTACAAGAAATTCACCTTCGGCCCACACCCGAAACCTACCATCTCCCCGCCCCAATGGAAAGCCCAAAATCCTGAAAAAAACAAATTGAATTTATTTGACCACGAACCGTTTGAAGGCGATGATTCGGTCACAGTGCCCGACTCAGACAAATATGCCAAAATTGGCAAATATCATCAGAAATCCGTCCTCAAGCGGATTGAGGCGTTTTTCTTGGACAACATCGGCAAAGTGGCCACCCGGGAGATGCTCCAAGAAGTGTCCAAAGACCCAAAAACCGGCAAGATCCCAGAGAACTGGCACCAACGGCTTTCCGATCTGCGTTGCCTCCATGGATACACCATACGTTCTTGGCGCAATCAAGGTGGCTTGAAAGTGATGGAATACGTCATGCCATCCATAGAACGACGGGCGAAAGCCAAGCAACGTGTGCGCATCAGCAAAATCGCCTGGCAGAAGGTCTTGCAGCGCAGCTATGGGTCTTGCGAGTGGAATGAGGCTGGGGAAACCTGCGGACTCAAAGACGGTGACGTTGACCCGGTCGGGGGTGGCACCGTCAGGCTGCAAGCGGACCATAAAAGCCCCCATTCAATCAACGCGGATACTGACCCGGACAACCCGGACGCATGGCAGGCGCTCTGCGGGCGACATCAGGTGGTGAAAAAGAACTTTTGGGACGACCAAACTGGGAAGTTGAATGTCTATGCCATCGTGCAGGCGGCTCCGGTCAAAATAAAAAGGGAAGTGTACGAGTTCCTGAAGGAGTTCTTTCGCGAGTAAATCCGTTCCTGGCAGTCAATCTCTTGCGAGTGACCTCAAGATATTCGTCTGAAATATCGCATAAAATGGCCTTGCGCCCAAGCTTTTGACAGACAGCCCCTGTTGTTCCGGACCCGCACATAGGGTCCAGCACAGTATCTCCAGGCTGCGTGGACATCAGGATTAACGGCTCAAACACTTTCTCCGGCTTTTGGGCCGGGTGTCCAGTTTGCTCATGTTTGCCCACGAATCCGATATTGAGGGGCACTTCAAGCACGCTCGTCGGCCCCGGCATATAACGCATCTTGCCTTGCGACCTCTTCTCAATTTGCGCCTCGTTCAAGAAATGCTCGGGGTAAGTCTTTGCCTCGGCCGAAATCAGGTGCAGACATGTGGATTGTGCGGAACGCCAGCCCCGGATGACGGATGGGCAATTCTTGTAATACCAGGTCAGCCAGGCCAGGAGCGAAAATCCCCTTGGCAAACGCTCAAGCACCGGATAAACAAGTTCAGGAAATCCCCATACAAAAATATGGTCGGCATGCAAGGCGGCCAACCCCACAAGCTCTTGCAGCCAGGCGGCATAGTCAGGGCGGACGCCGCCGACACCGCGATTATACCAGGGATCAAGGATGATCGTCGTGATATGTTCTTTTTGATGGCGAAGCAAAGCAAGAGCGTCCTGCGCTGGCAGAATGCTGATATTATTATTTTGGCCGTTTTTCATTATGTCCCTCACTTCGGCAGATTTGCGCCAATTTTTCAGTGCTTAATCTGTGCATTTGCGCAATATGCTTGCGCTGGCAAGCAATGTCAATGGAAATCTTCATGTTATTTAAACTCGCCGTTGTTTTCAACTTGCTTTAAGAAGCATTTCCCCTGAATAAATAGACTCGAATTCGTCTTCACAAAGGCCCAAAATCTGAGCTAAATCATTGTCAGTATATTCCAGTTCATTTAAATGCACCTCGATCATTTCTTGAATTAGACGCGGTCTTTCACGATCAATCATGCCCTCGTGTGGCTCGCAGGAGCGATAGCCAAATTTCCCCATTTGCATCCAAAGGAAACGCCCGTACCGTTCGGAGATCTCACCCAAATCGCATCCACGTTTCAATAATGACTGCATAGAGACCTTCCAATACAGTTTCTTCCGGGCAAGCACATCTAAGGAAATCGGATAGAACGACCCGCTGATGTCATTTCTTGGCATCAAGAATTCCCCGGCAAATTGGTTTGCCTCCTCGTCCATGTTTGCTTTTGGAATTCGGTGCATGATGATATGACCAAGCTCATGCGCAAGAGTGAAGCGCATTCGGTCGCCTGGGAACGAGGCGTTTAAGAAAACAATCGGCGGTCCGAATTCGGAATAAAGGCTTAATCCATCCAACTTTTTTGTTCCAAAGTCGAAGTGAACCACAATACAACCAGCATCTTCAACAAGTTCGGTGAGGTTCGCTATTGGGCCGCCGGGAACATTCCAGCATTGGCGCAACAATTGTGCCGCTTGCATGGCTCCCTTTTGAAGCTCATCTGGATCAAGGAAAGGCAGTTTAATCGTATCCAAATCAATGGACTTGGCCAGTCTTTCAATATGCAACCGCCTCACATTCATCCTAGCATTACATTGAGTAAGAAATCTTGCAGGTAATGCGCTGACTTTTCTATAAAAATACCCACAGGAAGCTTTTCCATGTCCGGGTTGCATAAAGAAGTTCGGCGGATAATGCAGTGCATCCGCAAACAAGTCCAGCTCACGACCCGAAACGTCAAACAAAAGTCCATCCTCGAGCTTTGATATTTTGCTCTGGCTTATATCAATTTTCTCCGCCAATTCCTTTTGAGATAAACCTCTTGATTCCCTCGCCAGAACGAGCATTTCGGGGTTAAACCCCCGCGCTTGGAGCGGAATGACGTTGTTTTCTGGCTCCTCTTGCGGTAACTCTTCGTCGTTGAATCTTTTGAGGTTGCGATTGTTCATCTGGGGGGGTGAGTGGTAGCGGCAAAGGCAACGGCTGAACATTAGGCTCTGAAATGTCGAGCTGGAAAGCCCATTGCAGTTTGTTTTTTTGAACGTAGGTGGCAAAAACGCCATCTATTTTAGTAAAATCGTGACTTGGAACGTATCCAATGGTCACGAGCGGTAATCTGTCGGGAATGCCAGGCAAACAAATGACTTTGTTGAATTCCTGCAGGGCGAGATGAAGTTGGCTGGCGTGGTTTGAAGAAAGCAGGGTTCTTCCAAGCTTCTTAAACTGAACGAGAATCTTCTGGCCGATATCGAAGAAATTTCTCGGCAACCCTTTGATAAAGCGAAACTGATCTGCTGGAATTTCAAGTTGCTTCGCCCGGTTGACGATGTTGTCGTGGATTATATTGGCACGAGTTCGGCGTGAATGCTTGTGGCTGGTGTGGGCATTTTCAGCGTGGTAATCGTTGAAGCCTGACACCACAGCAGCAGCGTATTTCTCCGCGTTGTCACCGAAATGTTTTTTGCAATCAGATTCAGTCATCTTGCTTAAGTTTTAACTCAACCAGCATATTTTGTCAAGGGCTTTGTCAAAATTTCTTAAAATTATTCCGATTTAACGCAAGTACTTCATACGCAACGTGTTACGCTTTAGACCATCGTGACATAGCGGCGAGTTTTGCGATTGCTCGCCTTTTCTTGGGTGAGAGTTTATTCGCTCTCGCCTTCCCTCCCTTGCTGGCTCCCAGCTTGCCCAAAGCAACCGCAGCAGGGTTTTTCACTCTGACTGGTGGGGGCTGTGGCGTGGGCAATTCCTCCCTGGTCGTTTGGGCGGCGATCCGCGCCGCGAGCATGTTCACCCTTTCCGCTTCATCCAGCTTTTTCGTGCTTGGGCGCGTAGGCATGGCTTAACATTTGTCTGATTGCCGGGAAAATCAAGCGGCAAGTTGCAGCGACGGATTTCCAATTGCTGCATCAGCCGACCCTTCCGAGTCTGGCCCAACCATCCATGCCCCAGCGCGAACGCGGGGGTAACAGGGGTCATCCCATGCTTTTGCCCGGCGCCTTTGACATTCCTCACCTGCCGTACGATTCTGTTTGGATTGCACTCGCCCTGACGAGCCGTCGAAGGGCCAATGGTGGCCTTCTTGCCGGAAGCTGCGAGGTTCCTTCGAAGCCGGTTCCTGCCGGGACGTGGAAGGCGGGCCGCAGCGGTCACGGTTCCGGTCGGCGAGTCGCCGACCGTCACAGGTCCCGATGGAATCGGGATGCTACCCAGCGGGGTGGACCCGGCTATGCAACGCTGCGCAACTGCGGGAGGCATCGCAGCGGGGCGGTTTTGGCCGGCACATGGCCGTTGACTTTGCGGTCAGCAAGTTACGGGAGTGGCTAATACTGCGTGAGTTTCACGCCATCTGAATTATTCTTCATTTGCCAGTTGACAAACTGGACATTAAGTTCTAAAATGTCATGCGTATGGGAAGGCAAAACCTGAAACCTGAAATGCTGAAAGCTGAAATAAGGCGAGTTTGGCGGCGGTCGTGGACCGCCGCTACATTTCTACTTTCCAAATTTCTGCTTTCTGCTTTTCAGTTTTCAGCATTTCAGCATTTCAGCTTTTGCCCCCAAAATGAAGGTCAATTATGGTTGATTAAGGTTAATGAAGGTTAATGAAGCTCAAAAAATGATTTTTTTCGGCGAAATGGCAGGAAATGGCTGCATGACACGGCCGCAACGCATCCGCGAAACCTTCAGCCGCCGCCATCAAAAGGGCGGCGACCGCAAGCCGAGCGGGCACATTCGGCGCAGCTACCCGCTGAAATGGATGCAGGACAAAGAAGTTGGAAGGGAGAGCGGCCGCCTCGGAGCGCCGAGTTTCACTCGGCTTTCCCAAAAAAATCCCGCTAAAAGCCGGCTTCAAGCCGGCGCTCCAACTGTTTTGTCCTGCACCCCCGCTGCGCTGAAAGAAATTTTGAAAATAAAGTTGGCGCCGGGCCGGGATTCTGCTACATTCACCGCTCCTTTGCGAAAGTCGCAGAGGTTGAACGGCCTGAGAATCCGTCTTCGTGTGAAGGCGGGCGGCCATAACAGCACTTAAATCAATCCCGTGTTCCGCGGGATGGTTCGCCGCCTCCGGGCGCCGCGAACTCCCAACCAAAGGAAATTGTGATCAGCATTGGCATTAAGGAATTACTGGACGCCGGCGTCCATTTCGGACATCAGACCCGCCGCTGGAACCCCAAGATGAAGCCGTTCATCTTCGACGCCCGCAACGGCATCCACATCATTGACCTGAGCAAATCGCTCGCCCAACTGGAAGCCGCTTGCGACTACCTCCACGGCGTCGTCGCCAAGGGCGGCAGCGTCCTGTTTGTCGGCACCAAAAAGCAGGCCCAGGAAGCCCTCAAGGAGGCCGCCAAGTCCTGCGGCCAGCTCTACGTCACCGAACGTTGGCTGGGCGGCACCCTGACCAATTTCAACACCATCAAACGCTCCATTGCCCGGCTCAAGACCATTGAAAAATGGGAAACCGACGGCACGATCAACAATTACGGCAAACAGGAGCAATCCATGTACCGCCGCGAAGCCGCCCGCCTCTTCAAGAACCTGGACGGCATCCGCAGCATGGACAAATACCCCGCCGCCATGTTCATCGTGGACATCAAACGCGAGCACAACGCCGTCGCCGAAGGACGCCGCCTCAAGATCCCCATCGTGGCCCTGGTGGACACCAATTGCGATCCCGAACTGGTCACTTACCCCATCGCCGGCAATGACGACGCCATCCGGTCCGTTCGCCTGATCCTGCAAACCGTCGTCCAGACCATCATCCAGGCCCGCGGCGAATACGAGGCCAAATACGGCCGCAAAAAGGCCGACCAAGCCGAATCCGTGCCTCCGCCCGCGCCGGGGCCAATCGTGCCCATCGCGCCCGCGCCTGTCGCAGCCATCGCGCCCGCGCCCGCCGCGCCCGCGCCGGTCGCACCGGCACCCGCCCCGCACCCGCTCGTCACGCCCGTCATGGCCGCAAGCTGAACCCGCAATTTTCGACATCATTAACAATCAACAAATTGAAACAATGGCTGAATTTACCGCTGGAGATGTAGGCAAGCTGCGCGAAATGACCGGAGCGGGCCTGATGGATTGCAAAAAGGCGCTGACCGAAGCCAAGGGCAGCATGGAGGCCGCCGTGGACCTGTTGCGCAAGAAAGGACAGGCTTCCGCCGCGAAGAAGTCCTCGCGCGCGACCAAGGAAGGCGTCATTGCGCAGAACATCCAGGCCGGGGCCAGGGTGGGCGTTTTGGTCGAAATCAACTGCGAGACCGATTTTGTCGCCCGCAACGACACCTTCCGCGCCTTCGCCGACGAGGTCAGCCGCAAGCTGGCGGCCGGCGCCAGCATTGCGGACTTGGAACAGGATCGCATCGCCGCCGTGGCCAAGATCGGCGAGAACATCCAGGTGCCTCGGTTCATTCGTTACGAGGTTTCCGGCAACGGCATGATTGCCGCCTACATTCATACCGGCGCCAAGGTGGGCGTCCTGGTGGAAGTCGGCGCCGGCCAGGAAACGACCGTCGCTCATGACGATTTCCGACAATTGGTGCGCGACATCACCCTGCAAATCGCCGCCGGAAGCCCGGCTGTGGTTTCTCGCGAACAGCTCCCGGCCGCCCTGGTTGCCAAGGAACGGGAAATCGCGGCCGAACAGGTCAAGAACAAGCCCCCCCAGGCCATCGCGAAAATTGTGGAAGGCAAACTGGAAAAGTATTTTCAAACCTGCTGTCTGGTGGACCAGGGATTTGTCAAGCGCAACTCCGAAATCTCCGTCAAAGAGCACATTGGCGGCATTGCCAAACAACTGGGCGATGAAATCACCATCCGGCGTTTCGCCCGTTTCCAAGTCGGCGAAACCCCGGCCGCCTGACGCCGCCCATCCGTCGGATCGGTCGGATCCGACCGATTTTCGAGATTGGAAGAAATCGTTAACCGAGCTGCCAGATGAAAATCACCCAATACACAACAGCCACGGCCGACAACTTTAAATCACTGGATGCGGCAATCACCGAATTGCTGGCGCAGGGTTTTCAGCCATACGGAAGCCCCTATTCAAGCAGGGACACAAAGCGCGGCCTCGCCGGTGTTGTTACCGTAGCCCAAGCGATGGTCAAGTGTGAGGCGGATACTGAAATCCAGGCCAAGGCGATCTAGATTCAAGCTGTGCCTCTTCCGGGGAACCGGCCAGCTTGACGCTGGGCTGGGAATGGCTACAATAGCGACCGGCCCATGAAAAAGCCCCAACCCAAATACCGGCGCATCCTCCTTAAAATCAGCGGTGAATCCCTGGGCGGCGCCGATGGCATCGGGATATGCGCCCAATCCATCCGCGAAATGGCCTGTCAAATCCTCGAAGTCCGCGAACTGGGCGTCCAGGTCGTCGTCGTGACCGGCGGCGGCAATATCTTCCGCGGCCTCTCCGCCGGCAAACAGGGCATCGAGCGCGCGACCGGCGATTACATGGGCATGCTCGCCACCGTCATCAACGCCCTCGCGTTGCAGGACGCCCTGGAAAAGCTGGGCGCCGCCACCCGCGTCCAAAGCGCCATCGCCATGTCCCAGGTCGCCGAGCCGTTCATCCGCCGCCGGGCCGTGCGCCATCTGGAAAAAGGCCGCGTCGTCATTTTCGGCGGCGGCACGGGCAATCCCTATTTTTCCACCGATACCGCCGCCGCGCTCCGCGCCAACGAAATCGGCGCGGAAGTCATCCTCAAAGCGACCAAAGTGGATGGCATATACGACTCGGATCCGAATAAGAACCCCGGCGCCAAACGGTACGCCCAAATCTCCTATCTCGAAGCGCTGCAAAAACAATTGAAAGTCATGGATTCAACAGCGTTTTCGCTTTGCATGGACAACCAGATGCCGATCATCGTTTTCGACGTTTTCAAGGCCCACAACCTCAGGCGCGTGGTCCTCGGCGAAAAAGTCGGCACCCGGGTCACCGGCTGACGGCCGCGCGCCAACCCCGAACTCCAAACCCCCAAACTCCAAACCATAACCACTAACCCCAGAACAATCGGCGCAGAGCGCCGACGCTACAAACCCAACCCCAAACTCTCAACCCCAAATCTCTATATGGCTCTCGACGACACAATTCTGGAAGCGGAAGAAAAGATGATCAAGACCGAGCAAGTGGTGCAGCATGAATTTTCCGGCATCCGCACCGGCAAAGCCTCCCCCGTCCTGGTGGAGGGCATCATGGTGGAAGCCTATGGTTCCCACATGCGCATTCGCGAACTGGCCGGGATCACCACCCCCGAACCGCGCATGATCGTTATTTCGCCGTGGGACGTTGCCACCGTTCATCCCATTGAAAAGGCCATCCAAAAAAGCCCCCTGGGCATCAACCCTTCCGTGCAAGGCAAGACCATTCGCGTGGTCCTTCCCGAACTGAGCACCGAACGCCGCCAGGAACTGGTCAAGCTCACCCACAAACTGGCCGAAGACGGCCGCGTCGCCATCCGCCATGTCCGCCGCGACGCCATCGAAGCGATCAAGAAGGAATCCAAAAGCGGCGGCGTGGCCGAGGACCAGGTGGAAGTGGCGGAAAAGGAAATCCAAAAATTGACCGATCAGTACATCGCCAAAATAGACGTCCATCTGGCCGCGAAGGAAAAAGAAATCCTCACCGTTTGATTGACTTTGCGCTGTAGCGGCGGTCTGTGACCGCCGCCAATTTCCCCGGAAACAGCGTCATCAAAGCGCCCCGCATAGCTGCGGCATGGCGGTCGCCGCCGGATTATTGGCCCAGCGCGGGCGGTTGAAAGAGAATCACATCTTCGCCCGGTTTGGCGTAACTGAGCCGTTCGCGAGCCAGGCGCTCGACCGTTTTGGGGTCTTGCATGGCGCGCAGGGCGGCCTGCAATTTCCTGGCCGTCTCCGTTTCCGCCGCGGTTTTTTGTTCCAGCTCCAGCTTGCGCGCCCGCAGAGCCTGATTCTGGTTGATCACCGGCTCATACGAGAGGGCGATGCCCAGAATTGCCGCCGCCACCACCAGACCCAGGACCAGGCGGGTAAGCTTGTCCCAAATACTCTCACCGGAATTCATGCGCGCCAGTAAAACACAGCGCCCCCAAAAAGCAAAGCACGTTTTCGGGTATTCGTTTAGGCCCGCAAGAGTAATTCCCGCCGGTTCCATCGGACCGATCCGTCCGATATGTCCGATCCGTCAAATCATCCCACTGTAGTCAGGCGCCTATTGCGTGCGCCCCCGCGCTTGCCTCAGCCTCCGGCACGCCCGTTTCACGATCCACTTCGCTTTTTCCAGCGCGGCGCGGGCGGCGGGCGCATCGGCGCCGGTGAGGGTTTGCACGATCCGGATCGCGCGTCCGCGCAGCTTCTCGTTGGTAGGATCCAGGTCCACCATCAAATTGCCCGTCACTTTGCCCAATCGCACCATCGCCAGGGTGGTGAAGATGTTGAGAATGATCTTGGTCGCCGTCCCGGCCTTCAGGCGGGTCGAGCCGGTCAGCACCTCCGGTCCGGTGTCCGGCGCGATCACCAGGTCCGGCCGTTGCGCCGCCGGAATTTCCAGGCGCGGATTGCAGCAGAGGAGAATGGTTCGCGCGCCCCGCGTCCTGGCCGCCCCCAGCGCGCCCCAGACAAACGGCGTCCGCCCGCCGGCGGCGATGCCCACCACGACATCATTCTTCCTGACTCCCCGGTGCGCCAGGGCCGCCGCTCCCGCCGCCGCGTCGTCCTCCGCCCCTTCCACCGATTGCCAGATCGCCGTCCGCCCGCCGGCGATAATCCCCTGCACCCGATCTGGCGGCAGCCGGAAAGTCGGCGGGCATTCCGACGCGTCCAAAATCCCCAGCCGTCCGCTCGTGCCCGCTCCCGCATAAAACAGCCGCCCGCCGTGCCCGAGCGAATGCGCGATCATCCCCACCGCGCGCGCGATCTTGCGCCGCTCCTTGAAAATCGCCGCCCTGGCCGCCGATTCCTCTTGAATCATCAGCGCCACCGCCCTGGCCAGAGGCATCCTGTCCAAATTCCGCGAACGCGGATTGCGCCGCTCCGTTGCCGGCAAATCTTCATCAACGGTAGGGCTGCGCTGCCGCGCAGCCCAAAAATTGCGCCGCTCCGTTGCCGGCAAATCCTCGGAAACAGGAATAATCCCCGCCGTGTCCGCCCCGCCCATGCGAATTCGCCCTTGGTTGACACCGGCAAAATGCTCCTTCGCCAGTTCGATGGCGCCCCAAGCACTTTCCCGCCGCAACCGCCTCACCCGCGCGCCGGGCCGAAGCCGCCGCAGCCGCGCCGCCACCTGCCGGGCGAAGCCCGCCTGCTTTGCAACGCCGCCCGCCAGAACAAACTCCACCGGCGCGCCTTCCCGCGCCAACCGGCGCGCGCAATTCGCGCCGTCCTCCGCCAGCGCCGCCGCCGCGTCCGCCAAAATCTTCCGCGCCAGGCGGTCCCGCTTTGCCGCCGCCCCAAAGACCGTCCGCGCCAGCGCCGCGACCTCCTGCTTCGCCGCGCCTTTCACCCAGTCAATCAAATCGTCCGGTTCGTTCAACTGCAACGCGCGCAAAATTTCCTCCCCCAACGCCGGCCATCGGCCCGTGCGATCCAGCCCGTCAACCGCCGCCCGCAAAGCCTGCAGGCCAATCTCATAACCGCTGCCCCTGTCGCCGAGAATATGCCCCCAGCCGCCCAGCCGTAGCGTGCCGGCGCCGGTTCCAGGGGTCCCGGGGCGGCGCCCAAAGCAACACGACCCCGTGCCGCTGAGAATCAGAATTTTCGCGGTGTCCTTCCGTCCGCGCTCCCCCTCCGCGGCGGCGAGCGCCGTCTCCAAATCGCTTGTCACAAAAGCTGGAAGTCCCCGCCACACCTTTCCGGCCGCCGCGCCAATCCGTTGCCGGTCCCTCTCCGTGCGCGCCCCCGCCATGCCGATGGCGATGCCGTCGAAAGCCGCCCCCGCCGTCCTCTTGACCGCCTGGAAATGATTGACAAGCCCCGCGTCGTCCAGCAACCGGAGATTGGCCGGGCCGAACTCCGCGCGCCGCCAGCGCCCGTCCGCGTCCGGTCCAAAAAGAACCACCGTGCGCGTCCCGCCGCATTCGATGCCCAAGAACCTGTCGGCTGCGCTTTCGGCGTGCCGGCCTTTTTTGCTGTTAAATATCAAGTGCTGAATTTAGGATTATTGGTACACTTCGCGCCGGTGCCCGACCTTAATCACGAGGACTTGCCGGGCAGGGTCATCAATTTCGTAAATTACCCGGTAGTCGCCGATGCGAATCCGCCATCCGTTGCGCCCCTTGAGTTTCTTAACGTCCGGCGGGCGGGGATTTGTTTCCAGTGCCGCGAGGCGTGCCAAGACCCGGTTTGCGGTGTCATCGGACAAACGGTCCAGTTCTTTCTGCACCGATTTTGGCAGGATAACGCGGTATCTCATTTGGATCTGCGCCGGCGACTTGCACGATATTCCTCCAGCCCGACAAAATGCCCGGCGGCGATCTCCGACAGCACCTTGGGCTTCGCGGTATCGTAAGCCTGAATCTCGGCCAGTTCCTCCTCGGCTTCGCGCAGACGCTGGTAGGTGCTCAAGTCGAGTAACACGCCCGTGCGTTTGCCCTTGGCATCCGTGAGAAACTGTTCATCTTTGGCGGCCGTCGCTTTCATGGAAGAAATTCTACCCTTTTCCAAAATCTTCCGCAACCTTCGTTGCCTTCTGTTCAAAATCCGCAATCCGCCTTGTCCGCCACAGCCTTGGCGAAGGCGGAAATCGCCTGTGTCGGTTCTCTTTAATTGAACTTGTCACGGCAAGCCATTTGGCGGATATTCTTGGCTGCATGAACGAATTGGTGTTTGAAGTCACACAGGAGGAAGACGGCGGCTTTTGCGCCGAATGCCTCTCGGAAAACATTTTCACCCAAGGCGAGGATTGGGACATTGTGCGGCGGAACGTTCAAGAAGCAGTGCGCGCCTATTACTTTGATCAGCCTAAAGCACCCAAGCGCATCCGGTTGCATCTGGTTCGCGACGAACTTTTGGCCGGCGCATGAAAGTGCCTCGGAACTTGAGCGGGGCGCAATTGAGCAAGGTGCTCTGCCGCGATTGGGATTATCGCGCGCTTCACCAGGAGGGCAGCCACGTTATCTTGCAGACTGAGACGCCGGGACGTCAACGGCTGTCGGTGCCAAATCACAACCCGTTGCGCGTTGGCACGCTCAATGCCATACTCCGAGTGGTGGCCGCCCACAAGGGTATCGAACGCCAGGCGTTGCTCGATTCATTGCGGTAATCGCTTCGCCGTATTTTTGTGCCGTGATTATGCGCGCTTCACACCTGCCCCATTATGCTTGACGACACCATCACCGCCATCGCCACGCCTTTGGGCGAAGGCGGCCTCGCGGTCATCCGCCTTTCCGCCCCGCGCGCCCCCGCCATGCCGATGGCGATGCCGTCGAACGCCGCCCCCGCCGTCCTTTTGACCGCCTGGAAATGACTGACAAGCTTTGCGTCGTCCAGCAACCGGAGATTGGCCGGGCCGAACTCCGCGCGCCGCCAGCGCCCGTCCGCGTCCGGGCCAAAAAGAACCACCGTGCGCGTCCCGCCGCATTCAATGCCCAAGTATCTCATGGTAACTGCTCTTCTTTGGCGGCCATCGCTTTCATGGAAGAAATTCTACCCTTTTCCAAAATCTTGCGCAACACCCTCCTATGCGCGATCCACAATCCGGAAGAATCAAAGTGTTCCTCACCGTCAGGTTTTCGGTCGAACACAAGGAACCAAAACCAAGGCAAAACATTTGCCCACGCCTCGCGGCATGATTATTCTCGACCTGTGGCAGATGTTTTTACCAAAGCAAAGCGGTCGCGAGTGATGGCCGCTGTCCGATCGAAGGGCAACAAGGAAACCGAGATGAAGCTCGCCGGGGTTTTGCGCAGGCACAAAATTTCCGGTTGGCGCAGGCAACTGCCTTTGGTTGCAAATCCCGACTTCGTCTTTCGCAGGCAACGTCTCGCGGTGTTCGTGGATGGGTGCTTTTGGCACGGATGCCCAAAACACCTCCGCCTTCCCCGAACCCATCAGGAGTATTGGCTGCAGAAGATTGCCCGGAACCGGCAGCGAGACGGGATTGTGACCCGCTCGCTGCGCCGCAAGGGCTGGCGTGTCCTTAGAATTTGGGGAAAGGAGCCAACAAAGCGGATGAAGAGTCGCAGGCACTATTTTGAAATTGCGCTCCGCAGAGGTTTGATTAGAATGTGAGCCAGAGAATGAACCTTGACCCGCAAAAAATTCCCACGCGAGAAAAGCTGATATTGGCGGGTTTGTATCTTTCCAAATACGATGCCGCTGGATACAAGAAACTTGGTTTTGAGGGTTTTGTGGAAGCCTTCAACGTGATTGGCTACGCTCTTGGGTCAAAGCCGGCATCCGTGAAGAACTATCGCGACGAGTTTGATCCGCTTTTTTCGAACCGGCGCAAGGGCTGGCACAAAAGACCAAGACGAGAATATTGCTTGAATGTTTTTGACGAATATAAAGACCTCGATTTGGCGACTTTCACTGGCCTCATTAAATCCTTCGTCGGTTACGATGAAAATGCTTTGAGCGAGTCCCATCCAAAGGACGAGAAAGGGGATTCTGGCTCATTTTTTGCAAAGCGGTTGATTACGGGCTTGGCGGCGGAGCATTATTTCGAGTCTGTGCAATCCAGCTTGCCAGAGTTCAGAGGTTACAAACGAGAGAATACAACGCGGATCGGGTGCGGTTATGATTTTCGTCTGTCAGCCAGCGCTCGGGAAAACTTTCTTGCGGTTGAAGTGAAAGGTTTGAAGGAGCGCACAGGAAGTCTCGCCATGACGCCGAAAGAATATGAGACGGCATACGCGCTGACCGACCGGTTCTTCCTTTTTGTGGTCAAAAATTTTCAGGAGTCGCCATTTCATGAAATCTATCAGAATCCACTTTCGGGAACATTGCGATTCAAGAGAACGGAACGAGTTTTGATTCAGGTTTCATGGTCAACTAAGGTCTAATATGAAAGAGCACCCTCAAGTTATGAAAGAGCACCCACAAGTTCAACCCGTGGCGGTTGGCAAACCAGGTGAGCGTGATTATAGGCAGCGCATCAAATTTGTTTATGAGCTGAAAAGAACCACGAGGCAAAGTGTGAAAGACATCCTCGCCGCTGCGCGTCAAACATCGAAAGAAGGGCCTGTGGCGCAATATCTGATCGGAGCCAAACTGAAACTCCGGTTCCCGGATAAAGAAATCGAGAACAAATCCTACAGCACAGCGGATGAGCAACAGCATCGCCCCGGCGACTTCTTCGTGGGCACCACTGCCTTCCATGTGACGATCGCCCCAATGCCAGCGGTGTTCGAGAAGTGCCAGCGCAATTCGGAGAATGGCCTGCGCCCTTTCTTGCTCGTTCCAGAGCATCTGCTTCAGGGCGCCAGGCAAAACGCCGACTTAAGACCGTCGGTCCCGATTGAGGTCGAGTCCATTGAGTCGTTCGTCGCTCAGAACATCTTCGAGTTGTCGGAATTCTCGTCGGACCTTTTGCCCGCGCAGTTTCGACGGTTGCTGGAAATTTACAACGAGCGCGTCAATGCCGTGGAGATTGACAAATCCATGCTAATCGAAATTCCAGCCAATCTCGTTGGCAAGGATGATTAACTGGACTTCCAGACTCCAGGTTTAGAGTCTGCATTTTCATGGGAAATCGGGGCGTCAACGGGTCAGCAATCCGCAATCTCGCGCCGGTCCGGGAGCGGGCGGGGTTTGACTTTCGGACGCGGGCGGGGCAGGCTGGCAATCGTTGATTGGGGACAATTCATCGCGCCAAGTTATTTATGAAAAAGAAGCACACTTCAGTCGTAAGAGATTTGCTCATCGCCGTCATTATCTCGTTTGCGTTCGCCACGGGTTTGCGCGCGCAGGAAATTGTGGTCTTTGCCAAGGGGGACAGCCTGGCGCTGGGACCCGCAACCTCCAGCAACACGATTACCAATCCGGCGAAGGCGGCATTTCTGAACGCCTTCAAGGCGGATTTGGCGCTGGCTTCGGCATCCTGGGAGACGAATAAACTGACGGACTTTCCCGTCTATGGCCGCAATGTGGCGGGAGCCGGCGGCGAGTTCCGGTATCATGCCTCGTTCAAAGGGGGATTTGTCGCCGTCACTACGCTCGGCGGTCTCCTTCCGGGACACAAATACATCCTGACGCTCAACGGGCAGCCTTCGCGCGCCGGGAACACCAACCTGGTGGATTTGGTTTCAAGCAACTCCAAGGAGAAGTATTATGACTTTCAAACCATCACGACCGATGCGGGCGGCCAGTATCATGCCACGTTCGGCATTGCGCTGTCGGCAGGCCCGTATGATGTGCGCTTTTATGTCAAAGACACGGCTGACTTCAAAATCGTGCTGTACCACGACTTCTTCAAATTTGCGGTTGAATAGCCGGGGGCCAATCAGGTGACATGACCGATGCCAGAGGCAAAACCATGAAAACGAACCTCCCAAAATGGGGCATATTGTTGACGCTTATGCTCGGCAATCTTCACGCCCTGCGCGCGCAACAGATCAGCTACGTGCAGCAAAAAACCGGCGACGGCATCCTCGAAGGGGTGGTGAGCGCCGACGACAAAGTGCGCACCTTCAAGGGCATTCCCTACGCCGCGCCGCCGGTCGGCCCGCTGCGATGGAGGGCGCCGCAACCGGTGGCGCCGTGGGTCGGCGTTCGGAAGGCCGCCGATTACGGGCCGCGCGCCATGCAGGGGCGTATTTACGACGACATGATCTTCAACGACGCCGGGCCGAGCGAAGATTGCCTGTATCTGAATCTGTGGATGCCCGCCCATCCCGCCGCGCCCAGGTTGCCGGTCATGGTCTGGATTCACGGCGGCGGTTTCATCGCCGGTTCCTCCTCCGAACCGCGCCAGGACGCCGGGAACCTGTCCAAGAAAGACGTGCTGGTGGTCAGCATGAACTATCGAATGGGAATTTTCGGCTTCTTCTCACTTCCCAGGCTTGCCAGTGAATCGGGACATGAGGCGTCGGGCAACTACGGGCTGATGGACCAGGTGGCCGCCCTGCAATGGGTCAAGAACAACATTGCCGTGTTTGGGGGCGACCCGGACAACGTCACCATTTTCGGGGAATCGGCCGGTTCCTTCTCCGTGAGCGCGTTGATGGCGTCGCCCCTGGCGCGTGGATTGTTCCAGCGCGCCATTGGCGAGAGCGGCGCTTTATTCAGCGCCACCGAGCCGCTGGAGTCACGCACCCAGGCGGAAGAGGCGTGTGTGAAATTCGCCGAGTCGGCGTTTGGCAACTCGTCCCTCGAGGCGTTGCGCGCCAAGCCCGCCGGGGAATTGCTCAACGCGGCCCTGAAGCTGCCGCAGAACGCCTTCCGGCCAATCATTGACGGATACTTTCTTCCGTCCGATGTCCTTTCTATCTTCGCCGCCGGCAAACAAAGCCATGTCCCGCTTCTGGCCGGCTGGAACCGGGACGAGGGCAATTTCAAATCCTACTTCGGCAGCGACGCCCCCACCCTCGAAAATTTCGCCGCCCTCGCCAAGGCGAAGTTTGGCAGCCACGAGGAGGCCTTTCTGAAGGCGTATGCAGCGACGAACGATGCCCAGGCAAAAAGGGCGGCGCAGGATTTCGCCGGCGACCAGTTCATCGCCTACGCCACATGGAAGTGGATGGAAATGCAACTCAAGACCGGTCAATCGCCGGTCTATCGTTATCAATTCGATCAAACCCTTCCCCTCCCGGCCAGCGCGCGAGGCGGCGCAGAAGCAACCGCTCCGCACGCCTCGGAAATCGAATACGTCTTCCGGGTCCTCACCTCCAAACGGCTGCCCTGGCGCCAGGAGGACCGCGATGTGTCGGAGCTGATGGCTTCGTATTGGTGCAACTTCGCCAAGACGGGCGATCCGAACGGACCGGGGCTTCCCGCCTGGCCGGCTTACAACAGCGGGAGCGGGTACCCGGTCATGCACCTCAAAGCCGATTCCGCCGCCTCCCCTGACGACCAGCGCGGCCGCTACGAGTTCCTCAACCATGCCGCGCAGAATTGGGTTTCCCTGTTCGACGGCAAATCGCTCGATGGCTGGCAGCCCAGCGAGGTCAAAACCACCTGGAAAGTCGTTGACGGCAGCCTGGTCTCGGGCGGCGGACGCTCCCACCTTTTCTACACGGGCGGTGTCAACCAACACGAGTTCAAGAACTTCGAACTCAAGGCGGACGTGAAAACCAGCAATGGCGCCAACTCCGGCATCTACATTCACACCCACTATCAGGAAACGGGTTTTCCCGACACGGGCTACGAGTGTCAGGTCATCAACTCCTATCCTCCAGGCAGCTACGTCGAACGCAAGATGACCGGCAGCATCTATGCCATCCGCAATGTCTGGAAAGCGCCTGTTCCCGACAACCAATGGTTTCATTACCACATCATCGTTCAGGGAAAAACCATCCAAACCTACATCAACGATGAATTGATGGCCGAATACACTGAGTCCGCCAGTCCATTCCGGCCAAGCGACAAAAAGGGCCGCCTGCTTTCGTCCGGCACCTTTGCCCTGCAAGGCCACGATGCCAAGAGCGTCGTCGCTATCCGAAATATCGAGGTCAAAGTCCTGCCGGATGACCTCCCCACTCCCGGCCAAGCGCTGGACGATGCCGCGTTTGAAGCCAGGATCATTCAGTTTTCCGATGATAACTTTCCGCTGCTGGACTTGGATGTCCAGTTGGGCAATGGCCTTACCCAGGACAAGGCGCTGGCCAACGCCCGCAAATACGGCTTCACTTGCGGCCTGGTCTTCAATTACCCCATTCCTGCCGGCTACCATCCGCCCCTGCAGGCGTTCACCGGCCTCCGATTATCCGGTCCGGACCAGTGGAACATGCTGGCCTCGGATCCAGCGGGGTCGCCCGGCGCCAATTATGATTATGTCCTGGCCGTTCCCATGACTCCCGGTGCCATGCGCGACGCGCCGCCCGCTGATCCGCAGCAGTTCATGGAAAGCCTGGTTGCTCAGATCGAGAAACTCGCGGCCGCCAAAGGTGTCAACATTTATGCCGAGGCCACCGCGTTGCCGGATTCCCTCAAAGCCGATTACGACACGCTCTGGACCGAAGGCCGCCGGGACCGCGTGATCAAGGCGTTGCTTAACGGCGGCGTTGCGATGGAAATCAACGACCGGCTGCAAGTCCCAAGCGCCGCCTTCATCAAGCGGGCCAAGGCGGCGGGCGTCAAATTCACGTTCGGCAGCGGCAACACAGGCCCGGCCGACCTGGGCCGGCTTTCCTACTGTATTGCCATGATCTCCGAATGTCAGATCCGCCCGGCCAATCTCTGGTTCCCCTTCTAATGCTGGATTTGCCTGACGACACCATTACCGCCATCGCCACGCCTTTGGGCGAAGGCGGCCTTGCGGTCATCCGCCTTTCCGGCCCGCGCGCCCTCGCCATCGCCGAAGCCAGTTTCCGGCCCACCGGCAAATCCTCGCTGCCACCTTCCGCCGCCGCGACGCACACCGTTCATTTCGGAAAAATCGTCCGGCACGGCCGGGACGTGGACGAAGTGTTGCTCACGGTCCTTCGCGCCCCGCGCACCTTCACGCGCGAGGACGTCGTGGAAATCAGTTGTCACGGCGGCCTGCTCCCGGCGCGGCTGGTTCTGGAGACTCTTCTCGAAAACGGCGCGCGCCTCGCCACCCCCGGCGAGTTCACCCGGCGCGCCTTCCTCAACGGCCGCCTGGACCTTGCCCAGGCCGAAGCCGTGGCCGATCTGATCCATTCCCGCACCGAGCTGGCCCTGGCCGCCGCGCGCGAACAATTGGCCGGGCAGCTTTCCTGGCGCATCAACCTCCTGCGCGACGACCTGATGACAATTCTCGCTCACATTGAAGCCCACATAGATTTTCCCGACGAAGACATCGCCCCCGACACCCGCGACAAACTCATCGCCCGGTTGCGCGCGGCCCTGGCCTTCATGGACGAACTGCTCCGCACCGCCGGCGAGGGCCAGATTCTCCGGCGCGGCCTTCGGGCCGCGATCATCGGCCGGCCCAACGCCGGCAAATCCAGCCTCCTCAACCAGTTGCTGGGCCGGGACCGGGCCATCGTTTCCCCCATCGCCGGAACGACCCGCGACACCATCGAGGAGACCGCCAACATCCGGGGCATACCCGTCTTGTTGATTGACACGGCGGGCCTGGCGGAGTCCACCAACGAAATCGAAAAAGAAGGCATCCGCCGCAGCCGCGAGAGCCTGGCCGGGGCGGAACTCATACTGCATGTCCTCGATTCCTCCGAGCCATTCACCCCCGCCGATCAGGCCCATCTGGACGAATTCCCCGGCAAGCCGCGCATCCTCGTGCGCAACAAGATGGATTTGCCCCAGGTTCTTCAACTGCCCGCCGGGCGGGAAGCCGTGGCCGTCTGCTGCCTCTCGGGAAAGGGGATCGAAGAGCTGAAGACCGCCATCAAAGAGCGCGTCTGGGCCGGGGAAATTCGAGCCGAGATGTTGCAAGTCATGATCAACGCCCGCCATCAGGACGCCCTGCGCCGCGCCCGCGAGGCCGCCGAGCGCGCCACCGCCGCCCTTTCCGCCAACCTGAGCCTCGAACTGGCCGCCCTGGATTTGCGCATCGCCGCCAACGCCGTCGGAGAAATCGTCGGCAAGACCACCACCGAAGACTTGCTGGACTCCATTTTCGCTCAGTTTTGTATTGGAAAATGAGAGGTTCAACCGGGGTCTGGCAAAACGAGAAGAAGTAAAATGAACAGAAGCAAGACGGCCAAGATTTTGAACAGAAGAGAACGAAGTTTCGGATCGAAGTCAGAATAACACGAAGATGCACAACACGTTGTGCTGGAGTCCCGGCCTGCTTGCGACGGTCGCAGACCGCCGCTACAGGGTTCCTTGGAAGCCTCGCCCTGCCGGGCAAGACTCAAATCGAGTCACGGCTCGACGGAGTCTCGCCCTACCGTCGAAGCCGTTAGTCTTGCGCTGTGAAGGCGCGATAGGAGTGGGCGGGGAGCGTGATGGTGTAGCTGGTTCCGGGCGCTGCGGCGCCGCCGCGACCGCCACCGCCACCGCCGCCACCGGCGCCGCCACGACCGCCGCGACGGCCTCCGGCCGGGGCGGGGCCCTGCGCCCGCGTAATGGCCTTGCCACTCACCAGATCCGTAATGGAGCTGCTCGCGCCCGCAACGGAAACCGTCACTGTGACTTCCTTGTCCAGGAAGGATTGCACGACAAAGGAGCGGTTGTCGTAAGGGAACAGGCTAACCTGACCCGGGGCGTCCCAGGGTCATTTCATCTGGGATTCTAACTGACAGGGGGTTAAACTTTTAGTGCGAAATAACTGGACATCCGCAGGGCCGTCTTTTAGAACTTCGGCATGGAAACACCACAATTTGCCGGAGA
>Ga0182027_10002954_pt1 | contig 27297 bp, 28 predicted proteins | sample 712E1DmetaG_FD_121300 | JGI IMG/M metagenome (GOLD analysis project Ga0182027, IMG submission 121300) | Permafrost microbial communities from Stordalen Mire, Sweden - 712E1D metaG (Illumina Assembly) | ecosystem: Environmental > Terrestrial > Soil > Wetlands > Permafrost | place: Sweden...
TCGCCAAAGCTGGGAAGAATCATGCGAACCTTCTTTCTTGCGGAGATTGTCAAAGAGGTTGGTGTTTCTGGATCGATATTGGCATGAATCGGTTTTACGGTCAATATCCAAAGGAATGAAAACCACCAGCTTAATCGCTGGCAGCTTCCTGTCTTTCGGCTGACGTCGGATTATGTGTCATTAGAATGAACGGACGATCTTTTTAAAAGAGGGCGGGGCACAAGTTTGCGGAGCTTGCCCCTCCCTCTTTTGATCACCCTCCCTAGCACGCAAACTCGTCGTACCTCCTCGTGTTGGTGATCCCGCACGCGACAGCCGGCGGCAGGCATGCGGGATTTTTGTTTTTAGGTCCGGTCGAAGCAACACCACCCAAACGATTCTTGGATCCCGGATCACGGTCTGTGATGACGGATATTAAGATGATACAGCCTTGCTATCGCTTTCGATGATGCGTGCGACTTAGTCGATATGGATAAGAGCTGCGCTTTTAAACGCACTCGTAAGCTGACGCTGCGGTTTATCGGGTTAAAAGAAAAACGCGCTCTCCGGGAGCGCGCTAAACGGCGGTGTCTAGAAGTTGATGGTGCGAACAGCACTTGATGCGGTTGTCGCGCCGGCGGAAGCCGGGGGAACGGCCATGGTCGTGATCGGTTGCGCGGCGGCGCTGCAACGCACTTGGCTGACGCCGCTATCATTGATCCTGCAGCTGGGCGACACTGTTACCGAAACGGTAACGGTCGACTTGCGACTGTCGGCGATTGCGTTTTCATGGGTAAAGAGCGAGACGCAGACCAGGGTCGTACCAAAGGCGAGCGAGCGCCTGATTTTCTCAATGGTCATTTTTTATCTCCAATATTATTTCCAAACAACGGCGATCGGAACGGTTGCGAGGTTGATGAGGGGCGGGGGAAAAGATTTTGTTGCGGCGTCAAGCGATCCGACTTTCGCGGTCCAAATTTTCTTGTCCGCATTGATGCCGAAGATCAGACGTTTGTCCGAACATCCGTAGGTCGCGACGTCGCCTTTGTCGGAGAATGGCAAAGTACCGGTAAAAGGCGAACACAGAATTCCGCCTTTTAGCTTGATGAGCCACGCGCCGTCGGCGGGTGATCCCGGCGCGGGAATTTTTCCGGGCTTTGGCAGGGGCTTCACGAGCGAAAGAATGACCGGCGATGTGTCAGCGATGTTGCCGAAATTTGGATCGCAAAGCAAATTGGCGTTGCCGGGTATTTGGAAACACGGGTCATGGATATTGTTGCCGACCGTGCAGCGCCAGGCATCGCCGCGAAAGGGAGCGGCGATCGAATTGGTCCAGCAGGAACCGTCGACAAGGTTAGCGTTTTCGGCCGGCGCGGACGGTACGTAATCGATGACCTTGGTGGCGGTCAGCTCCGGCTTCAACGAGACACGTTCTAATTCGGTAAACATATCACGCTCGTATTGTTTGGTGCTTCCGTATAATTTGCCAAGCCAAAAACCGTAAAACGGCAGCGCTAAGAACAGAACAAGCGCCATTGTCGCCGAAAACCGAGTTACTTTGTTCCATTCGATCTTCATATTTATATGGTAGCATATTTATCATGCGTTAAACATTCGTAATAGCGGGGATATCTGTTATGATTGAATCGCGATCCAAGCGCATTATTGAGTTAACATTTTTTAGAATAATTCAATTAAATAAAAACTTTTATGCAACCTATTGAAATCGATCCATCGACAACCGCGCTCGTCGTCATTGATCTGCAAAAAGGCATTGTTTCGTTTCCGGCCGCGCCGCATGCGACTGCATCGGTGGTGGCGAACGCCGCTTCTCTTGCGCGCGCGTTCCGCGCCAAAGGCGGTTCGGTATTTTTGGTGCGCGTCACGCCATCCTCCGACAAGAAAGACGCGCTGGTGCCGGAAACGGATTCAGCGCCAATGCCGCGCGGCAATATGTCGCCTGAATGGGCCGACATCGTCCCCGAGTTGGGGCCGGAGCCGAATGATTTTGTCATCACCAAGCGCCAGTGGGGCGCGTTCTATGGCACCGAACTGGACTTGCAATTGCGCCGTCGCGGCATTCGCACGATCGTCCTTTGCGGCATTGCCACGGCGATCGGCGTCGAAAGCACGGCGCGCGCCGCCTATGAGCTTGGCTACAATCAAGTGTTCGTCGAGGACGCCATGTCATCGCGCTCGCCCGAAGAACACGCCGCTTCAGTCGGCGCCATCTTCCCGCGCATGGGTCGCGTGCGTTTGACCGCCGAGGTGCTGGCCGCGATAAAATGAACCAAAACCGCAAACAGGATCGTATTATATTGGTACGCCTGCAGAAGTAGCGATTTTTAACTTATTTAAATTAATTAATTGAGAAATTTACTCATTATTATCAAAAAATTATGAAAAAGAAATATCTTATTGCGAGCGCGGTCGTCGGTTTGGCCCTTCTAACGGGCGCCGCGGCCTTTGCGCAAACCAACGTTCCGGGCAATACGAACGCCATCACGCCGACCGTAGCCGCTCCGGCGACGGGCGCGCAGAGCGTCGGCACCTTGCCGGGGCAGGGCAATAACGCGGCGCGCGCGGGCTTTGGCGGGGGCGCCATGACCGGGCGCTTTAATAATGCTTCGAGTCGAAGAATGGTGGGCGTGAACTACGCGCCTTCGCGCTCTTCGCGCGGCGGCGGTATCTTAATAGTCCTTCGCATGTTCGCCATGGCTATTACCATGATCATGGTTTGGATCATCATGCTGCTTGTCATCGGCCTTCTTGGTTTTAAGTTGAAGAAAATAAAAAGCGAGTTTAAGAACGAATCAAAAAAGTAATTATTGGAATGAAAAAAGACCCTCGCCGATGGCGGGGTCTTTGTTACGGAGTTGATTCTTGAATGGGAACGCCTTGAGGGTGACGATCGTCGATGTTGGATTGCAAGGTCGCCCCGTAGAGCGCGCCGAAGTAAAAGAAGATGAACGGCCAGACTATAAAAATGGCAAGCGCAATGGCTTTGGAATACCACGTGATTTTGTTCCAATGGAGTTTCATGATCTTATTATAGCACAATTCGTAAAAGTCTGTTTTGCTGTATACTCTTGTTCTATGCGCCGACTCATGACCATCATCGCAATTTGTTGTTTGACAGCCGCGGCGTCGGCTCCGGCGGTTTGGGCCAAAACGGTCAAGCCGGCGGTCAAAACGCCCGTCCCCGTAAACAATGAAACGGCTCCAACGGTTTCCGCCGTAAGTTATATTGTTATTGATAAGGTTTCGGGAAAAGTCTTGGCTGAAAGCAATGCCGATACCGTTTTGCGTCTGGCCTCGCTCACCAAGCTTATGACCGTTAATTTGGTGTTGTCGCGCAAGGTTCCGCTGACGCGACTTCAGCCGATCACGGTCGCCGATCAGGTCGGGGGTTCCAGGCTGGGCGTCAAAGCCGGGACCAAGTTCACGGTAAATGATCTTTTTTACGCGACGCTTCTCCCTTCGGCCAATGACGCGGCTAACGCGCTGGCCGATTCGACCAAACTTTCGCGCCAGAAATTCGTGGCTGACATGAACGCGACGGCAAAAGCGCTGGGCCTTAAGCATACTGTTTTCACCGAACCGACCGGCATTGACGATGGCAATGTTTCCACGGCGCGCGAATTTGCGCGGCTCGCGCAAAGCGTTTTCGGCCAAGCGGCTTTTCGCCGTTATGATTGCGTCGCCAAGCGAACGATCTACGAGCGTCCAAGCTGGAAAAAGATCGTGCTTAAGAATAGCGATCACCTGCTCACCAAGCCGCAGTATGACGATGTGCTGGTTTCGGGCGGCAAGACCGGTTATTTGGGGCCGGACGGCGGTTGGAATCTGGCGGTCGAACTTAAAAGCGCGAACGGCGCATCGCGCGAGCTCACTGTCGTCCTCATGGGCGAACCGATGCTTGCGACAAGCGAAGCCGACGCCCATACGCTGGCGCAGTGGGCGTGGAAGCATTATAATTGGAAATAACTTATGGCGGATAATATCATCGAAGTTTCGAACCTCACGAAAAAGTTCAAAGATTTTGTCGCGGTCAACGACATTTCTTTTAATGTCGGCCGCGGCGAGGTCTTCGCGCTCCTCGGTCCGAACGGCGCGGGCAAGAGCACGCTCATCAAGATATTGATCACGCTTTTGGCCGCCACGAGCGGCAAGGCGCTGGTTGACGGCCTTGATGTCGCGCGCCATGCCTCCGACGTGCGTCACCTGATCGGCTATGTGCCGCAGCAAATTTCCGTGGACGGGACGCTCACGGCCTATGAGAACCTGATGCTTTTCGCGCGCCTTTACGACGTGCCGCCGCGCGAGCGTCAAAAACGGATCAAGGATACGTTGGATTTTCTTGACCTTGGCGATCATGCCAATGCTTTGGTTAGAACTTTTTCCGGCGGCATGATCCGCAAAATGGAAGCGGGCCAGGCGATGCTGCATCGTCCGAAGGTTCTTTTTCTCGATGAACCGACGATCGGACTGGATCCGGTCGCGCGGCAAAATGTCTGGAAGCATCTTTTGGAGCTGCGCCAAAGCATGGGAACGACGATCTTTTTTTCGACGCACCAAATGGACGAGGCCGACAGCGTGAGCGACCGGGTCGCGATCATGAATAACGGCAGGATCGCCGCGATCGGCACGTCGGCCGAGCTGAAGGCAAAGACCGGAAAGGCGGATGCCACCCTGGAAGACGCTTTTATTTTTTTCACCGGCAACAGCATTCGCGAATCGGAAAATTTCCGCGACATCAAACGAACGCGGCAGACGGAAAAACGCCTCGGTTAAATTATGAAAAAAGTGATCAATTATCTGTATCAAATGTTCAGCAAGTCGTACGTCATGGCCGAAATGGAGGCCAGGAAACTTTGGCATGACCCCACCGAGCTCATCGCTCGCGCCGTTCAGCCGATCCTTTGGCTCGGCATTTTCGGCGAAGCGCTTTCCAAAGTGCGCGCCATTCCCACAGAGGGATACACCTACCTGCAATACATCACGCCCGGAATTCTCACCCAGTCGGCGACCTTTGTGGCGATTTTTTACGGCCTTTACATCATCATGGACAGGGACACGGGAATTTTGCAGAAACTCTTGGTGACGCCCACGCCGCGGCTCGCGCTTGTTTGGGGCAAGATGATCTCGGCGGGGCTCCGCGGCATGAGCCAGGCGGTCATTGTTTTCATTTTCGCGCTCATCCTCGGCGTGCCGCTCCATTTGTCGATCCTGACGCTTTTGGGCGTCGTGCTTATTGTTCTCCTCGGCGCCGCCGTCTTCACCGGCATTTCGATGATCATCGCCTCGATCGTCAAAACGCGCGAGCGTTTCATGGGAATAGGCCAAGTGGTCACCTTGCCGCTCTTTTTCGCCTCGAACGCCATTTATCCCATCGCGATCATGCCCGGCTGGCTCCAGGTGGTGGCGCGCGTCAATCCGCTAAGCTACATGGTCGACGGCCTGCGTTCTTTGATGCTCGCCGGCTCCTGGACCGGCGTCGGCATGGACATCCTGATCCTCGCCGTTTCCACGCTCGTCATTTCCGTCATCAGCGCTTGGATGTATCCGAAGGTGGTGATCTGAGCCGTCGTTTTTTCGAAAAGGAAAAGACCCCACCGGGGTCTTTTTAAGATGACAAGCGGCGCGTTTTGCATTATCCTAAGACAATATGAATGCGGACACTCCCATCGGGGGACATTGGGCGCTATGGGAAGGCGCTAGCCGACAGTTTATTAACCGGGGTTAAGCTTTTAGGGCGTAGATATAGTTTTAATCCCTAATATCTTTTCCATTGTCTCAAGGGGTGCAAGGTCGTTGGTAATTATAAAACGCGGGCGAATCATCTCGCCTTGATCAAGATAGCTATCACAAGTAGAAAGCGTTGAATAATAAGCTTGTTCGGCGTTTAATTTTATGGCCTCTTTGTTATAAAGACCGTATGGGAAAATAAATTCGTTGATAGCCCCGATTTTTTCTTCAAGAATTTTTTTTGATTCTTGATATTGATAACGCACTTCTTCCATCGCGAGTGCTTTGGTTCGACCGATCGGAGAATTTTGGTATAATCCGCCATTTGGTGTTGATTTCAGTATCTCACCCTCATAGATCGCAAGCGCCGCATGGGATGTGCCGTGTGACGCGATATTAACACCACGATGCCGCAGTTCAATTATTTGTTTCCAATTCAAGTATCCGTCAGTTCCAACTTTGTCTGTAATGATCCCAATAGTGCAAAGAGCGGGGTTAAGCCATGCCTGCTTCGTGATTGTTAAAAGCGATGATTCGTATCCGTCATCAAAATAAATTCTAAAATTATCAAATTTTGCCAACCCGCGCAGTGCAGCATCTTCGACCGAATGTATAAGTACAGAAAAAAAATCGGTCGTGACCGCAAATACGCTTTCGATTGTTTCTGACGAGGGCGCAATGCTGTGAAAGACGAGGTTAACGAACATATTTTTCTAACGCAAAAACAACCGATGCGGCGGTTGATATTTTTATAACCGGCAAACCCAGGGAACATTGATATTCTTCTGGATCAGCAGCATCGTCTATTAATACAGTATCCTTAAATTCAATATTGTGACACTTTAAATAATTAGCAAAAAAATCACTGTTTCCCTTCCTAAAGTCCTCTTTAAGGGAACCGACCTCGCAGGAGATAAGAAAATCATCAAAATATCGATCTAGTTTTAATCCGGGGAGCGTGTAACGCCTGAAAGTATCCATGTTGTCGGTCGCAATCACGACTCTTATGCCTTTGTTTCTGATGTTAGATATTATTTTTAGAAAACGCGAGTCGTTGAAAGTCATTTTTCTACAACTTTCTTCTAGGTCATTCAGAATGATATGCGGGTCTACACCAAGAGCTTTTCCCAAGCGTGTTGAGATATCTTCGCTTGAGAATTTTCCTCGCATCCAGTCGTTCGTAATAAATCTATTTTCCTTAAAGAGCCACTGAGCGAGTTTTGCGTCATAAGAATGCCGGACATGATCGGGATCCGCCCATTGTCCCCAGAACAATGAACTCGAGAGAGTTTTATACCAGTCAATGAAGATCGTGTGAGGCGTCTGCATAGATAGCTTCCTCGATTGAATATTCTAGGAATGTATTAAAGTAGAGAGAGTGTTTCTTTTTAAACTGGTCGTCTTTTTGATCTCTTGTTAGGTCAGAGTTCGCCGTATACAGGTGGATGCCGCCACCCTTTAAAATTGGAACAACAAAATCATGAGAATACGCTATTAGTTTTGTTGGGAGGCTGGTCTCTGTAAAACCATAGCCTTTAAACAGGATGTTAAATCCATGAACTTTGAGTGCTCGTTCCCTTTGTACGGCGAAGAGTCCTCCAAGGACCATGTTTGGCAGCATCCAAGGGCCATAATAACCGTTTTTCGGCCAATTACGAAACATGCTGGTATCATATACGGGTGAGAGCCGTTTTCCAACGAATGCTAGATCCTTGTTATTGCCGATCCACGCTTTTTTATATTCGCAACAAAGGCGAAAATCATCGGGGCGAACATCATCAGCCAAAAGCGGAAATTTTATCATTGCCGCCCGCTCTTCATTTTTGAAAAAACCAACCGTGATACAGCCAACACCTTGGGCGATATGTTGCGCCTGTACGGTCAAATGTTCGAGGAGGCAAGACCGATCAATAATAATGTCAGCGTCCAAGAACATGATAACCTGCCCCGTGGCTTTGGCAAGCCCCATATTTCGCGCAACGGTTCTCCCTTTGTTTTTTTCCAATCTGATCATTCTGTGTTTTTCGATCAACTCCAATCCAGTAGCGTCAGGCGGGTTCTTTGATCCGTCATCTACCACTATTGTTTCAACAACGCAGTATGGGTCGGTCAAATGTAACCACTGGATTGCTTCCTGTACGCCACGCAGAACATTTGAGAGAGTGGTAGGACTATCATAATATGGGATCACTACTGACAACGACGGAAGCGGGCTATTGTTCCGCGTAGCCAGTTCCGGATAACCGTTTCGGTGTGCAATTAATGCTTCTCGCAGTTTCATATCTCGGTTTTGGGACGAACAAATGATTTCCAACCAATAATTCTGAAACGCAAATCGTTCAAAAGCGTTAACAGGGCAGGGATGCTGTGTGTTATTAATACCAGGGGTAAGAATAACACCTGTGCGATGATCAATGAAATGGTGATCTTTAAACGAGAGGGAAAATGCTTATTTATTTTCCAAATAAGTATCGTCGAAGGGATCCAACAATATGCCAAAAATGCTATCCCCCCAATCCATAAATGGGTATTAACACTCCCCACTATTAATGACATGAATAAGTAGCTTACAAGAAGCCAGTTTAATGCACTGAATATACCTTGCAATGTCATGCTCATGACCCCGAGAAGATTATTGTTAAAAATTTTCGGGAACTGCACGGAGACCCTTTTCCAGTAAAAAAAATAACCAAGCGGTCCCCAAAACCAAACATATTTTTGACGCATTGTGGAAACAAAGTTTGACGGCGTGTCACTCCACTCAAGGTATGGGAGCGGGTGGATCGATATTCCAAAAGACCGGAGAATAAAACCCAGATACAGATCTTCCCCCGGACTATCTGTGGGAAATAATCCGACTTTTGTAAGAATATCAGCGCGAATAAACAGGCCATGAGAAACTACGTGAGCAAGACGCCATGAGGGATATCTTACGCTTGCCAAAAGTCTTGGAATTTCGTTTGTGAATGTCCACAGGGTCTGGAATATTCCGTTCGCTAGACCAAAGAAGTGATTATCCTTGACCAATTTTTCGTAATTGGCAAGAAAAATTGAAGACTGTTGGTACACTAACCCGTTCACCTTCGCGTGATTTTTAAAAAAAACGTCGAGGATTGCAACGCCAGGTTGAGAATCGGCGTTATAAAATGCAAAGAAGGTTTCATTCATCCTCTTTTCATCCCATTTTGACATAAGCTGGCTTAATCCGTAATTGAGTTGTTCGGCCAGATTTTTGTTTAAGGACGGAAAGTGCGTGTGATAGATTCGTTCCCGGAAACATCGATCCTGGCGCTCTACCCAATTCCTTATTAGCATTTGTGTGTTTTGATCGGCATGTACTTTTGATTCTATTCGTTCGCGCTCAGTAGTGATTAGCAAGAGTTGCGCTTGTGGGTATTTTTCGAGCTGGTGTTTGAAAAACTCTCCGGTCTCCGGCCATTTTTCTTTTTCACGGAGCAAAGGGATCACAAAGACGATATTAAATGACGGGAAGTGTGTACCCGAGGGACTTGCTACGCTAACCGTTTTATCGATGTGACGGAGAATTGAGATTACATGGAGGATCACAACCACTCCGACCAATCCCGTCACGATTATTGTGTACAATATGGTAATGCTCATAAAAAAGGGCACCGCCCCGCCTCGTTAGATGTTGGCGATGTCCACCACCGACGAGAGGAGCGATGCTTTGGATTGATTGCCGTCTACAACGCTTGTTTTAACCCCAAAACGTTCAGGAATCCCTTCGAGAAACGCGATGAAGCGCTCGTTGAATTCTTGATCAATGAACAGTGCCCCGCGTTTATGGGTGGTGAGGGATTGTCTGCGCATAATTTCAACGGGCGCTAGCTTTATGAGGATGATATGGTTTGGCCACCATTCTCTATGTTGAAACAACATCTCAATCGCCTCTTGAGCAATATCCACCCCGCTCCGTAGCCGTGCTGCGTGTTCAAAGGCGGCAAGAGTAAAGATAGTGCGGTCAAAAAGTTCGATTACCTTGGTGTCGTTTTTCACGCGGTCAGTATGGCGCCGCTCCTCTAAGTCGGTAAAAAAACCAAGCGACAACAGCGCCTCCTTTCTGTTCGCAGGGGGAAAATATGGAAATTTTTCCGCGCCCTCGGCATATGCCACATACTCTTGTATTTCGTGAAATCGTTTGGGGTCTAGTGATGTTAAAGATCGAATAAGCGTTGTTTTTCCGGCCAATACCGGTCCCTCGATGCCAATTACCATTATGCCCTCCCTTTTGTTTGATATCCAAAGCCATAGTAAGCTGATATCTTGTTGTATGTCAAGCATCGTTTCGGTGATTATTTACTGCTCGTATTCGGTTACCACACAAAACATACCTTTGCGGGTGGTTCTGTATTAGTTTGTTTTTGTAACAATTTTGCATTACCCTAAAACAATATGAATGCCGACACACCCATCGGGGACATTGGGCGCTATGGGAAGGCGCTTGCGAGCCGGTTTAAGAAGCTGGGCATTAAGACCGTCGGCGATCTTTTGACGCATCCGCCGACGCGCTACGAAGATCTTTCGGAAATTAAAACGATCGCGCAACTGCGGGCGGGGGAGGCGGTGACGATCCAAGCGACGGTCGAATTAATTGCGAACAGACGCACCAATGTAAAACGCATGGTGCTGACCGAGGCGCTCTTGGACGATGGCACGGGAAAAATATCGGCCGTGTGGTTTGGACAACCGTATATAACGAATATCCTCAAGCCAAGCACCAAAGCGTCATTCGCCGGCAAGGTGTCGGCCGATCGCGGTCATTTGCAAATGATAAGCCCGATCTACGAGCCGGGGGATCGTTCGGTGCATACCGGGCGCATTATTCCCATTTATCCGACCACGGCGAACCTGACGCAAAAGCACATTCGCGCGGCGGTCGCCATGGCTTTGCCCGCGCTCGTCGAATTTGTCGATCCTCTGCCGGAAATGATCCGCGAAAAGTACGATCTGGTTTCGTTTGCCGACGCGCTTCATGAGATCCACTATCCGACAGAAACGGCCAAACTTGAACGTGCCCGCCGCCGTTTGCAGTTCGATGAATTGTTGATGCATCAATTGCTCGCTTTGCGGATCAAGAATGAGGTCAAAGCCTCAAAGGGGATCATTGTTCCTTTTGCCCAAGACAAGACAAAAGAATTTGTCGATTCGCTTCCATTCAAGCTCACCGATGACCAGAAAAAAGCCGCGTGGGCCATTTTGAAGGACATGGAAAAAGCCGAGCCAATGCACCGGCTCTTGGATGGCGACGTCGGGAGCGGAAAGACGGTCGTGGCGGCGATCTCGGCGGTGAACGTCGCCTCCTCCGGCGGACAAACGGCTATTATGGCGCCCACCGAGGTGCTGGCCAAGCAGCATTACGAAACATTTAAAAAAATTTTGCCGGCGCATGAAATTGCTTTGCGCACCAATGTCTATAAAGAAGGCGATGAAACCGCGGCAATTGTGATCGGCACGCACGCGCTCCTCGAGGATAAAGTCGCTCTGGATAATTTAACGCTCGCGGTCATCGACGAACAGCACCGCTTCGGCGTCGAGCAGCGGCAAGAGCTCATGAAAAAGCGCAAGGACGGACGCTTGCCGCATTTGCTCACGATGACGGCAACGCCCATTCCGCGAACTTTGCACTTGGCGCTTTACGGCGACCTGGATATTTCTCTCCTGCGCGAAAAACCGAAGAACCGTTTGCCGATCATCACCTCGGTCGTTGCGCCGCTTCGTTATAAAGATGTCTATGCGAAGGTGCGTGCCGAGATCGGGTCGGGTCGGCAGGCGTTCTTCGTCTCGCCGGTCATTGATCCGTCGGATGTCACGGGCGCCAAGTCGGCGACCGAGCTTTACGACGAGCTTGCGGAAAAAATATTTTCCGATCTCACAGTCGGCTTGTTGCACGGCCGCATGAAAGCGGCGGAAAAAGAAAAAACCATGGCCGATTTTGCCGCGGGAAAAATTCAAATACTTGTCGCCACGGCCGTGATCGAGGTCGGCATTGATGTGCCGAACGCTTCGGTCATGGTCATCACCGGCGCCGAGCGTTTCGGCCTCGCCCAACTGCACCAATTCCGCGGGCGCGTCGGGCGCAGCGATATGCAATCATATTGTTTTGCGTTGTCTTCCGATGGAGCTACGAGCCAAAGGCTACGTGCCCTTAGCCAATGTGCCGACGGCTTTGACTTGGCCGAGCGCGATCTCAAATTGCGCGGCCCGGGCGAACTTTTCGGCACGCGCCAGTCGGGGATCGAGGAAATGAAATTCGCGACCTTCACCGATATCCGTTTGGTCGAAGAAGCGCATGACGCGGCCGCCGAACTGCTCGCCGCCGACCCCGATCTTGATTCGGTGCCGCAATTGAAAGAAAAGATCGTGCACCACGAACAAGCCGCGCATTTGGGGTAGGGGGTTGACTTTTTTTCAAAAACGGCGTATCTTTATTTTGGGTGAGAGAGTTCCGCGTTGTGCGGAATTTTCGTTTTTCCACCGAAAAGAGAGGGCTAAACGATGGATACAATGTCAATGAGAGCGGAATTCTTGGAGAAGGACTTCAAGGGATGCGTCGCCGAGATGCTCGCGCATCTTTCGCTCTGGAAGACGCTCAACCGGGAATTGCTCGAAAATGTCGACCGTACGGCAACGGCGATCGCCGGCGAGATGGGTAGTTCGGTCATTCTGATCAAGCTCAAGACGGTCGCCGCGATCATCGCCAACATGCATCGGTCGGAGATGGATGTGCGGGTGAAACGGGTGATGGTTCGCGGGAACGTAAGGGCAAGGATGGTCGCGGTCGATGCGTTGAGCCAGCTCGAATCATTCACGTATCAGAACTATCGCGAGCATGCGGTGAACGAGCATCGGCTCAAGATGATGATCGAGCAGGATCGGATCGATCGCGGCGGCCGTCAGGCCAGGAGGGATCTGATCGGCGTTCTGGTAACGGTTCGGGCCGAGGCCTGAGACCAACGCGAAGTTGAACAACAAACGGGCGCCCCGAACGGCGCCCTTTTCTTTTTTGTCTCGTTATTTTGTCATTCCCTTGAAGAAGGGAATCCGATCATCATCGGTCGTTAAACATTAAATTTTTAAACGTTAAATATAATATTTGATCATTAACATTTAATGTTTAATATTTATATCCGCCCGATCGCGTCGGAAATGGTCTTGGCGTCGGGAGGGGAGATTATTTTTTTAAGCCCGAAACGCAGGGCTTCGGTAATGCGGCGGTCGGAGGCGCGGACGCTCCGCAGTTCGCCGCCGAGGCCCAGCTCGCCAAAGGCGCAAAGGTCGGAGGGAAGGGCGGTATTTTTGGCGGCCGAGTAGATCGCAAGCGCCACGGCAAGGTCGGCGGCCGGTTCGCGCAATTTTATTCCGCCGACAACGTTCACATGAACGTCGGCTTTCCCAAGCGGCAAGCGGGCGCGCGAGGTAAGAACGGCGACGATCATTTGCAAGCGGTTCATGTCGAGCCCCGACGAGCGGCGCACCGGCGCGGAATAGGCCGAAGGATGCACCAGCGCTTGCACTTCCACGAGCATGGCGCGCGAACCTTCGACCAGGCAGGTCATGCACGAGCCGGGCAAAATATTGCGCTCGCGCACGAAAAGTTCGGAAGGATTTTTTACTTCTTTTAGTCCGCTTTCCGCCATGGTGAAAACGCCGATCTCCTCGGTCGAACCAAAGCGATTTTTTTCGGCGCGCAAAATTCGATAATGCGATTCGCGGTCGCCTTCGAGCGAAAGCACGACATCAACGAGGTGCTCGAGCGACTTTGGCCCGGCGGTGGCGCCGTCCTTGGTAACTTGGCCGATAAGAATGAGCGGCACGTTGTTGGTTTTGGCGCACTCGGTGAGGATGCCGGCGCTTGCGCGCACCGCGCCCAACGAGCCGGCGCCGTTGCCGTCGGCCGTCATGGTCTGGATGGAGTCGATGACGGCGACGGCGGGGCGCGTTTGCGCGATCGTCGCCGCTACTGTTCGCGCATCGGTCTCGCCCAAAAAGTGCAAGTTGTCGAGCTTGGCGCCCAGCCGGTCAAGGCGAAGTTTTACTTGCTCGGCGCTTTCTTCACCTGATACGTAGAGTGTGTTGGACGCGCCGCCGTCGGGTCGGATATGACGTCCAATACGATCCAAAATTTGCGCGGCCAAGGTTGATTTGCCGTTCCCCGGTTCGCCCGCAAGAAGAATGACCGCGCCGGGGATAAAACCGCCGCCCAAGACGCGATCGACCTCGGCAACCCCGGTCGATATCCGCGAAGTTTCCGTGTTGGCGACGGTCGCGAACGAAACGGTTTTTGCCGCAACGGCATTGGCTTGGAAATTGGTTCTTGGTTCTTGGTTCTTCGAAATGGTCGCCTCTTTGATCGTCGACCATGAGCCGCATTCCGAACAGCGCCCGGACCATTTAAGGTGCTGGGCGCCGCATTTTTCGCATTCAAATATTTTATCGGGTTTTGGCATGTTAGTATGGGCAGGAGCCGCCTGAAGTCGAAAGAACCTGGCTGACGCCGGATTTGTCGGCCGTCTTCACTGCGTAATCGAATTTGGGGCCGGCGGTGCAGTCGGCCATTGCCTGGTCGGAGGTCGCTCCGTTGGGGTCGCTATTCAGGCAATCTGGTTGATATTTGGTTGCGTATTTTTTGGCGGTATCGGGATTGTTAACATAATAAGTTATTGCCGCTTGTTTCATGCTGGGCAGGTCGCAGGCGTTTTTCGTGACATATTTAAGCATGCCGCCGCCCATGTTATGGCCGACATAGATCATGACCATTTGGTCGTGGGCGGTTGCGTTGGGACAATTTGCGGAAATGGTTGCGACCGAGCTTTTGATCATGGCGGCGCCGGCGGCGGTGTTGTTGTCGGGATTCGTCAGGTCGGTGCAATAGCTTTTGACCGAAGATGGGCAATTGGCCGCTTTTGTTTGGAAAAGGCCGGTATAGCCGCTACCGTTAACTTTGCTCGGGTTAAGCCCGGATTCGGCTTGGGCGATGGCCTTGAGCGTATCGGGCGTTACGCCGGCACATGGCGCATATTTGGCAAAGATTGGATCCAATTGCGAAGGCGGCAAACTGCTTCCGCCGCCGCCGGCGCCGCTGTCGACCTCGGGGTTATAATCGTCGATGACATCGATCGTTTGCGTCGACACCACTTTGATCTTCAGCGCCGTAAAGTTAACCAGATTTGGGTTGACCGTCTGGAGCGCGACGTAAGAGCCGAGGGTCAAGACGAGTCCGACGACGGCGCCGGAGATCATTGTTTTGGCCTTGCCGATCTTTCCCGAATCGCCCGCCGCGGCGATCCAAACCAAGCCGCCGGCCATGATCATGATGATAGCAAGGATCGAGGCGATGCCGACGCCCATTTTGTAGGCGCCCACGAGGTATTGGGAAATGAAAGGGATATAAATATAATCGCCGCTTTGGGTGACTTTGGCAAAGTCCGGCATTGAAATGGTCGGAATATCGATTGAAAGTTTTGGAATGATGATCGGGACTTGCGCCGGGGTTGGCGCGGTCGCCGCCGCCCCGGAGGGGGAAGCGGCGGAAACGCCGGAAGCGGCGCACGTCGTGCCGGTCGACGAACTCGTTGGACAAGCGCTTGAGGTGCTGCAATCGATCTCGGTCTGGCCGGCGGCGCATATACTGCCGCTCGCCGTGTCAGGTTCGGCGCAACAAGACGCGGCGATGTTGCCACCGGTCGAGGTGGTCCCGTTTATCGTAGCGCAACATTTGCCAAAGGTGGCCGACGCGGTCCTGGCGCCGGAGACAAGCGCGGTGACGAGCAAGGTGGCGAAAATTAATTTTTTCATTGGCGTTAATTTCGACTAAGTTCGATGGAAATTTCGTGTACAACGTCGGCATTGGCGCCCGAAAACGCTTTGCCGTTAACAAAGAATCCCGGCAGATCCGTAACGCCGGCGACCGCGCATTCTTCAATCGAGGCCTGCACTTGCGCGCGCTTGGCACCATTCGCGAGACAAGAGGCGAAAGTCGCGGCGTTCATTTGAAGGGTGGCGGCAAGCGCGGGATAAAGATCGGCTCCCAACTGATCCTGGTTTTGGATCAAAAGGTCATGATACTCCCAATATTTTCCTTGGTCGCCGGCGCACAGCGCCGCTTCGGCGGCCGTTTCGGCGTTGAGGTGCGACGAAGATGGGCAATCTTTCCAAACCAAGCGGACATCGGGATTTTGCTTAACCAGATCGGCTATTTGCGGATCAAGACTGCCGCAGGTCGGGCACTCCATGTCGCCGAACTCGATGATCGTATGAGACGCGTTGGCAAGACCGCGGACGGGGTCGGTCGGGTCGACGCGCACAACGTTTTGCGTTTCGGTCGGCGCACTTTGTTTTTGGGGAAGCGACGACGGCAGAACGCGAATGGCATACCAGCCGATCACGATCATTGCTATAACGGCCATTGATGCGAGGAGTTTGTTTTGGTTTGACATCTTTATTTATGAAACATGAAACATGGAACATGAAGCATTCCGATTGAATTCGATCCGATAGAATGTTTCATGTTTTATGCTTCATTATCGGAGCGCCATTTTTTTGATGTTGCCGGTTTGCGCGTCGGTGAAGAAAAGCGTGCTTCCGTCGGCGGAAACGGAGAGGGCGGAAATGGTTGAATCGACGTCAGGCCGGCCGATGAGCGTTACCGCGCCGCTCACGACATTGACCTTGTAAACGGAATCGGGAACGCCGATAAGTATCGCCGGTTCCATGCCGGCGCCTTCGGGCATGGAGTCGGGCACGGCGCAATAAGCGGTTTTGTTGTCGGCGAACGTGCATTTGTCAGCCGTGGTCATGAGGTTCAACGCCCGCCGGCCGCTGCCCATATTGTCGCCGGCGCCCGTTACCACATAAAGGCGCGGCATAAAATCATCGCCGCTTCCGGCCGCGGAATATAACAGATAATTGCCGTTCGGCGACCACAAGGGGGTAAAACCAAGGCCGTCCACTTCGGTGGCGGGATAATTTTCCCCGTTCTTTCCGATGAAGAGGACGTTCCTTACGCCAAATCCGCCGGTGTCGTCGGCCTCGCCCGTTTGCGATAGAGCGACCACATCGCTCCCCGGCGACCATGCCACGCTAACATCGGCCGCATTCTCGCCCAGAGGTTCGACTGCCTGGGTGTTGCTGCCGTCAGTATTGGAAACGACCAAATAGCGGCTGTCCATTGAGTCGCTTTCTTGGAGCGCGGCTATTTGATTTGAGCCGGGGGAGAATGAAAAATTTTCCCAGCTCGAAGGCAGGGTTGCTTGTTTTTTTGCCGCAAAGTCATAAGTGATCTTGGAGCCGTCGGGGAATTCCATGACCACTTTTGTTCCGTCGGCCGACCAGGTTACTTTTTGCACGTCGGGAAATGTTTGGTCTGAAAGCTCGACGATTTTGCCGTTCGCATCGACGGTCATGAATTTTCCGGTTGTCCGATCGTAGTAGCGGATCGTTTTCCCGTCGGATGCGAGCACCAGACCCAGGGTCGGCGAATCGACCAAGGTCGGCGAAACGGTCGCTCCGCCGCGAGCCACCGGCGAGGCCGCGTTAAGGGCGCCGCCGCCCGTAAGCGGCGGAACATAAGGCAGGTTGGCGCCGCCGCCCGACGGATTAAGCGCGCCCCCGGGCTTGTTGACGTTGGCGTTTGCGGGCGGTTTTACCGGCAAGGTCGACGGCCTGAAGAAAACGTAATAAATGGCGAACCCAATGCCGATGACCGCGGCGAGGAACAGTATGCCTAGGAGGACTTTTTTAAAGGTGGACATAGTTCCTCATTATAACGCAATCGTTGATTGTAGAACATAGAAGCCGGGATTAGAACGTAGAACTTAGAACGTAGAACTTAGAACTTAGAACTTAGAACGTAGAGAACGTAGAACTTAACGAAAAAGCGGAAACAGGCATTTGCTGTTTCCGCTAACTACGTTCTAAGTTCTATGTTCTAGGTTCTAACTAAAACTGCACCTTTGGCGCGTCGCGCTGCGTTGTATCGGCCACCTCGAAGAACTGGCGCGCGGTGAATTTCATGGGGTTGGCCACCAAATTGGTGGGGAATTGCTGGATAAGGGTGTTCCAGTCGCGGACATTGGCGTTATAGAAGCGGCGCGCGGCTTGGATCTTGTCCTCGGTGTCTCGGAGCTCGCTCTGGAGTTCCATGAAGTTTTGCGAGGCTTTGAGATCGGGGTAGTTTTCCGCGACGGCGAAGAGGGTTTTGAGCGTGCCGGAAAGCGCGTCTTCGGCGGCGGCATGATCGGCCGGGGTTTGCGCGCCCATCGCCGCCGTACGCGCCTTGGTCACATTTTCGAACAAGGTTTTTTCATGCCCGGCGTAGCCCTTCACCGTTTCCACCAGGTTGGGGATGAGATCATAGCGGCGCTTTAGCTGGACGTCGATGTCGGCCCAAGAATTGTCAGCGGCGTTTTTGGCGGAAATGAGCCGATTATAAGTGGCGATGAACCACAGAAACAACACAACAATGACGCCGAGTACGATATAAAGTCCCATAGGGTGGTTATGATTAAAATAATCAAGTATGATGGTTAAATAATCCCATACCCCGACACAAGCGTCAATAATGAAAATAGACTCCAAAATTTTCAAGGCTTATGACATCCGAGGTTTCGCCTCGGATGAGATAACGCCCGCGCTCGCCGAAGCCGTCGGCCGGGCGGTCGTCGCGCATACCGGCGCGAAAGTCGTGGTCGTCGGCCGCGATATGCGCGAAACATCATTGGAGCTCGCCGCCGCCTTGATTAAAGGCATCGTCGCTTCCGGTTCCGACGTCGTTGACATCGGGCTCACCTCGACGCCGATGTTCTATTATGCCGTCGGGCAGCAATTCGGCGGGGTGCGCGGCGAGGGTGCCGGCGTAATGGTCACCGCTTCGCACAACCCCAAGGAATATAACGGCTTCAAGATGGTCTTAAGCGACCTTGAGCCGATCGGCGAGGGAAGCGGTATGGAAAACATCCGCGACCTTGTGATCGCTGGAAATTTTTCCGACGCCCCCGAGGGCAATGTCATGGAAACGGATGTGCGCGAAGAATATGTCGCCAAACATTTGGAGATCGTGCCTCGCCGCGATATCGGACAACCGCGCACGGTGTTCGATGCGGGGAACGGCATGGCGGGGTTTGTGGCGCCCGGGATCATCAAGGCCTACGGCTTGGAGAAAAAATGCCGGAAAATGTTCTTTGAGCTTGATGGAACGTTTCCCAATCACGTACCCGATCCGCTAAAGCCGGAAAATCTGACAGCCGTTATAGCAATGGTAAAAAAGGAGGGCGCGGATATTGGCGTGGCTTATGACGGCGACGCCGACCGCGTGCGGATGATCGACGAGACCGGCGCGCCGGTCGAGGGCGACATCATGACAGCGCTTCTTGCCGGCGAGGTCTTGCGGCAGCATCCGGGCGCAACCATTCTCTACGATGTCCGTTCGAGCCGCGCCGTCCCCGAGGCGATCGCCTCCGCGGGCGGCAAGCCGGTCATGTGCCGGGTGGGGCACGCCTTCATCAAAAAACAAATGCACGAGACCGGGGCATGGTTTGCCGGCGAGCTTTCGACGCATTATTATTTCCGCGATTTCTTCATGGCCGAATCGTCGGACCTGGCCCTGCTTCACGCGCTGGCGGCCATGAAACGGATGGGGAAAAAGCTCTCCGAGCTGATTGCGCCAATCAAGAAATATTTTCACTCTGAAGAGATAAATTTTTCGGTCAACGACAAAAACGCGCTTATGAAACGTCTTGAGGAAAAATACGGGCCGCTCGCGACCGAGACGATCCGGATCGACGGCTTGCGCTTCGAATTTCCCTCGTGGTGGTTTAACGTCCGCCCCTCGAACACCGAGCCATTGGTCCGCCTTAATTTGGAAGCGCAGACAAAAGAAGAAATGGATGCTAGGGTTGAGGAAGTGGCGGAAATAATTAGAAGGTTTTAGGTTTCAGGTGTCAGGTGTCAGGTGTCAGGTGTCAGGTGTCAGGTGTCAGGTGTCAGGTATCAGGTATCAGGCCTAACCTGAAACCTGTAACCTGAAACCTGTAACCTGTAACCTGTAACCTGTAACCTGTAACCTGTAACCTGTAACCTGTAACCTGAAACCTGTAACCTAACAGCTAACGAATGATCGGCGTCTTTGATTCGGGCATTGGCGGACTCACCGTGGTGCGAGCGCTTAGGAAAAAACTTCCTCGCGCGCGCATTTTGTATGTTGGTGACGTGGCGCGCATGCCCTACGGCAACAAAAGCGCGGCGACGGTCAGCGAATACAGCCATGAGATCGTTCGTTACTTGCTTCGCCGCGGATGCGGGCTCATTGTCATCGCCTGCAACACGGCCTCGGCGCTGGCCGCTGATTCTTTGCGCGAAGATTTCGCCGTGCCGATCCTCGACGTCATCACGCCCGCGGTGCGCGCGGCGCGGCATGCGACGCAAATGGCAAATGGCAAATGGCAAATGGAAAAACGGATCGCCGTGCTCGGAACCAGAGGGACAATCGCAAGCGGGGCGTATCAAAAAGAATTGCCGCCGGGGTCCGCCGCTCTGGCTTGCCCCATATTCGTTCCTCTTGCCGAAGAAGGCTACGCCGGAACAAAGGAGGGAAAAGCGATCGTCGCTCATGCGCTGCGATCGCTGCGCGGAAAAAAAATAAGCACCGTGATCCTGGGATGCACCCATTATCCGCTCTTGCGGCGCGAAATAAGAGCCGCGCTGCCGGGCGCGCGGCTGATCGATTCTTCCGCCGTCGCGGACGACGCCGCCGCGCTCGTTAAACTCGATCCGCGTCTCGAAAACGGCGGAAAACCCTCCCTTGAGATAATGGTCACCGACCGCACGGCGCATTTTGAACGGCTGGCGCGCAAAATAATCGGCAAAAAAATAAAACTCAAAGTGATAAGCCCGGAAGAGATGTCCGGATTAGATATTAGAAATTAGATATTAGATATTCATGACTATCATCATCTTCATCATCGTTCTCGGCATCATCATCTTTGTCCACGAGCTTGGGCATTTTCTTGCCGCCAAAGGCGCGGGCATGCGCGTCGATGAGTTTGGTTTTGGTTTTCCGCCCAGGATATTCGGCGTTAAGCGCGGCGGCACGCTTTATTCGCTCAATTGGATCCCGCTCGGCGGGTTCGTGAGGATCAAGGGCGAGAACGGCGAAGAGGCATGGGATAACGACAGCTTCGCCGCCAAATCAATGCCGCGACGCATCTTGGTGATCCTTGCCGGGGTGAGTATGAACATTATTTTGGCTTTTGTTCTTTTTACCGGCGGTTATATTGCGGGCGTGCCGCAGGCGACCGACGTGCCGCCGGAGGGCGCGATCGTTTCAGCCCCGACCATTCAGGTCGGCGACGTGCTCGCTGGTTCGCCCGCCAGCCGCGGCGATCTTCGGACGAACGACGTGATCGAGGAATTCAACGGTCAAAAAGCGACGAACGCCGATGCTTTGCGTTCGGCGATAAAGGCCAGTACGGGCGACGTAAAAATAAAGGTCAAACGGGGCAAGACCGAGGTTGAATTAACGATCGTCCCCGAGGTATTAAAGGAAACGGGCAGCCGCGGGCTCGGGGTCGAACTTATCGACGTCGGCACGGTGCGTTTTCCATGGTACTTGGCGCCCATTCGCGGCGCCGAGGCGACCGCTTACTTGCTTTGGTCGATCATCCTCTCTTTCTACGGCTTGCTGGCCGGGCTTTTTGCCGGGCAAGGCCTTTCGCCGGACGTCTCCGGACCCATCGGGATCGCGGTGGTGACCGGACAGGCGGTGCAGATAGGTTTCGCATATTTGGTCGAATTCGTCGCTTTGCTTTCGTTGAACCTCGCCGTCGTGAACGCCATTCCTTTTCCGGCTCTGGACGGCGGGCGTTTTCTCTTTCTCATCATCGAGGCGGTGCGTCGGCGCCCGGTTTCTCAAAAGGTCGAGGGCGTTGTTCATCAAATAGGGTTTGCCATCCTCATGCTCCTGGTAGTGGCGGTAACATACAGGGATTTGGTAAGATACGGGGGTGCGATCCTCGGGTTCTTTAAGGGGATAATTTGACGAGGTGTTAGGTATCAGCTATCAGGTGTCAGGTCAACCTGAAACCTGTAACCTGAAACCTGCAACCCAAAGTTTATGTCTGACACTAAACAACAATTGGAAAAGATCATCGCCGATTCGGTGCTGGAATTGGCAACAGCCGACGAAGAGGGGCTTCGCAATATCGAAGTGCGCCTTTTGGGGCGCAAGGGCGAAGTGAACCGCGTGCTTTCCGCGATGAATGGTCTTGACGCCGCCCGACGCGCCGAACTCGGGGCGGCCGTTAATGCCGCCAAACAGGAATTGGAACAAGCGATCGCGCATCGCCGCGCGGCGCTTGGCGCCGAACTTTCCGCCGAACTTGCTGAAAACGATTGGATCGACACGACCGAGCCGGGCACGGCCTCCGCCGCCGGCCACAAGCATCCGACGAATGCGGCCATCGAAAAAATGTCGGCGCTTTTCGAACGTATCGGGTTCCGCCGCGCGCGCTACAATGAGGCGGAATTTGATCATTACGCCTTTGAATCCCTGAACATGCCCAAAGACCATCCGGCCCGCGACGACTGGGAGACGTTCTTTTTGGATGCGCCGGAAAATAAAAAGTGGGGCAAGCAGGTCATGACGCCGCACACTTCGAACGCCCAGGGGCACGAAATGGAGCGCCGGCGGCCGCCCATTCGCATGGTCTCTTTCGGCAAAACCTATCGCCGCCAATCGGATGTCACGCATTTGACGATGTTTCATCAATTTGAAGGATTGGTTATCGATCGCGGCATCAACCTGACGCATCTGCGCGGCACGCTCGATCATTTTGCCAAGGGGTATTTTGGAGCCGATCGAAAGACCCGCTTGCGCCCGCATCACTTTAAATTCACCGAACCCAGTTTTGAGGTGGATATTTCTTGCGGGCTTTGCAATGGCACGGGGTGGTTGGCAAATGACACGGGGCAAATGGCAAATGGGACGCCGTGCCGCGTTTGCAAATCCGGCTGGCTGGAATTGGGCGGCGCCGGCATGGTGCATCCGAATGTTTTGCGATCCGGCGGCATTGATCCGCGTCTCTTTAGCGGCTTTGCCTTCGGCTGGGGCGTTGAGCGCACAATGATGATGGCTGCCGGCATGCGCATTCCCGACATTCGCCTTATCTATAATAACGACCTGCACTTCCTTAACCAGTTCTAGTATGCAATTCCTTCTGCTTATCATTCTGGCGCAAGCGCTTTATTCCGCGGGCGACCTGGTTCGCAAGTTTGTCCTCCATGGACAAGAGTTCGATCTGACACTTCTTAAGTCGCTCCCCATGTGGCTCACGATGGTTCTTTCCATGGTTGCCTTCGTCATCCAGCTGTTCGTCCTTAAGCATTACGACCTCTCGCGCACCATCACGATCCTCGCTTGTTGCGCCATCGTCTTTTCCGTGGCCCTCGGAATTATCTTCTTCAAGGAAAAATTCAATCTTATAAATTATGCGGGCGTGGCGCTGGCGGTCATCGCGGTCATCCTTACGCACGTCGGACACGATTCTTAATTATGAAACATGAAACACGCAACATGAAACATTCTTGTTCCGTCCGGACGGAACTGAAATGTTTTATGCTTCATGCTTCATGATCAACTGACCTATGAACATCCTTGTTTCGGACAAATGGCTGCGCGAATACGTGAAAATGAAGCAAACGCCCGATGAGTTCGCGGCCGTAATTTCGCTCGTCGGACCTTCGGTCGAACATATCAATTATCGCGGCGCCGAGCTCGATAAAGTTGTCGTGGGAAAGATCGTGTCTCTCGCCAAACATCCAAATGCCGATAAATTGCGGCTCGCGAAAGTGAATGTCGGCGGCAAGAATTTGGAGATCGTTTGCGGCGGCTCGAACCTCGCGGAGGGACAATTGGTGGCCGTGGCGCTCGTGGGCGCCCGCGTTCGCTGGCACGGACAGGGGGAGCTTGTTACGCTCGAGCCGGCGACCATTCGCGGCGTTGCCTCGGAAGGCATGATCTGCGCCTCGTCCGAGATCGGTCTCGCCAATCGTTTTCCCGCGAAAGATGAGAAAGAGATCGTCGATCTTTCGCCATTCGGTTACAAACCCGGCGTGCCGCTTGTCAAAGCGCTTGGCTTGAACGACTGCGTTTATGATATTGAAGTGACGAGCAATCGCCCGGACGCGTTCGGCATTGTCGGACTCTCTCGTGAAGCGGCCGCGGCTACCGGGGGCAATTTTGTGTGGAAGGAAGCAAAATTGCCAAGAACCAAGAACCAAGAACCAATTTCCAAGAATTTAAAAGTTAGCATTCAAACGAAAAAGACCTGTTCGCGCTACCAAGCGGCCGTGATCGAAGGCGTGACCGTTGGTTCATCGCCCGCCTGGATGCAAGAGCGTTTGCTCTCGGCCGGCCTGCGACCGGTTAACGCCGTCGTTGACATTACCAACTATGTGATGCTCGAATTGGGCCAGCCCATGCACGCCTTTGACGAGGCGATGGTGCCCGGCCGGGTCATCAAAGTTCGCGAAGCGGTTGAGGGCGAAAAACTTCTCGCGCTTGATGGCAAAGAATATGCGCTTAAGCCGGGCATGATGGTGATCGCGAATGCGACGGAACCGATCGCGATTGCCGGGATCATGGGCGGCGAGGCCTCCGGCGTCAACGGAGCAACGAAGAACATTGTTTTGGAAGCGGCTTGTTTCGACAGCACTTCGGTGCGTCGCACGGGGCGGGCTCTTAATTTGCGCTCCGATGCCGCCATGCGTTTTGAGAAGAACGTGCCGCAAGGGTTGACCGCGCCGGCGCTCGCCCGCGCCGTTCAACTGGTCTTGCAAATTTGCGGCGGAAAACTGGTGGGGGCAGCCGACGAGATCGCGCGCCGCGCGACCGCGCCGCGCGTTTCCATTGCGACGCGTTCGCTTTGCGAAAAGATCGGAATTAATATTGCGCCCGCGGCTGCAAAGAAATATTTGACCGCTTTAGGTTTTGCCGTGACCGCGAATGCGAGCCGTATCACGGCCAAGGTCCCGTATTGGCGCGTTGGCGACATTGCGATCGCCGAAGACCTGGTCGAGGAGATCGCCCGCCTCTATGGCTATCATAAATTGCCGTCTGTCATTCCGCCCGGCGTTTCCAATGAGGCTCCTGATCCGGTCTTTGACGTCGAGGCGCGCATTCGCGAAGCGCTGATCGGCGCCGGCTGCGCCGACATGATGAGCGTCTCGCTCGTCGGCGCCGAATTGCTGAAGCAAGCCGGGGAAGGGGAAGCGCCGGTCGCGCGCATCGCCAATCCGCTGACCAACGACCTTGAGTTCTTGCGTCCCTCGCATCGCGCGCGGCTTTTGGAAGCGGTGCGCATCAACGAAAAGAATTTCAGCGCCGGTTCCGGCTTTGAGATAGGCAAGGTGTTTACGCCTTCTATTGATGCCGACGAACTGCCGGTCGAGACCCTGGGTCTGGGCATTGTCGTTTGGGGACGGTCGATGTCCGGCGGCGTCGGTCGCGACCAAGGTGAGATCTTCTATTCGGCCAAAGGACTTGTCGAACGGCTCCGCGAAGCGCTGCATATCAATGTCACTTTCGGCAAAGACTTCCCCAAGAACGATTTTTGGCACCCCGGCCGTTCCGTCTCTGTTCATTTGGGCGATGCGGTCATTGGCACGCTGGGCGAACTCACGCCCGATGCGCGCGAGCGAGCCGGCGTTGAATCGCGGGTCGCCATTGCTTTGATCGACGTGGCGGAACTTGTCAAAGCCGCCAAGCCGTCGGCCGATTATCGCGAACCATCCGCCTATCCGCCGATCCTCCGCGACATCGCTTTCATCGTTCCCCGAAAAACCGAACACGAGTTCATCGTCGCCGCGGTCAAAGCCATTGATCCGCTCATTGTCGGCATCGAACTCTTCGACCACTACGAAGGCAAGGGGATCGAAGAAGGAAAAAAGAATTTGGCATATCATCTCACCTATCAATCGCCCGCGCGCACCCTAGTCGCCGACGAGGTCGACGCCATCCACGCCAAAGTCGCCCGTATGCTCGAACATAAATTCCACGCGACAATAAGGGAATAGCTTTTAGATGAAAAAGATCGCCGTAAGGGCGGTCTTTTTGTTTGTGAACTTCACCACATCGGTATAGGTCATAAGTAACGGTGGCACTGAACAATATCTTGTGTCTCAATCATAATGCATTCCTCTAACATTGCGGCCATGCAGCTTTGCCGCCAACCTCATCCCTACCCTTCTCCTCGAATGAGGAGAAGGAGTCGTATCCAACCCCCTCTCCTTAATCAAGGAGAGGGTAGGGTGAGGTTCGGCGGGAAGGCCACGAAGTTGCGTTTGGATGAGACCGAACATCATGGTAGGACACAACTTTTTTGTATCTACCGGATTATGATCCATAAGGACGATAGCTATTGTTTAGTTTTAAGTTTTGTGATAGTGTAAATTTGGTGTTTGGAGGGCCTTGCCCTGTCACGGCTATCCAAGCTGTAACCAAACACTACTAAAAAACACCGCATGGCGGTGTTTTTTAGTAGGTTGTTCAATCATTTTCCGGGTTGCCGGTGTGAAGTATTCTAGTGCCTGCTAATTTATCAATACCCCAGAATGGGATAACGCTGAAAAAATGTTTTCCGCCATCAGCAACTTCCTTAACAATAACCTTTAAACGAACCTCTTGAAGCACAGCCATGAATTCATAATACGAAACATCTTTTAGTATTCGTTGCCAGCCGCCGTAGGTTTTTTGTTCTTCAAATCGTTGGGTATGCCATATGCCCTGAACGGTTCGAGATAATTTTAGCACTTCGGGAGCAAGAAGAACGAGCTTTAATCTTGGATATTGATCTTCTCGCATTCTAGCCAAGCCATCGGATTTAAATTTTAGATGCCTTATACCTTTAGCGTTAAAAGCTATTTTCTCATTAAAATATGGGCAGTGAACAGATCCTATTTTGGAATAAAATTCCTCCGCCGCGCTTTTAGCCGTTTCAAAATCGATCTCGTCTTTAAAGTTAAATTTACCCATAAGGTCATATTTTACATAATATCAATGTATTTATCCATCCACACGGTTTGATTAATTTCGAAAAATGTGCTATAGTTAAATAACTAACACAATTGACGCATTTTAAAGAGTATGTACCTTGCAAGCACAAAAGATGTTTTATTCATCGTCTTGGCCTTTGCCGTGTTGTGGCTGGCTATTTTCCTTTCCTGGGCGATCTATTACCTTATTGGCATCCTAAAGGACGCGCGCGACACGGTGCATGGGATCAAAAAGGCGGCCGATGCCGTCGAGGCGGCCGCCGGACAGGTCAAAACCAAGTTCGGCTCTTTCATGAACATCGCCTCAATCGGCGCCGAAGGAATGAAGATCTTCATGGAAAAAATGTCGGCGGCGAAAGCGAAGAAGAAAGGGAAGTAGGGCGAATATCTAATATCTGGTATTAACGCTTAATTTTGGTTGGTAATTTCGGTCGGCATTTGACCGTCGGATGGAACCAGAGGAACCCCGTGATCCAGCGAATGAGCGATTCGGGTGTCCGACAA
>Ga0182027_10002955_pt1 | contig 27296 bp, 23 predicted proteins | sample 712E1DmetaG_FD_121300 | JGI IMG/M metagenome (GOLD analysis project Ga0182027, IMG submission 121300) | Permafrost microbial communities from Stordalen Mire, Sweden - 712E1D metaG (Illumina Assembly) | ecosystem: Environmental > Terrestrial > Soil > Wetlands > Permafrost | place: Sweden...
AGTCGACCCGCACGAACGCGGAGTATATCGCCAACCTCATTGCCCGAGGCCACGAGAGCGTCCTCGAACATGCCGTCTGGACGTTCATCCTTACTGGAATCTCTCGAGCATTTACCCATCAGCTCGTACGGCATAGGGTGGGCATTTCCTTCAGCCAGTTGTCTCAGCAGTACTACGACGAAACCAACGCTGACTTCGTTGTCCCAGGAGAGCTGCAGCGCCATCCAGAACTGGAGACGGTCTGGCGCGCATCTGTCCAGAATTCCCTCAGCGCATACAGGAAGATTCTTGAAAAACTCGAATCGGACGATGTCGGTTCGGCGTATGGAGCAGATGCTTCACCGAATCGAACAGAAGCGCGCCGAGCGATACGATCTGCTGCACGGAGCGTGCTTCCAAACGCGACGGAAACAAAAATCGTGATCACCGCCAATGCGCGCGAGTTGCGGCATTTCCTAAAAGTACGGGGATCGATTGTGGGTGATTTGGAGATGCGGGTTGTAGCAGCCCAGATGCTGGAGGCAGTTTCTAAAGATGCACCTGCGTTGTTTACTGACTTGTATTCCGAAGAGTTGAACGATGGTAGCCCCATCGTTCGCCAGCGTAGCATCGACGCAATGGGGAGCTAAACCGGCGCGTATGGGACACGAGCAGTCTGAGGAGGTAGCATTGGATACACCGAATGACTGGGGTCCGGAGCTTTTCATCGGCTTGGTCGGTCCCGTGGGCGCCGATCTAGAGAGAGTTGTCGATTATCTCTCGGATGCCCTTCGTCAGATCCATTACGCTCCGGAGCCGCTCATTCATCTCTCGCAGTACCTGCGCGACGCAGACGAACAATTTGCCAATCTCCCTCGTGCCCCCCTCGATGTATATATCCACAAGCACATGGACGCGGGGAATAAGCTACGTCAAATAACTGGCCTGAACGATGCGATGGCAATCCTGGGGATCGGCGCGATCCGGGAAGAAAGGTTAGCAGAACTGCGACCAGAGCCCGGAACTGTTCCGAGACGGGCCTATATCATCCGGTCCTTGAAACACCCCGACGAGGCTCGCACCCTTCGTCATGTATATGGCTCCTCGTTCTATTTAATCGCGGTCCACGGCACTCATCATGAGCGTAGGCAGCACCTCGCCCAACAAATTGCCGATTCGCACAACAGTATGGAGGCCGTTGAGCGGTATTATGCCCCTGCGGAAGACCTCATTCAGCGTGATCTCGAAGAGCCGGATATCCCGCATGGCCAGAATCTCAGGGACACCTTCCACCGGGCCGATGTCTTCTTCGATATGGGCCACAGCGACGCGATCCTGAGGAATGAAATCACTCGGTTCGTTGAGCTGATCTTTGGTAGTCCATTCCTTACGCCGACCAAGGCTGAATACGCGATGTTTCATGCCGCCGCCGCCGCATTGCGCTCCGCCGAGCCGGGGAGGCAGGTCGGTGCCGCGATAGCGACGGACGACGGCGATATCATCGCGGTCGGCACAAACGAGGTGCCAAAATCGGGCGGCGGCATGTATTGGTGCGATGACCAGTTTGACCGCCGTCAGTTTCAACTTAAATTTGATTCAAATCAGGCGCAGAAGCGCAACCTGATTGCCGAGACCCTTGATTACTTAAAGAAAGCAGGCTGGTTAGTGCCTGAGCTGTATTCTCTAAGTCGCGATGAGTTGCTGGAGCGAGCTATGTACACCGCAAAGCCCGCGCTACCGCGACGTTCACAAATCAGGAGCCTGATTGAGTTTGGCAGGGCCGTGCATGCCGAGATGGCAGCGCTGATTGACGCGGCGCGACGCGGAGTAAGCGTGCAGGATACGACCATGTATGTCACCACGTTCCCATGCCATCTTTGCGCTCGGCACGTGGTAGCGGCGGGCATTAAGCAAGTGCACTATATTGAGCCATATCCAAAAAGCCTTGCGTTGGCGCTCTACCCCGACTCCATTGCCCTGGAGCGAGCGGATCGAACCGAGCAGGGGCATGGTCAGATATTGTTTGAACCATTCTTCGGCGTATCACCGCGGAGGTACTTCGATTTATTCACTGCGCCTGGCCGGAGAGATTCTCACGACAAGCTGATGCTGTTCGACGCGGACCGGGCGTCGCCGCGCGCGACGGCAGTTGAACGAATTTACCTCACTAAGGAGCAGTTGCTCCTGGAAGCGTTGAATGCAAAACTGAGCGGCACACTCTTCCCGAAGAACCCTAATTGAGAGAGGTGAAGGGGCGAGCATAGCTTTGCCGTTCGGCCAACGGGTATTAGCTCAATTTTCCACTGACGGACACGCGTTTTGCAGAGGCTAAGAGGTAGTGACGTTTACGGGTGCAAAGGGATATGATCGGCAACGAGTCGAATCTGAAATTTCGCCGTTCTTCTCAGCAGCGCAAAGCGCCGATCACCCGAAGCCGAATTCCCGAAAGAGAGGGACTCAATGCTGACGAAACCGGGAATTAGGCTCACACCGACACGCAGCGACACAGCGGCACGAAAACGTGGCCTGTGGCGCGTCGTGCCAATCGATACAAGAACATCGGGATGATGGCTGGACAAGAGTGTCAGTAGAGCAAGATTCTTGCTCGCCATTACCTAATTTGGTATTATCAAAGTAGTAAGAGGGGGGTGGATTATGGCAACATGGTTACGAGAAATAATGGATGAAGCGAGTCGAGAAGTCGGCGAATGGCCCGCGTGGAAAAAAGAACCTGAGATGTCCGGGAAATACAAGGAACAGGACGTCTCCTTCGACCCTGATCTCGTAATGTCAAATATTCCCGAGTGTTTGTCGTCACCGCGACGGGACGCGTCGGAAGGGTAAGGTGTAGGCCGCCACAATGGTGGCCTATTTTTTGCATTTGGCGGCGGCGGGTCCGTAACAGAAGACCCAAGATCAAAAAAAAAGGAGCACCTATGTAAAGTATAGAGTGCTCCCCGAGTTGTGATGGATCGTTACTATGCCTCCAGGACTTTCTTGGCCTGTTGAAGTTTGCTGAGTTCGCGTTCCTCACGGGCGAGTTCCTTGCGCATCTCGGCAACTTTCGCTTCCTGCTTGCCGATCTGTTCGAGCACGATCTCGACCGGAGTCTTCTTGATCCAGGCCTTGCGGCTGGAGGTTGATGTGGAGGTTGATGGTGCAGCCGTTGCTGCGGCTGGCGCTGCGGCCTGTGTTGTAGCCGGTCCGGTTTTCTGTGCGTTCATAGACCCTCCTTTGGGCGTATGGGTTGGTTGTGAAAGAGCTTGACTCCTACTGAAGCAGGAGCAGGACACTGCGAATGATGTTGATCTGTGCCTCGATGCCGTCGAGCGCACCGAGAGCGGCGCGATGCTGACCTGCTTCGAGGTCGTCTTGCGCAGTCGAGAGCCGAGCCAAAATCTCAGCGTTGAGGGTTTTGGCACGACCCAGAATGCGCAAGCGGATCGCCTCGTCGGGATCGTGTCGTTGGGAGTGCGTGTTGGTTTCTGTCATCGGATATTCCTTTGCGTTGGTGGTTGTTTGTTGATGGATTGAGAAAGGGAGCAGCCTTCCCCATGGATTGTGGAAAAGTTGAGAGTGGCCCAAGTACAAAATTCTGAGACGTGCTTCATTGCGGTACTCGGCGGACATAGGGCAATGCTGAGGGCAGCTTTGCCCTATGTCAGGGAACGAAATCTCTTGTATATGCAAGTCGTGTGCGCCATCTGCCAAAGCCAACTTGCGTCTCTCACGGCTCGTCATTGTTGTGCTGCTTCCGCTTCCAGAGCGAACGGAGTGCTTCCTGGAGCCAGCCCGGGAGCCTGCTATAGAGCAGCCAGAGGCCAATGAGGAGTACGGCACAGATGGCGAGGAGGTGACGTAAGGCAGACATCCGCAGAAATGCGATGATGAGCGAAAGTGTTCCGTAGAAGAGCAGGAGGCCGAGTCCCAGCCGCGCGATGATGGCGAGCAATCGCCAACTCATCGGAATCCTCGACTGTGGCGTCGAAAGTTCGCGGCTGCCGCACCGTGAGCAGACCTCAGCACCGCGCGAATTCGGATGCAGCCGAGGGCAGAGTTTCAGGTCATAGCTTCGTCCGCAGTGATTGCAGAAAAGCGGTTTTCCCTCGGTAGCCATGCCGCAGGAATAGCAATATGTCATGGGGGGTCGTGAAAAAGTGATTTGTGTGTTTCCTCCGCAGGACGCAGCCATACGGGTGCAAAGAAGTCTTTCTTCAACATTGCGAGTGGCGCGAACCAGAAAATCTTCTGTGTGACTTCCGCAACCGCCTTTCGGATCGAATGCAGTTTCCGTTCCGTGTGCGTCACGACGAGTACCCGGAAACGCGCCTGACCGAATTTCTTCTGATACGCTCCCGAAAGCGCGAGCTGGACATACCGCCGGGTTTTTTCTTTCCAAACTGTACGCGATTCATGCCCAAGATCGACTTCGAGAAAACAGGCGGCGATTCCATCGGGAGTCATAAATTCCACGTAACCGTCAGGGATGAGATTGATTCCTTGCGTCACCGGTTCGTGAAAGCTCTGCCAGTGATGGAAGAGTATCTGCGGAACCGGTATGGGGCGGAACTTGAGCACGCAATACAGCTCATTGATCGTGAGTTGATGTTCCGTGAAGTAGTCGGCAACGAGCATGGTTTCCTGCGGACGCCGTGGGCCACGGCACGGGACTCCCGCTGCATTCGCCCCTTTCGGAGACAACGCATAGAGCGCTTTCCTGGCTCCGCTGAATCCGAGAAAGAACCGTCGGAGGAATCCCGCGCGGGTAAGCGCCAAGAGCCGCCGGTTTGCGCGCGTGATGGAACCAAACCCCGCTGCGATCATCACCTGTTCGCGGTCCGCGATGCGCATCACCGAAAGTTCCCGGAATATGCACAAGTCGCGCTCTTGAAGAATGATCCTGCTAGTCCCATTCATGGAGTACCGCGTCAGTTGTTTTTGTAAGAGTCGCATGGCGCTCCGTAATCTCAGCCTCGACCACCGCACGGGGTCGTGCGCGATATGCGCGGGCACGATTCAGGAGATCGACGGTATTGACCCTCGGGTCATCCACCATCGGCGTGCAACCCTCGTGCCAATGATCGGCTCCGCTTTTCACGACAAAATGACGCTGCGGAAGATTCTTGAGCCGTTCCGCCAAAGACTTGCCGCCATCGAGCGCCTGAGCAATCGTCGCGGCATCCATGGGCGACAACTGAAAGAAAATATGGGTGCCGACCGAGAGAATTGCCGTGCGCATGGCTTCCGGGTATTGCCCGAGAAACTGGTTGGCGGAAACCACGGAGACCCCGAACTTACGGGCCTCCGAGAGCACCGTTTCAATCCCTGCGTCGTATGCCATGAAGTTCTGCACTTCATCCACATAAATGGTGAAGAGCGTTCGCTTCATGCGGGAGAAGAGTGCATTCTTCCCGACGGTAAAGATGAGACTTCCGAGGGTGATTGCCTGATCTCCCAGCTCGCCCTTCGGCAAATCAACGATAATCCAATGCCCTTCGTCCATCGCCTCTGTAACTGAAAACGTGGATTTTTGTTGCCCTACGATATGGCGGAAACTGGGATCGGCAGTGAATGCCGATGTTTTGTTCAAGATCGGCTCCCGCATCGTTGCCTGCATCGGTTCGCTCGCCGTGTTGTAACGGAACTCGAAGTAGTTGCGCACCTCGGCATTCGGCGTTTTCTTGAGACATTGCGCACGAAAGCCTGGATGCGTGAGGAGCGGTGCGAGTTCAAGGAGCGTAAGGCCATTGGCGGAGAGGACATAAAGGGCATTCCGCAGTAGTTCATCGGTGCGTGCGCCGAAGTGCTCCAATCCCCACCGCCGTTTCAATAGCTGCGAGAACTCCGTGATTCTGACGAAACTTGCCTCCGACTGTTCGAGAGGGTTGAGGCCCACGGAGAACTCCCGGTCGGCAGGCGCGATCACCACCAGCTTTTCATGTAGATGCTCTTGGAGTTTCCACTCATGCGCGGCGATGGCCCGTAAGAGAAACGGGCTTGCATCGCCGTGCAAATCGAAGTACAAGAACCCGCGTCCTGCCGCAATATCCTGTTGGGCCATGTGGCGCAACAAAAAACTCTTCCCGCTTCCCGTTTTCCCGAGCACGGCGATGTGCATGGTGCGGCGTGTGTGATTGATGCTTACGCGCCGCTTGGTCATGACCTCATCCGATACCTGGTGCCCGAGCGTCACGCCCTGGCCTTCGGCCTTCGCGCCGCGCCGTCCTTGCAGACGGTTCCAGAGTGAAGCCATGAGTTGTTCAAGGTAGTGAAGCATGGGGATAAAGGGGAATATATTATTAGCGGGATACGTCAGAAGTTCGTGATGATGACTTCTTTGTAGCGGCGACCGGCATGTTTCTGCGCCGTGTAGTGGAGATCGATGCCACGGATCGAGAAGCCCTTGAAAAGTGCGCGAACTTCCGGCACATCGTTCAGCGACAGAACGAATTTCCCCTTGAGCGGCTTCAGTCGTTCGGCGAGCGTTGCGAAGTCCTCGGGTTTCAAGTTGTAGTTGTACAGCTCGCGGTCGTAATACGGAGGGTCGAGGTAGAACAACGTCGCTGGCCGGTCGAAGCGTTTGAGAATCTCCTCATACGGCAGCGACTCGATCTGCACCCGCAGCAACCGCTTGTGTGATTGTTCGATGATCTCGGGCAGGCGCTCCAGATTGAAGCTCGGCGGCTGGGCAATGCTTATGCTGTAGTTCGGATTGCGGACGAGTCCTCCGAAACTGTTCTTGAGGAGGTAAATGTGCCTCGCGGCGCGCTGGACATCGGTGAGCGTCTTCGGGTTGGTCGCTTTGAGGAGCGCAAACCATTCGCGGCTCCGTACGATGTACCGAAAATACCGGATAAGTTCCTCGTAATGCTGCTGGCAGACCCGGTAGAAGTTTGCGACCTCGCCGTCGAGATCGTTCAGCACTTCAACCTTCGATGGCGGTTTGTGAAAGAACACCTGAGCGCCGCCCGCGAATGCCTCCACATACGTGGTGTGCTCCGGGAAGAGCGCAATGATTTGCTTCGCGATGGGGCGTTTGCCGCCAATGTAGGATAGCGGTCCATTCATGTACTCACGGAAAGATGGTTTGTTGCGCTTCGATTCGACCTTTATTTTTTATCGAAGCGTCAGGTCATCATAAAGCCGGGGCGAATGAATGATAGATGCAAAGACCAGTCGCTCGGCGCAGGATTATGTCGTGTCTTCCTGAAATACACATAATGACAAGCGGATTTTATACAGCCATACATCGATATGAGGCAACCACTTTGAAAAAATCTGGGGCCGCTCGTCCTTCCCGAGCACGGGGTAGTTGGCCGCAACCGAAGGAGAGAGGTTGCGTATCAGCCATCTTCGCTCCTCGAATGGCTAACACCCGTCGAACAGCCCCATGCGAATGCTACGCGCAGTATGTTCGTGAAAAAAGATGCAATAACTGGAGCGGCGTGTCGGGTTTTACGCCGCAAGCCACTGGTGGAAGGCTGTTTACAGCGTTTCGAATGAAGTCTATTGTTTTGCTATGGCATTCCGCGGACTTTTTGTTGGAATAGATCGTTATGTTTCGTCTCAAATCAACTGGCTAAGCTCTGCTCGCAGGGATGCGGTGGCTCTACACGCCTTGTTTACGGATACGCTTGGTGGTCAAGCCGTGCTCTTGACTGACGAGCACGCCACACGTGCGGCAATCGAGGATCAGTTTAAAGAACTGAGCCAATGCGACGAAAACGACGTAGTAGTAGTCGCGTTTTCTGGTCATGGAACCCCTACGCACGAGTTGGTGACTTACGATGCTGATCTAAACAATCTTGCCGCAAGTTGCATTTCATTGGAAACTTTAACCCAATGGTTTGCCAACATACCGTCCCGGCGTGTCATCTGTATTCTGGATTGCTGTTTCTCCGGTGGGATGGGGGCAAAGGCATTGCAGCTTGATGTGGCGGCTCGGGATTTGGAATCCGAAGAGGTACTCCTGGAGCAATTGTCGGGTAGCCAGAGATTGATATTTACTGCCTCGTCTGCCACCGAAAAGGCTTGGGAGAGCAACAAAGTCGGGCACGGCTTTTTGACCTATTATCTACTTGAGGCTTTGCAGGGAGCGGAGGAAATTCGGAACGCCGGAAAGATCAATATCTATGATCTGCTGAAATATGTTACTCAGCACACAATCGATGCGGCCAAGGCTGCTGGCAAATCACAAAACCCGACCATTCGCGGCAAGGTAGATGGTGAAGTTAGCTGGCCCATTTTCAAGGCCGGCACTTTGTATTACGCTGCCTTCCCTGAGAGAAAAAAGGAAGAAGTTGTCGCTGACCTTAACAGTCTCGCCGTATACGGCTTCCCACCTGAGCTTTTGAGAATATGGGCTGGATCCATTCCGGCATTAAACCAACTGCAAATCGACGCGATCAACAACTTCAATCTATTGCGGGGAGATCACCTGGTGGTCTCCGCTCCTACATCTTCGGGTAAAACAATGATCGGGGAGTTGGCGGCCCTGAAAGGAGCCTTGGAGCACAAAAGAAGTTTTTTCCTCCTGCCACTCAAGGCGTTGGTTAACGATAAGCATCAACAATTCAATCGCCTGTATGGAGGATTTGGTCTCAAGATCATTCGGGCAACCGGCGAGATCAGCGACGATATCCCGGCATTGATGCGAGGCCAGTACGACATCTGCTTGATGACCTATGAGAAATTCGCGGCCATCGTCCTCGGCAGTCCCTATATCCTCGAACAGGTTGGAATAGTCGTGGTAGATGAAGTTCAAATGATTGCCGATCGCTCGAGGGGCGTGAATTTGGAATTCATCCTGACCTTACTTCGCATGAGGAGGCAGGAGGGAGTGGAGCCTCAGGTTATCGCATTGTCAGCGGTAATTGGAGACACCAATGGTTTAGAAAGGTGGCTTAACTCACAATTGTTGCGTCGCACAGAGCGCCCAGTGCCTCTTGACGAAGGTCTGATTGTGGCAAGCGGAGCATATCGCTATTTGGATGCAAAAGATGGTCAAGAGAAAAGAGTTGAGAATTACATAAGGCAAGAAGTCAGAAAGGGTTCAAGTCAGGATTGGGTGGTTCCATTAGTGAGAAAGTTGGTGGCCGAAAAGAAGCAAGTGATCGTTTTTCGGGAAACGAAAGGGGAGGCAAGGGGTTGCGCTAATTATCTAGCCGAGTCACTGGGCCTGCCTTCGGCCGAAGACGCATTGCGTGCGCTTCCAACCGGGGACCCTTCCCTCGCTTCGCAGACTCTAAGGAATACGCTCAGCGGCGGAGTTGCATTTCATATTGCTGATTTAGATCGCGACGAACGTTTGGTAGTGGAGGAGCATTTCCGTGCCACGAACAGCGCGATTCGGGTTATTGTGGCTACCACAACCCTCGCAATGGGAGTCAATACACCAGCCGAAGCAGTCATCATCGTGGGATTGGAGCATCCTGGCCCTACGCCGTACTCCGTGGCTGAGTATAAGAATATTGTTGGTCGCGCCGGGCGCTTAGGGTTTAGCGATAAAGGAAGCTCCTATTTACTCGCAGTGACTTTTAGGGATGAATATGATTGTTGGACGAGATATGTGCAAGGATTACCCGAAGATTTGGAATCTCGTTTCCTCGTTGAAGGCACTGACCCTCGATCTCTCGTTGTTCGGGTGCTGGTGGCGGCAAAGCGATATGCAAGCCAAGGACTAAAGATTGGAGAGATCATCAGTTTTCTGAACGGGAGCTTCGGGGCCTATCGGCAGGCGCAAAGCAACACCAACTGGAGTTGGGATGTAGGGCAACTTACGGGTGCGGTTCAAAACCTTGAGCATCATGGACTGATCGAGAAGAACGAGAAAGGGGGTTATCGTCTCACAGAACTTGGTTGGCTTGCGGGCCAAGGGGGGACCGAAGTTGAGTCCATTACGCGCGTTGTGGATGCATTGAAATCTGTAAGTGCATCCGAAATCAACGACCCCGCATTGATTGCGATCACCCAATTAACTTTAGAACTCGACACTTTAATCTTCCCGTTGAACAAGAAGAGTACCGAGAAAGAACCGCAGACTTGGAAGGGAGAGCTTCGTAGCCAGGGCGTCCCTCTTGGGATATTAAATGCGCTGGAGCGAAATGTTAAAGACCACACTCAAGGAACACTGCGAGCCAAGAAAGCAGTGGCGTGCCTCCTTTGGATAACGGATATGCCAATCGCCAACATCGAAACGGTTTTAACGCAGTTCGGCGGAAAGTTTAATGGCGCGGCAGGCCCGATACGTAACATAACATCGAGGACTTATGACCTGCTTCCTACTGTGGCTAGGGTCGCTGAAATCATACATCCCGAGCTGAATCTGGCGCAGAGATGCAAGCACCTCCTGACCCGCCTTGAGGTTGGGGTTCCTTCAGTAGCTATTGAGTTGGCTTCGAGGGTCGCGAGCAGGTTCACGAGGGGCGACTATCTAAATCTAATAAAGGCGAATCTCACGAATATCGAAATTGTAGAGAAGGCTCCGGACGAGGATTTGCTAAAGCTGCTCGGAAACAATGAGATAAAGCTTGCCGAAGTGCGTAGGGCAATTCATAATTACCGAGAACAAGACTCCGAAACCTTCTTAACCTCGCCGATACTTCCGCCATATGAGCCCTAATTCGATTAATTCTTTTCAAATGGAGGCCGCGTTACTTCACGTTAGGATGCTCGTGAGGAAGTCTCTTCCGAGGACTCATCCATAATCTCGCGGATGTTTTCCATCAACGCACGCACCTCGGCGCTATCCTCGGCACAAAAGGTGCGAATATCCTTCACGAAGGCGCACAAGTCAGAAACATTGGACGAGTTTGCCCATCGACGGAACGGCTTTTTCACGTCAATGTTGAGTATTTTGTCGGTGAGCACAGGGTGCGAACCGACGGTTGTGAGGACCATGCGCTTCTTTTGAAGATTTCCGTTTTGAAACCTTTCTATCAAGCAGTTATTGAATAAAACGATGCTTTTCGAGGGTGCGAACCGAAAATCCGTTTTTTTGAGAGACTCGATCTTTTGGGTGAATCCCAACAACTGCCGTTCAAGCTCTGTCCGTTCTTTTAGATATTCATCGTCGGTCAATAATTCTCGGATGCGCAATTTTGTAAGATTTTGGAGTTCCCGTGTGGTTGCGGCTTGAGCACGGACCAGGGAATCCTTTTGTGCAGCATGAGCCTGTTCCTTTTGCCGGACAGTGCCCTCCAAGCGACGCATAACCCATCGATGATACTGATCCGGCAATTTGATGGACTCGAGAAATGCGGCAATCTGTGCTTCGGTATCCTCTAACGAGAGATATTTCTGATTGCAATGGCGGTCAAGCCGTCGCTTGCCGCAATGGTAATAGGTGTAGTGTGTGCCCCAACGATTGACCTTCTCCTCTCCAGTGACAAAGAAGCCGCATTCCCCGCAGGTAATCATGCCGGTATACGAAAACCGTTGCGGCTTTCGTGGCCGTCCTGGACGTCTCAATATTTTCTGGACGTGATCGAAATCCTCAAATGAAACCATAGGAGTATGCTTCCCCGGATACGTTTTTCCGTCCAGTTCAAGAATGCCAGCATAGAACGGATTCGTGAGGATGCGATAGACGGCGCTCAAGGAAAGCGGTTTCCCGCCGATACGCTTTCGCTTTACGGTTCTGAGTCCCCAATCTTTCGTTGCCATTTCCCAGAGTCGCCGTGGTGTGTAGTTTCCAGTTACCATGTGCTGCCACAATCGCTGTACCAAGGCGAAGCGTTCTGAATCAACCATGATGGTCTTGGTTTCTTTGTTATTCAGATAGCCCACGGGAGCTGGGCCGGGGAGCCATCCCTGCTGCACCTTCGTCCGATTTCCCCGACGGACATTCTCACTCAAAGAATCAACATAATACTTGGAATACCCAAAGATGATAGACAGCATGAACTTTCCTTGGGAATTGTTCTCAAAACTGAAGGTTGCAAACCGGAGGTCCTTGAGCGTTCCGGTATCCAAAAGATAAATAATTCTGCCACCGTCGATGGAGTTTCTTGCCAGCCTGTCAGGATGCCAAGAGATCACGCCGTCGGCCTCCCCCTTCCCAATCTTCTTGAGCATCTGATCGAATACCGGACGCCCCGGAGCCTTCGCGCTGAATGATTCTTCAAAAACTTCAACGATTTCCACATCGGCCCATCCGACGGAAAGTCGCTCCATTTCTTCGCGCTGTGAGCCAATGGAAAGAACCTGACGATCTTCGTCCTCGCTTGATTTGCGGCAATACAGGAAGTATTTCATTGGGTTACATGGTGGATTGGTCCTCCTCTCCTAAAACGAGCCAGGCATAGAGTTCCATAAGTGACGCTGCGGATCGTTTCGCGTCTTCCGCAGAAATTGTCTCCTGAAACTCCTCTTTCCATATTGCTATGAACTCCTGTATCTCGGCTTCGGTGAATTCCATCTTGCCTACGGTATCCGAACTGATCGCGGGGAAAAAGATGCATAAAGCCGAGTGTGGTGCCGGGATACTGCATGGCGGGGGATATGGACTGAGACATTTTCCTTTAACAGTACGGAGTGGGGGCAAGATGTCAATAGCCAGGGGATGAATCGGGGCCGCTTAGGGAAAAACCCGGCGCGCCAATCCGGTTTATGTATCTATTGTGTTGCGGTATGGCTTGGTACGCTAAAAGGAAAAATGTCGTACTTTAAAAATATTTATCACATTCCATGCCAAAACAAGTAAAACCGGTAGCCAACCACATCTACGTGCATCGTCGTAAAGCAAGCCTCACCCAACGCGAACTCGCCATGCTTATCGGGTATGGTGACGAGGGTGCCGTCGCACATCATGAACGATCCAATTCGTTACCGCCGTTCTTGATTGCGCTCGCCTACGAGATTATTTTCAAAATCCCGGTGAGTGAACTGTTTTTCGGTCTGCGTGATTCTGTTGAGTGTGTCGTCGAAGAACGGATCAGCGACCTCAAGAAATCTCTCGAAGAGCGAGATGCTCACGGAAAATATGCAACCCGCATCGCACGCAAGCTCGAATGGCTCACCGCTCGTCAAGCATAATCCTTACCATATCCATGTATCACCCTTCACACGATAATCGCATAATATCTTTGGATGTTCGCTCAAAAACACTGGCCTATGCCGTCTTAGATGGTCCTCTGCAATTGCTTGATTTTGGGGTATGCGGATCAACACACCGTAACTTTCAGGCCAGCCGTGTAGAGAAGCTCGTGCGGAAATTCCAACCGCATGTCATCGTGCTACGAAAAGTTCCTGCGAGAAGCAAACGGGACAATCCGGCGGTACAGGCCGCAATTAAAGGCATCCGCTCCAAAGCAGGACGACTCTCTGTTCCGGTAGTAACTATCGAGAAACGCCGTATCGATGAGACGTTTCGGCGGCACTGTAAGCCCACGAAATATCAAATCGCTCTGCTTCTCTCTGCGTGTTTTCCCGCACTGAGATGGTACGTGCCCCGCAAGCGGAAAATATGGATGCCTGAAGATCGGCGTATGCAGTATTTCGATGCCACGGCGCTCGGCGTTGCCTATTTCGCATCCGAGGGAGATGCTGAGGCAATACAGCAGTTGCTATCGGAAGCCGCATCCCGCAATCAGCTTCTCATGAGTGACGCATAACAAAATCGAGTCGCCATCAAGCTCTTTGGCGCGAAAGTAGCCATCCCCGTAATGCTCATGTTCTGAATAGATGCATCGTGGCCGTGATGCGTCTTAATGAGCATCTATGCTGAATGATCGCGCGCGATCTTTGCTGCCAGCAATGGGAGTTGGCGGCACTGTTTTCTTTAAGCAAACTCCACATGGTAAATTGTCCTAGTTTCAAGGAGTTTTTACTGATTGAAAAGTGTGTGAGGTTGAAAACCGGGGAAACGATTCTGGAAACCGTCCGGTTCCCACGGTTGCGCTTTCCGGGGTTGCAGGAGCATGATGTTGCCATGCAAGAAGTTCTGTCAAAAACCGACGACCCAAAAGCTCCACTGCGCGACCAGGAATTCTACGAACTGCACCTCTACGATTCGGAATCTGCTGGGGAGCCTGTTTTCTGTGTGCGAGAAGCTCGCGCACGATGGAATGATTCGATCAAAGGTGTGGAGTGGGATAAGCCGGAGATCGGGGCATTCGCGACGCTTCAAGAGGCCAAAGAACGATACGCGGAGCGGAGGCTCGCTCTGGCCGAAAAGGGATTCATATACTCGGATATGGACCTCTTCTGAAACGGTGTCCGAAATGCTATATCGAAACGAACTTCACGCAGTACGGAGGAAAGAATGAAATCAGTACGAACGCTCGTAACAGCAAGTTTCCTGCTATCAATTGCCCTTACGTCGGCATTGGCTGCAACCATCACAGCGGCAGACGCCAAAAATCACATCGGAGAGCAAGCGACTGTTTGCGGAAAGGTTGCCAGCGAAAAGACTGCAACAAGTAGCCGGGGAGAACCTACCTTCATCAATCTGGATGCCGCCTATCCCAATCAGATTTTTACCATTTTGGTTTGGGGGGATGACCGAGCAGCCGTAGGTACCTTCCCGAGCACCGGGGCGCATGTTTGCGCTACAGGCATGATTAAGGACTACCGGGGCGTGCCGGAAATCGTGGTACGAAGCAGCGGGCAGTTAAGCCATTGACGTTCGAATCACCATGCCCCCACGGCAATCTTCGCGCTCATGAGCACGTCTCTGCGACGCTGGGTTGCGGCAATGATATGGCGTGGATATGGTCGCTGTGCTTCTTGACCGCCCATTGGAATAGTCCTCCACAGGCAGGGAGTGCGCTACACTGCTCGCATTCCGGGAGGTAGAGTGTCTTCCAATCAGAAATTGATTTCCTTGCATACCTCCACAAGGAGGGCTTGAGAACACACAGCTGATGGTTGTAGATGGACACTGTCATATTTCTGACCGCGAGATACTCTACCGCCTCTTCAAGTTCGTCTTGATAATCGTAGGGGTCGATCCACAATTCTTCGATATTGCGCGGAGTGTATCCGGTATACTCCAACCCCATCAACGCGACATGCTCGGCAAAGGTGAGGTTGTGATAGATGTAGTCCACGAGCTTGGTCAGTCGTGGAATCGTCAGTTTGTGCAATACCACCCTGACCTCCACACGGATGCCGTTGCGCGCCGCCTGGTGCAGACCGGCGACGGTCTGATCGAACGCGCCCCTCGCTTGCACCACATGATCGTGCGCGCCTGCGAAGTCGGCATACAGCGGGACGCCGAGGCTGATTTTCGGATGCCCAAGCTCGGCAAATCGTCGTGCGTATTCTGGCCACGCGAAGGTTCGTCCGTTGGTGAGTATATGCAGCTCTGTTTCCGGCATCGTGAGCTTCAGTTGCGAAATCAGTTTGAAAAGATGGTCTCCGAGGAGTGTGGGCTCTCCCCCGGTGATCGTCAGATACTCAGGGTGTGGCGCAATCAAATTTATCAACTCAAGATTTCGCTCTGTCAGTGCCTCAACATCGTCCCTGTCCTTCGGCGGCTGTGAACACATCAGGCAATTGCTGTTGCATCGCTCGGTGACAAAGAGATGGTGATGCAGCTCGTAGGGACGGTACAGCGAGCGGACCAGGCCGGTGTTTCCTTCGAGTACGACGATATCCCCATCTTTCAAGTGATCGGATTCCCGGAGGCGATGAACGTAGGGCACGCTGGGAACACTCTTCAGTGCATCATGGCAAAGAACCGCCCGGTATCCCGATAAACTTTCATCCGTTGACGTCTCGTTCGGCGCAAGTAAGCGAATTGTCGGGCTGCGTTGCTCAGGCGGAAGGCTCTCCGTCGCGAGGATGCCGACGATGCTCGTGTCGAAGTTGCCCGCTATCCCCATCGTGGTCAAACGCATTCGACAACCTCTTTTATCGCAGTCTCTCCGGTGACCCATGACCATAAAATGCGCATGGTCTCGCGGTCGTTCTCTTCAATGATGGAGAAGAGTCCCTTAATGACTCCCATATTCCGAGCGCAGAATCCGCTCGTAGGTCGATGCCCGTACATGTCGCCCTGCGTCGCGTGATGATAAACCGGGTCGGCGGCACAATACGACTGGAATGCGCAGTCGGAGCAGCCCGCGAGCGACTGATTGCACGATGCGTGAAACATCTGAAGCGCCGGTTCGCCCGTAAAGAGGGTTCGACGCGTGTCCTTGTGCACGTTCCCGAGACGGAATGTCCAGTCGCTCATCTCGGCCAACATCCGCGACTCGTCAGACGCGTAGACATCGCCGTCGTAGTTATAGACCAGCACGCTCCACGCCTCACCCGCAGGCGATTGCATATCGACGTACCGCGTCCCATGGGGGGTCAGTATCTTGGCAAGAAGAATCTGCGTATAGACTTCGGCGATGCGGTAGCCACCCCGATTAACTTTGAGGATGTGTGCCAAGCCTTGCTTGTAGAAATCAAGAAAGCGTTCCATCTCGTATCCGGTACGATGGTGCGTCTTGATGGCGAACCCATAGGGGCTGATCGGCCTCAAAAATATCGAATGGAACTCCCGGCGCACATACTCATCGACGATCTCGGCGGCATAGTCGAGTGATGCTGCGGTGGTCGTCATGAGCGCGGCGACGCTTTCCATGCCGAGCATCGCACGGCTCCGCTCAATGCCCTCGATGGCCTTTTCATAACTATTGTGTCCCGGGCGGGGCCGGTTCTTGTTGTGCAGGAATGCGGGGCCATCGAGAGACGTGGAAACTCTCACGCCCTCATCACGGAAATATTTCAAAATGTCATCGGTCACACACGCAAGGTTCGTGCAGACGACGATATCGAGGTCCTTTCCTTTTTCGAACGCCAGCTTCTTGGCTCTTGGAATGATGTATTGGATCACGTCAAACGCGAGCAATGGTTCTCCGCCTTGAATCTCAAGCGTCACGGCGTGGGCGGGGCTGTCCATCATCATGTCGATGGCGCGATCAGCAGTCGCGGTGCTCATATCGAACTCGCCACGGGTCGCCGTCTGTCGGGACACCTGGCAGTAATCGCAGGAATGTTCGCAGCGAAGCGTCACGACGAAGATGTGCAGCTTGGTTCCGCCGCTCATGTGGTCAAACTTTGTCCGCACCTTGGTCGCTAAGATGTCGAGCAGCGGAGACGACGAGTCGTCATAGACAAAATGTTTGGCCTTGAGGTCCCGGTACAGCTCGGTATTCGTATCGAGATGCTCGTCCGTGAGACTTTGGACGGTTCCGGTCGGGACGAAGAGGAATTCGCCGGCTTCGTTTACCAGAAGCTCTTTTCCATGCAGGCGAGTGAATCGAAACGGGAGCAGATGAAATCCTGCTGGCGCGGGTGCGAACCGTTCGAGCGGATAGAAAACGCGCGCCATAGGTTAACTTCCGTCAATGTTGAGGGTTGCTCAAAATCTTGAACATGCCGTCCGGCTTCATCTCTTCGACCGTGTCGCTAAAGACGCCCTCAGGCTGATCTTCCAGAACACCAGATTCCGAAAATGCCTTAGCGAGTAGGAGATCACGAATGCCCGAGGTCTTGGCTTCGATCTTTTCACGCAGCGCAAAGTCCATTGCGCTCGTCGTGAAGGCGTCTTTCGCTACCGCAAGTTCCGATGCAGATGCGGCGCTTCGCGGAGTCAAAATGACATCCGCCACATGTTCGTTCCGATTGCGTATCTCGCAGGTGAAATCCCGCGAGAACCAGTAGCACGCCTTCAAGAGTGCCTCGGCGCTCACGATGGCAAGGTTGATTTCAGCCACCGCGTGGGGCGCATCCGGCGCGCCTGTGCTCTCGGGCTGATTCATTGTCAGTAAGCGCTCGACGAGTGCGAGGAATGCGAAGAGTGGGACGAGTGCGACGAATGGGAGTCATGACTCGCAATCATCTTGAAGCTTTCGTTTTGCTGCTTCAGGATGAGTTTCGGAGCCAGGGGCTTGAGTCCTGCGGCGCTTGGCGAAGAAACGGTGTTTGTATCGGGGTTGGGCATACCAGCGGTAAAGGGTGAGGCATTCACACCCGTTGCGGCAATCGCGCCGCCCACGAGAACAGCCAACTTGCCCGCGATGCCGCTCAAAAACATCTTCTTGTCGCTCTGCATATCAATCCTCTCAATTCGAAAAATCCGGATTTGATGGAATTTTATACCAAAATTCGCCCCCCATAGTTATATTATTTTTGCTTGGCGCGCCGCACTGATGGCCGTGAATGTGGGTGGGATGCTTCAACAACTCAATCACCGGCCATAAGCATTTGAGTTGTAATGACTTGCAACCATATGAGAACGCGGACGCAAGGATTAAATGGTAAGTTGGCTCACGCAATCGGATGCGCTCGGAGTGGTGAAAACGCTCTTCTGGCTGAGCGTTCTCACGTCCACCGCCTGTTTCTTGACGGATCGGTATCTCCACTCGCTCCTGAAGACTCATTGGAAGCTGATTGTTCCCTGCGTCGTCCTGGTGCTCGTGTGGCGCATTCCAACGGAAGGGGAATTTTTTCGCGGGACGGAATACGAAGATTCGTATGTGTACACGGTCGCGGGTCGCCAGATGGCTGAGCATTTTCGCATCAAGCCGAGCGGAACCACGCTTCCTTATTCGATCAACGTATGCGCCGTTGGCAGCCTGACGTCGTGCAAACAATCCTATAACTATCCAGAGCATTTGATCGGATACCCCTATATCCTCTCCGTGTGCTTCGACATTTTTGGCTACCGACCGTCCATCGGCTCGATAGCGAACGTCGTCTGCGCGTGCTTCGTGGACATACTCATTTTTCTTCTGTGCATAGTCATCGCTGACGATGTGACCGCCGCTTTTAGTGCAGCACTCATCTTTGCCATAACGCCCGTATTCGCCGTGTGGGGACTTGAAACGTCAGCCGAACCAATCTCGAATGGATGCATGAGTCTGGTGCTATGGCTTTGCCTGCGTTATGTGTTCGTGAAATCAGAACGCAGTAGCCGTGTTAGTGCCTTCGTGACATGGTTCGCATTTACCTCGATGCTGCTCCTCTCGCTCACTGTGAAGCGAGAGAACATCCTCCTTCCCATCGTCTTGCCGGTGGTGGTCTTCATCGTGCATTTCACGAACAAGCGCTCTAATCGCTCCTCTCTATGCAGGTCCTGGTGGATCGTATTCAGCGCGGCACTCGCCCTCATGTTCAGTCTTCAGTTACATCTATTTGAAACCCAGAGCAGCCAGATCGCGCTCCTGAAACTATTCCCCCTCACTGCCGCTGAACTCATCAGTTTCACGCCGATATTCGTAAGTTCGTTCTTGAACGTCCAGTGGTACGGGGGCGCGGTAATTCTCGTGTTCGTGGGAGCCATCGTCGCATGTCGTCGAAAAGCGCTCGAACTTTTTCCGCTTTTCTCATTTGCCGCCTATGTGCTGCTCTACGCGTTTCATATCCGTACCTACTATGAGATGCGATCCGGCAGCACGGATGCTCGCGCCGCGCTGCGCTTCTCGATGAATCTTATGTGCATGTGGTCCGTTCTGGCGGGACTTGGAACGGCAGCATTGCTCAGATGGGTCCGGCGCACTCGTATGTGGAAGAACCATAGCGTCCTCGTCAATGGGATCGCAGTATGCACCGTGGTGGTGATTGTCGGTGTGAGTTATTTCGCTACATCCTACTTCAGGGAAGATGAGGTGGCGGATGAGTTTCGAATGAGGATTGAACCTTCGCTCGCTGCCGTGCAGATTGCCGCTCGTGATCGAACAAAGGAAACTTTTGTTATCACGCTAGAACCTCTGATTCCGCAGATGTATGCGGACCCAAGCGTTGATGTGCTTAGCCTTCATGACCTCAATGGCGCAGCAATGGGAGAAATCGGGTTCACGCAGGGCGTGGCTAACGTCCTGTATTTGGATGAGGAGATACGTCGTTCTCCTGCTGATGCCGAAAGATACAAGAGCCAACTAGAGTATTTGAATCAATTCCAGCGCAGTACACTAACCAGCAATGCGGTCTTTTCGGTTATCAAGATAGCCACTGTGCCCGCTGGACATGCTGCATCCCAAGATCACTGAATCGCCATTGCAAAAACAGAGTCAAGCAGAGGATAGGCTCTGAAATTGGCCTTCGCTTTACCGGGGCGGGCATCGCCTGAGGCATGGGAAAGTGCGTCGCCCTAGTTATTCTACGAATTGTTACTTCGGAATTCTGTCACACTCAAGAATCTGTTCCTCCCATCACTATTCCTTCAAGCTTTTCACCCCCAAGTGAGCAGCTCACTTGAAGCTGAAATGGCCAGCTCTCACCGATCCGGCCAAGCGCCCGGGCTGGCTTCTCCCGAAGAACCTGTTCTAACCTTTGCTTCATCCGGAGATATAACACGTATGTGTGCTCGACGTGAGACGGAACAATGTACTGAATGGCCATCTCGACTCGCGGTCTATCTCCGCCTTCGATGTTGAGTGCAGTCAATTGGGCTCTTGAGGGAAAATCTGGCCGGTAAATGCCTTCATCACCACGCTCCCTGTCCCATGTCTGAATCTGGTCGCAGAGGATAAGAAGACAGGCTAGCGGCTCATCATCCCAGGCCAAGATGTCGGCTTCTCCCTTCTCGACTTCCCCTATCAAGTTGTGCACGAAGACCGCTCGAGCTGCCTCAAACGCATTTGACATCTGAGGCTTTGCCCGGAACTTTTGCCGAATGTGCAAAGCGCTCACTACGCCATGATCTGGTGTTTCGTTGCGTAAGCTTTTCTTCCATAGTGGTGAGAAATGCTTCTTCAATGTGGTGGGCATTTCAGAGAACAAACGATTTGCTTCCCGAGCGACATCAGCCGGAATCCAATCTTGTGGCAATGGATGAAGATTGTACCCGAACGTGTTGACCAGGCCGTCCCCGGTCTTCCTGAAGTCGCGGTATTTCGGGACACAACTTCCAACGTCGTGAAATAGAGCCGCTAAGAACCACGCATTGCTCAGAGACTCTAGAGGAGGAACTTCACGCAACATCTTCTCCAGTGATTCAAGACGCTTCCGCTGAATGTCGTCAGATCCTCCTTTTGATAGCACTTTCTTAACCTCGTCCGTCCTCTGCGAGAGCAGAGCAGACCATTGATCTTCAAACCAGGATGAGATGCCCGGATGATGAATTATGTAGTACCCCATCCAGAAGACATTGACAACATGGCGTGCATGACCTCGGACCGTAGCGGAGATTGCACGACTCAGGTCCTCCCATTGACTCATCACGCGCCACATCTCACTAACCTGTTCCTCTGCGCCCAGCCTTTGGCCAATCTTTTGGATATCCCGGCCGACGCCTTCGATCTGGTCTTTCTCGGACTTCCCAATGTTGTAGCTGACCGGCATATCTCTGACCACGTCGTGCCACTTCGCACCCTTCGGCATCTCCTGAACTAACCGCAATAGGAATGTGTCCGGACGCAGACGTGAAATATCCATGGCTATCTTTGAGAGCCGCCAAGTCACATATTGCTGCGAGCATGAGTACTTGTCCCAGATGTCCATAAGGTGCTCCCTCTCCTTTAGGCTGATCAGGAGCGTCCCCTTGGCAAAACCTGTATACGAAATGATCGGAATTGAAGATTGTTTGTTATCACTACTCCATGTCGCAACAGCCTCGACTATCTCCCGCAGGCGCGGGACCTGCTTATTCCCTATCTCAAAATTGACATCTGCGAGGACAAGGTCTACATCCGGGGTAAGCTTATCACGGAGGCCGTCGACATCCTCAGCCTCAACCAACAGCAGCGTGACCAGGTTCTTCTCCTGACGATTGTGCTCGTCCACAGCCTCTCTGATGCGCCTTCTGTCGTCGAGATCATCATCCACATAAACAAATTTGAAATTCATTTCTCCTCCTTCCACTCATATCCCAGGGGGATCAAGAGATCGCATGCGGCAGTGTATCCTATTTTCTTTTCTGAATCGGTTGGATGCGACCAATGTTTTGATGTTTGTACATCAAACGGCTTGAGTGTAAGCTCTGTCGAGTCAAACCCGTGTCCACCCTTGATGTTTCGCTCAGTTTTCTCAGGTGACGCAAAATCGGAAACAATTCGAATTCGAAGTTTGGACTTGCCATCCTTCGATCGGTCCCTACTGAAGGAGATATGGCTCTTGCATCGTCGATCTCGATAGTCTTTGATCGGATTTATTGTCCAATTATGTAGGGTCGTAAAGAGGCTCTCTTCATGCACCAGAGCGCGACTGTTCTCGCATCTACCCTCGACAGTTACGCCAAAGTCGAGTCGACCTTCAGAGCCTGCCTGTTTCATGAGAGTATCGCGCAGCTTCTCAATGCTTGGGCAGAAAAGCCTAACAAACGTCGTTGCAATCTTGCCGTGTTGGTCTAGTGCTTCAATGCAATCTCGGATGTCGCTCAGTGGGGGCTCGACAACCTTCCCGATGTCGGCCTCAGAAAGCCATTCGATAATACGGTTTGCATGGCCCATAAAGCTTGCAACTTGAGCCGCCATATATGGACGTAGATCCTCGAGTGCTTTCTGGAAAAGCCCCATTGAGCTTCTCAGATAGACTCGGTGACCTGCGTTGGATGGGTCGCTCAGGACCTTTCTTAGCCGTCCAATAAGCAGAAGATGATCCGCCGCCGATTCTTCTCCCATGGATCGAGCTCTGAACAGGTAGTCTGCCACAATCCTAAGGGTCCACGCAGACACGTTGGTTCCTTCCGGCCCTGTCCAACGTGTGACTAGTTGATTTGCAAGGCTTAGGTCTGTCTCTTCTAGTTTTCTTGCCCGACGTTCCGCAAATTCAAGCAATCTGTCCAGCAGATCTCTTGCTGCGGTGCTCTCATTGAGCGTAGCTTCTTCATTGAGACGCAAGAAGAAGAGGTTTAGTGCGATGTCTAAACAATTCATCTTCTTCACGCGATCCGGAGATGCGTCTTTCGATTTTCTCTCAGTCTCAAGTTCAACAAGGCGATCAATGGCTTGTGCGATGAATTCCTCGAGAGGATTGTCATTCATCGCCGAACGACCCTCATTGGAATCATCGCTATCGTCAAACGCCAAGGACGAGTCGCTCAAGATGGAACCTAGAGAGTAGAAGAGGTGTCTCAGCAGGTCGCTATCTGTAGTTAGCTCGTTTCGCGCGCATTCGAAGAAGGCCCCCCGGCTCCCAGAAGCCACAATGCGCTGCCAGTTTCTCGTGCACCATTCCAGCACTGCCCATCGATATCGCTCCCACTCAGTTCGCTCCTCGGCGAGGGTTCCTTCCTGGAACAGCCTTAGAATAGATCGCAAGATATCATGCGGAGGATAGGATTGGTACATGAGTGTGTAAAAAATGCTAATTGCAGTATCGGCGTAGTGGGCCTCGTAGCGTGTAGGCGTATCGCCCTTGTTTGACACCTGAGGAGGAAGAACTTGAATTGGGCTTTGAAGCCTATCTGGATCATTCGCCTTCTTCGTCTTCATAATTACTGGGAGTAGTTCTGCTTCTCGTGCCGACAACCATGAAGCGGCCGCGTGATTCCGCATCCTCCATTGGTCCTTCTGCAGGCGAATGCGTCTCAGTTCAGCGCACTGTTCACAATTCTTTTCATCTGGTGGTGGAAAGCCAATATATCTTATGTAATTCTCGAAGACGAATGGTGTATCTATTGCTTCCCCAATCGTCTTCATAGAACGCCATAGGGCGTCATTGTGATAACTCATCCGATTAAACACAGAAAAGTATCTGATCCATTGAACGATTGGTGCAGAACGGCTCGATTCTATTCCATAGTAGGCGAGTGCACGCATGATCGCTCTCTGGAGCGTGAATAAGATGGTAAGACCTGTTCGACCAGTAGCCATCGCATCATCCAAGATCAGAATGCGTAGTGGCTTGAACTCGCCTGCGCTGTGTTTGTTCTTGAGCCGTTTCATCAAATCGAATGCGGTATCGTAGAGCAACTGGGAGAGTTGAAGAGGAAGTCGATAGACTGGTCCACTGCCAAGGAACAGCGTTGCATCTAGGAGCCACATCGGTTGGCGTTGCCCCCGCTGTGCGAGTAGCTCCTCGACCTTCGGCCAAAGATAGTGGATTTGGCTATTTAGAGGCATCAATACGATTGTGACATCTCCAGTGAACTCTCTAAAACCCCGCTCATTTTCCCACTGAGCTCTAGGTCGGTCGGGGATTCCCTGACACAGGTCCGCGATCCACTCAGCAATCCTGGCCCCAATGTCTCCCTGTAGGGCTCCCATAACATCTATTCCGATTGGATGGTGCCGGTCTCCAATTACATAGTGCCCAGAACGCACCAAACAGGTTGATTGAGTCTCAAATTCGCTTATTGTCACGCTTTGCCCAGATGTCGGCGTTGTATCTGTCAAGACTGCCCGTAGCATGTTGTATTGGAAAGGTCGGAGTGTGCGAGGCTCTACCCAGAAATCGCTGGAATCCCCTTGCTCTGCTATCCCAGTCTCCTCATCCAAAGGAGGAACGCTAAAAGCTCCTCTTTTCGTTCTAATTAGTGCATGATGAGGGACGCCAAGTGTCTTGCGCCACTCGCCTACATCTGAGACAGTCGTGCCGTCATGATCAACTAGCTGAATGAAAGCAATCAGCGCGGTAATATCTATCCCATGCATTCGAAGGCTTGAAATGACTCTTCCAGACATGATTCCGGCGCTCAACACGTCTTGAACGATCACGACTGAGTCGCCTTGTGCAATAGGGGGAGTGGCGTCTCTGCTATGAAGCATTGAATAGCCGAGATCAAGAACCGCAGGCCTCTCTATGCCAGATTCCAAAGGCCACCAACGATGCATCGCAGTTGCGAGCAACAGCCCGGGAGCTGTGATTGCAGCGAGAATTTTCGCATCAGCGAGGCTCCTCTTGGTGGACTCAAGGAACCAACGCAGCCGGAATATCAGGATCTGAGCCGCTTCGTCGGCGTATCTTCCGCGAGCGAGGATTCGAGAACACTCCAGAAACTCCTTGACCCACATCCATTCGTTTTGCCACGGTAGACTAAAACGTTTGGGGCCATGGTCCCGCCCAATGACCAGTCGCGACATTCCGTTTTCGGGCTTCTCATGCTCAACCTCAACGGGCACTTCGCGACCGCGCCATGCGAAGCTTGCGGATAGTACCGCGTTGAAGTCATGCTGCATTGCTCTTTTCGCCTGCTTTCTTAACTCATTGAGGGTCCAAACGCATTTCCATCGTCCTTCGCGTGACTCGAATAGTTGGCTCGTTCTGTTCAGCACTGCGAGAAGAGCGGAAATTGCGTCTGGGTTATTCGCTGAGAGTTCAGGAAGAGTGGAGGACACCTCATTTTGGATGAGTTCGAGGAGGATGTTCCTGCTTTCGACAGTCGGCATTCCAAAAAGGTATGGTTTCCCCTCAATATCGAGACCCAACACAGGTGCATTCACTGTGCGATATGTTTCAAGGAAGCTGCGCTCTGACACTTCCGGCCGCTGTTCGTCGACTAGTCCGTCTTTTGCGCCCACTCTATCGTGCAAGCTGGTTTCGGCGTTTATCTCTTCGAGGTTAGCTATCATTGATGCCAGCTTGCTATGAAGTTGGACGAGCAAAACAGGGCGGTTTTGTATGACATTTTGGAGGTAATAGAGGAGTGTCTCAAACTCTGCGGATGTCAATGTCAGACCATGGAAATCGATTATGACTGGGTCGGGAAGTGCCAACCGTCTAACAATTGACTGGGTTAGTCGTTCGCAACAACTACGGAAGCGCTTAACGTAATCTTGGTCTTCAGCGTTTTGAGGAAGATCGAGAGCTTCTAGGAGCGGAACCAAGTGCCCCCGGATCTGCGAATGGTCAACTCGAAAAGATTCAGGCAATGCAGAAACAAGAATCGATCTGGGGCGATTCGTCGATGCTTGAATTGCAGGCTCCAATGGAAGCAGGACTTGCAGGTGTGTACCTTCAAGTCCTGAGCTAATCTGCCGCACGCGGCTTGGTTTGAAGCCGAGATGGTTTGGCAATCTTGCAAATCCGGATTGTTCAGAACCGAGGTAGGTTATTTCTGCTCCACCGCTCCGCACAACGAGTGCACCGCCATACTTCGAAACCATATTCAGAATACGTCCTAAGGCGTGCCGCTCCGTTATCCATGATTCTTGCAAGCTCTTCCTTGTTCCGAGTTCATCGAACGCAAATGCTAGTACTTCAGTTGCGCGTGGGGCATCGGGCAAGTTGGTTCTAGCCTTGAACGACTCCTCTAAAGTTGCTACGATTCCCTTCCCGGCGTCAGCGACGCATATTTCCAGACAGTCGCCCATGGTAGCGAGATTCTGTTGGATTGATTCACTGTAGCTGACTCTTGCGAACGGCAGGATGTCGCCGTTTTTCATTGGCCTCACGACGCGAGCTGCCAAGAAGCCTGTTGCTCCCGAATGCTCCCAAGTGTTGACAGCTAACTCATGTGATAGTACTCGCCAAATCTCGTCAAATTGAAACAAGGGAGAACGGGAGTATTGCTGACCCATATTCTCCCGCCATTGACGAATTCTTTCTTCATCAAGAAACCTCCTGGAATCCTCGCGGGATTCAATTCTTGTAATTCCGAGTACGACCGTCGAGAATTCACTATTTGTATGAACTGATCTGAATGTAAGCATGTCAGGGGTCATGCCGCGATAGAAGAAGCTGCTGTGAGATTGCTTCAATACTGACCGCGTTCCAATGGATTGCAAGAATCCGACTAGATCAAACAGATGCTCTGTGTAGCGTAGGTCGGGGTCGTGAAGGTTGTGTTTTGGATCTGCTTCCTTGTGCGCAAGGAAGTTTTTTATGGGAAGCAGGGAGTATCCCGGATCCCTGAAGTCAATCTGAACTGATCGAACGTGGGGCCGGCGCAGAATTTGATCAGCTATGCTGACGAATGACACCCATTCGAAGAGGCTTGCAAACCGGGTCCCTGGGGACTCAATTACCAGATCTATATCGTGGAAGTCGGACAATCGTCCGAGGCTGTCCGCGAGGGATTGAAGCCAAGAGAGTCCGGCATATTGGAATGGGATCTCTCCTCTCTGCAGGCTGTCCGGCATTGCTCTGACAGTTTTGGCCATGACATAGAACTCGTTTTCGTGACCGGATTTAGGGATTCCCCCGTGAAGAGAGGAGTGCTAAACCGTATGATACTATAGAATTTGACACTAGATAAATCCGAGGCGAATTTTATTATAATCCCGATGCAAGCATCGCAACTCGATGCGAACGCAGCGAGACGAGCAATAAATGTCGTTCTCCCAAGCGATAAATTGACGGGCAAAGCGAAGCCCTAAGAACTTGTTGAAATACCCCGCGCCGGCGCAGATTCCTTGGGTATTTCTTCTGTTGCCGACTTGAAATTGGTTCGAAACGCGGGTTTGGGTAGTATTGATACGGCTTTTACGGCCTCCAGGAGC
>Ga0182027_10002956_pt1 | contig 27288 bp, 21 predicted proteins | sample 712E1DmetaG_FD_121300 | JGI IMG/M metagenome (GOLD analysis project Ga0182027, IMG submission 121300) | Permafrost microbial communities from Stordalen Mire, Sweden - 712E1D metaG (Illumina Assembly) | ecosystem: Environmental > Terrestrial > Soil > Wetlands > Permafrost | place: Sweden...
CAATCGCATATTGGGATTATCCGGCCCAAGCGCAATACCAAAAATAAAACTTGCAAATAAACTGATCAGCAAAATGGCGCTATAGATACTGCCCTTTTCGCGGCGGCGGACTTTATCGCCGTGCACAGAAATCAGATTGAACACGCCGACAAGAGCCGCAACGCCGGCCAGAATGATCGCCCAATTAAGCAGAACACTCTGCACACCCGCGAGGGCAGGCACAAAGTAACCGATGAGAACCATCAAACCTGCGGCAATTGCAATTGCGACGGCGATGTAACGCATCAGATCAGTCCCATTAATTTCAAAACCGCGCCGGCCAAAAGCGCCAGGATAATCAACCAGCGCAAAACATCCTGAACGGTTAGACTCGCAACATGCGATGCGCCGGCGTCAAGATACGCGCCGGCTGCAAATAATTCTTCGCCTAATAGCGGCTCTTGCGCGGACGCAAAGAGCGCGGCCTGCGAAGAAATATCCGAACTCGCCCCAAGCAGGAAAGTATTCTCGCGTTCCGCAACATCGGCCAGCAACGCGGCTTCGACTCCGAAGTCGCCGACCAGCATACTTGCAGAAACGTTTTCATCGCGAATAATGGGCATCGCGCCCGCCGCGGCGGAAAATGGAGTCATTCCGCTCAAACGCCCCGAACTGGGCTGATAGAGATCGCCTGCGCCCATCGCTTGATATCCCGCTTGAAGCGTATCCTGCGCAAGCAAAGCCAACGAGGCTTCGCCTGCAACCGCGACCGGAGGACGATCACTCAGCGATGTGCGTTCCGCGATACGACGCAACAATCCCAGGCCTGCCAGCGGCGCACCGCCGCGCGGCGTAAGCAAGCTGGCGCGTCCCAGCGATACGAAGAGACGTGTGCCATCTTCCACGCTAAGGTCCATCGCGCGAGATAATTTTGTAAACGCGGGAATGATACGCCACTTCGGCGGAGACTTTCGTTTGATCAATGAAAGCGCCAAAAGAAGAATGGCTGAAAAGCCGACGAGTCCGAGTCCGATCAGGTTCATGAGTCCGCTCCTTCATCCAGGAAGGAAACAAAGGCGCGCAGTTCATCATCGGATTCAAGAGTGCGCGCCAACGCGTCCGCACTTTCACCGAGGAATGGCCGCCCAAAATATAACGCCTGAGCCGACAGCACAGCCAGCGGCCTGCCTGCATCCAGCGCCCAGGCCGCAAATCCGTCAAGTTGATAACGCCGCAGGGTTTCCGCCCAGCGAAGCCAATGGCTGCGCGACGACATTTGTCCGAAAGAGGACTGCATGGAATGCAGTATAGCATATTTCTTTAAGGTGAGGTTACCTGGAAGGTACAATTTGAAGTTGCAAGTGAATTACAAATAACCACCATGAACGAAGATGCATTTTAAAAAATAGACATTATCGGAAATAATCCGCAAAGTGCGGCGGACTTTCCACAGATTTCGCAGATTAGAATTTTTCAAGAGAAAAATCTGCGAAAATCCGTGTAATCTGTGGATAAACAAAACACCAAATCTTATGACCGATAAAGTCTAATATTCTTTATGCCGGGGAGCGACTAAACCAGAAAGTCGGATGAGATAAAACTGGATACGATGTCCAAGATGTTCATCTAAACGGAATATGGTTGTGCAAGAGCGCTTGGAAAGAAGTAAAATTAAGTTAAGCGGCTATGACAATTCGTCCACTCGATCTAAGAGATTTGCACCATCTATATCGGTTGCGCGGCAACGCGGTTGGTTTGGACTCCACAAGGACGCTTACGCGCGGTAATCCTTTGGGCGCGGTCGGCTTGATGGCATATATCAATCCTGCGCGGCATATTTACGCGTCCATCGCTGACGGGGATGGCGTGAGCCTGCTTGGAGGCATTATCCACACCCGCGGCGAATCGTTTGCAAGACTACTTTATCTGGCCCCTTCTTCTCGACTCGACCATCCGGATTTGCCTGCTTTGATAGATCATCTCTCTGCCGAAGCGGGAAGTTGGGGAGCCTTTCACATTCTCGCAGAAGTGAATGAATCAAGCAATGCATTTGACGGATTGCGTAAGGCAGGTTTTTCGGTGTACGCGTGGCAGAGGATGTGGAATATCAGCCAGGTGGCAGAGGCAACTTCAAGGCTTGTGCCGAGCGAAGTCGAAGCGTCCGACTGGATGCGGGTCGATTCGATTCATTGGGCCGCGATCCAAAGTCTTTACCAACAAATTGTTCCTCCTTTGCTTCATCCTGTGGAGCCAATCTCTCCCCGCACAGTTGGCTGGATGGTCGGCTCGAGTGTAAAGTGTTATGTGAATGTGACACAGGGCGTTTATGGAATTGTTCTAGCGCCTCTTATTCACCCTGAAGTTGTGGATGTGAGCGCGAAAATAGCATCGCTGGTCAATCAGCTTCCCAACCGGCGCAACCGGCCGGTATATTTATGCGTCCGTTCCTATCAAGCTTGGCTGGAACCGGCGCTTGAAGACCTGGGCGCACGCGCGGGAGAACGGCAGGCAGTGATGGTCAAGCACCTGACGCGGCTGGTGAGGGATGAACAGACTCTTTTGGCAACACAACCACCGGGAGTAAGTGTTCAGCCTTCGCGCGTAAGCAGGATGCATAAATAACGTGAATTTTTGCTCTGTGGCATAGATGTTGCGAAACGGGGTGAAGGGCGCTCAATGTGATAAATCCTGCGGTGCGAAACAGGGCTGATAATCAGAACCGAGGATGAGGCGATATTGAATCGAATTATTTGAATTCGGCATGGATAAAATGCTTGCCGATGTCAGCCCAAGGTTGGCGAGAATTGCATTGCGTGCGTTGGAGTCCTGTGATTTGGTCATGTCAATCAAAACAGAATTGGAATAATTTATTCGGTCGGCGTTGGCGATGGAAGTTTCGTAACCTGCGTAGTTGAGTCGATTCGAGGCGAGGGCGGCCCAGTTGTTGTTCGGTGTGCCATTTTCCACTTGAACGCTGATCGAGTCGCGTTGAGCGGAAGTGGTTGAAAGCGTTGTGGCTTGAACAAGGAATTGTTGAAGCGATGGTTGATTCGGCAGAAGCACCTCTGCGCCGCCGGGCGTTGTCCAATCGCTGACGTACGGCGGGCGAATATAATAGCCGCGGATGTTTGCGTTGGTCAACTTGGGGGCATAGAGAGCCAGTTTCAAAATGTCAGCCAGCCCGAGGTCGGTGGTGATCGTGGAGGAGAAATCTTTATAAAGCTGTGGGATGCGGGTCAAGGTATTTGTCTTGAGCGCTTGTGCGAACATCGCACGCAGAACTTCCTGCTGACGGCGGCCGCGGTCAAAGTCACTGGATGCTTCGCGCGAACGCGCATACCACAAAGCGAGATCGCCGTTCATGTGAATCATTCCGGGCTGAACCATGTATTCCGCCCAGTTGTTTGGGTCGTTCTGATCGTCGCTCGGATCAAGAAGCCGCCAATCGGTGTAAGGGCAGGCGACAGGCACATCAATGCCGCCGAGCGTATCCACGATCTTGCTGAAGCCGCTAAAATCAACCATTGCCATATGGTCAATGCGGAGGCCGAGGTTGTAGGCGATGGCATCTCGAAGCAGGGCGTACCCACCGCCCGGATAATTTCCGATGCCGTATTCATACGCGGTATTGATGCGTTCCATTCCAATCGTTGGAATATAAACCCACAGATCACGCGGGATGGAGATCATCGAAACCTGTCCACTGCCGGGCCATAAGATGACGGCGACCAATGTATCGGTTCGGAAGGAAGTGGGCGTGCCTTGATCGTGGCCGATCAATAGAAAGTTGATGGTGTTGTTGTCGGTCAAAAGCGGGATGGGTGTTGGACCGTCGCCTGAGGTATCTGGAGCAGGCGGGGCGGCGAACGTTGGAAATAAAGAATTCAAGTCAATTGTTGCGGCGGGCTGTAACGGCGGGATGGGAGTGGGCGATGGCGTCGCAGTTGAAAAGAACGGATCGAGCGTTGGAACTGCGATGGAATAAAGCGAAGCCGGTGTGGCTTGCGCTACGTTTGGAGGTTGAAATGGGGTTGGAGTAGGAGAAGCATTCGGCGCGGCGGTAATCAAAACAAAGGGCGGAGACGCAGGTGTCTCCGGTGGAACGGCGCCGCAGGCTGTTAGTACGACGGCAATGATCAGCGCGAGGCGCAGCAATGATGTCTTCGACATAAATTGATTTTATCTTTTGCTTAACTTTGCATGTTGGATGCAATCAAGGCGCGGCTGTTGAAAGTGGTAGATTTAGCTCTAATGTCGCCATCGAAATATTCGTTGCAGGAAAAACCAGAAGTTCGGATTTTTCTTCTCGGTTGGTGCTTGGGGTCCGAATCCTGGAGGCGGTCTGCCGAAATAAGGGATGATTGCTCTTGGCGTGGCAACGGGAAGATTAGGCACCCACAGTCTCTCGCCCGGTGATATGTTGGATGTGGAAAGACAATTGACCTGTTGAAGCTCAAATACCGTTGTGCCATATAACGCAGCGATATGATATATCGTATCTCCCGGCTGGACGACATACGCAGGCGACCCGCCAAGCGGCACGCTGCATGAAACGGACTGAGTGGCTGATGGCGGAGGAACATAAATGTTATAGCCAGGTTCAAGATTGTTCGTCAATAAACAGTTGGCTTGTGTGAGCTGCGAAGGCGTGACTCCGAAACGCGCTGCGATAGACTCGAGCGTGTCGTATGGCTGGACGGAGATCAGAATCCATCCGGCAGGGGGCGGACAATTGGTGGGCGGCGGTGGAGTCGCAGTAGAGGTTGATGTGGACGAAGGGAATGCGGTTGAACCAGATGGAGTGGAGGTCAAGGTTTGAATAACGGTCGGCAGGCTGGTCGTCGGCGTGGGAGGCGGAGCGGTATAACTTTCAGCCAGCGCTAATGAAAGGCCTCCGACCACAAGCATAACGGAGACCAGTCCATAAAGTATTCCATTCCCCATCTGACGCGCAACCTGCATTATTTCTTTTCCTTCTTGGCGTGGGAGGCTTCCAATGTCTCTTTGCTGATGGGCAGAAGCACGCTGAAGGTGGCGCCCTTGCCCGGCTCGCTTTCCACCCAAATACGCCCGTGCTGCGCCTCGGTCAGAGTCTTGGCGATGGAAAGTCCAACGCCCGTATCCCCAATGCCCTGGATGAGAACATTATCCGCGCGATATAGGCGGGTGAAAACGCGCGATAAATCTTCGGGGAGGATTCCGCCGCCGCTATCGGTCACCTGCATCATAATGTATTCCTGATCCTTCTCGTTCGTGATCTGGACTTTGAGATGGATCGTGCCTTCGATGGGCGTCGCGGCCCCTGCATTTTGCAATAGATGGATCATGATTTGCTGCAATGCTTCACGATCCGTATTCAATGGCGCAAGCTTTTTCGGCAGGTCAAGATGCAGGGAAATGTTTTTCTCGCGCACCTGACTGCTGGTATAAGCCATGGCATTATCTATAATTAGATTCAAATCAACCGGTTCCGGCTTCATTTCGGCGATGCCGCTTTCGAGCGTAGTCACCTGAATCATGTCGTCAATCAAACTGCCGAGTCGTTCCGTGGAGGCTTTGATCCGTTCGACGAATTTGCGCTGCAATGCGCCGAGGATGCCAATCGACTCGCCGAGCAGCAAGTCGGTATAACCAACGATGGATGACATAGGCTGGCGCAATTCCTGTGAGATGGAAGCGATCACTTCCGCCTGCTCGTTGGGTTTGTTATGGGCGGCCTTGCCGCTTTGTTCCAATTCCATGATTTTGATGTTGGTATCCGCCAATTGGTTTTGCAAACGCGCCACATCTTGCAGGCTGGCCTTCAACTCTTTTTCAACTTGTGATTCTGAGCCCCTGCCTCTGCTGCGCGCCGACTCAAGTTCCCTTTGCAATTGCTCGATGGTCTGTTGCGACTCTTCCTGCACGGCAAGCAGGACCGCGACATTCTCTCCCTGCTCTGCATTCTTTTCGGATTGCGACCTCACCACCTCGATTTGTTGCGTTAGTTCGTTATTTTGCTTTTCGAGTTCAGCAATGCGTTGTTGCAACGTCTCAAGCGCCTGTTTGGTTTGCTCGCCCGCTTGCTCAAGCTTGCTCATTTTCTGACTACGCTGAATAATCGGCACCAAAGAAACAGCGATGTTGGCAAGGAAAGCCTGGTCTTCCGCGCTCCACAAACGGTTGGAGTATGGCGAAAGCAGGATAATGCCTCCGATCGAATCTTTCTCGGGCGTAACAATCGGCACTCCCAGTAGATTACCGGGATTCTGAAGCCCGAGCAATTCGCTTAAACCTTTGATGTCGGCAGATGTGCTGGAGGCTGGCATACGCAAAGGCCGGCCGCGTTGTATGGAGTTCGCCAGCACCGGGATTGAATTTTTATTGACGCTGCCACCCTCCAGGCTTTCTTCGCGAATCAGATCATAGCCGCTCGCAATGATCATCTGGTTCTTATTGTCGGTTAGATACATCAAAAAGCACAAGTCGGCCAGCATGGTCTGCGCGATCGCGCGCGTGATGGCTTGACTCACTTTGGGCGCGCTCGACTCGGCGGCCAATGCAAGAAGCGCATGAAATGTTTTCGGGTCGGTACTGTAACGCCGCCGTTCCTGAACCGGCGCTTCTTGTTTCCTGGCTTTGGCCGGCTTCTCCGCCGATGCATTGACGTTAACTGAGCCAACGTCGACAGGCGCAGGAAAACGTTGAGGCAATGTCAACAGAATCGGATATGCCGCCATATAAGCAAGGCGAATGATCCCGGAATAATTGCCGTCTTCGTGGAATGCCAAATGACCGAGATGACCAAGGAAGATCAATGCCAGAACAGCCAGTCCATTGCCATAACCGTTGGGGCGACGGATGAGCAGGATCAATGCGCCAATGAAGATCAAGCTCAGCGAGGCGATTTGCCAGAGCAAGTCGTCGATGGTCATGTTATAAGTTGTCAGGGAGGATTGAGACGCCCACGTTAATAAACTGATTCCCATCGCGGCGCCAATCAACAAACTTAATAGGATCGCGGCTGAGTCGGCGGGACGGCTGGGTTCGGGAAATGCCCACAGCCATGTAATCCAAACAATACTGAAGAGCGTGAATGCGCGGTCCAGCGGAGGCAGGCTCGCAGTCGGATTGATAATACCTTGCCACCCTAAGCCGCTGAAAGCAAACATAAAGAATTGCGCAGAAAGCAAAAGTCCCAGTCCCAGCATCGTACGGCGGGCTTGGGGAAATTCGCTCGAACGCCAGTGATTGAAAGCGGACTGAAGCGCGCTGGCAATTGAAAATACCAGCACAAGGTGATAGATCAAATTTCCTGGCGGAGCGGTTAACAGCGAAAAAATCTGGCTGAACAAGGCGCCCATTCGGTGAGATTATACTGCTTTTATCGCGGCGGGAGTGTTTGGAATCGAAGATGTAATAGAATGGAAGCGTGAAATGTCCAAGAAGCTGAAAAGTAATTTACAAACCATTTTCATCGTTTGCGGTTCGTGAGTAAAATCAATGCCATCACTTTACACAGGAGAGAATATGTCAGAAGAAAAAGAATATATTCCAAAGCGCGCCATGACGATTCAAGCGCATCCGGATGATCAGGAGTTTTCGGTTGGCGGTACGCTTGCGAAATGGGCGAAAGCCGGGTGTGAAATTGTATCGGTGGTGATCACCAGCGGAGACTCAGGCTCTAACGATCCCACGAAAGACGTGTCATATAAACCGATTTTGGCAGAACTGCGCGAGGGGGAACAACGCGCCGCCAATAAAGTTTTAGGTGTGAAAGAAACGATCTTTCTGCATTATCCCGATGGCGAATTAGAACCGACAATTCCTTTGCGGAAAGAATTGGCGCGTCTGATTCGCAAATACAAACCGGATGTTGTTTTGACCGGCGATCCTGAAGGTTGGTTTTTCGGCACTGACTATATCAATCATCCCGATCACCGCGCCGCCGCGCAGGTTGCGTGCGAAGCGGTATTTCCGTCGGCGGGGACGCGGCTTATTTTCCCAGACCTGTTGGCGGCGGGGTATGAGCCGCACAATGTCAAACGTTTATATATTCATGAAAACGAAAAGGCTGATACATGGGTTGACATCGGCGGGACGATTGAAATCAAGATCGAAGCGCTGAAGAAACACGTCAGCCAGATTGACACGCACGAAGTGGATCAATGGATGTATGAATGGGCTGAAGGAGCCGGAAAGGCAAAGGGAATCAAGTACGCCGAGGCGTACCGCGTAATGATCTTGCAGAAAGAAGAATAAAGGTTAAGAGCTTTAGGCGAGGCGATGAGCCTCGTTTTTTATTAGGGCAATGATTACAAATTTGTACAAACAACTTGACTTTACTCTTCCATTGTGCTATTTATAAGGAAATTTCGATTGAGGTTTTGAATGCACCGCGAACGCGTTTCTGAAAATGTATTCTGGTTTCAAAGTGAAATCTATGCCCAGGTGACTGCCGGTGTGGTGGTCGGGCCGCAATGGGCAGTGGTGATCGATACGCTGGCACTCCCGGATGAGACGCTCGGTATACGCGAGTTCGTCGAACACGAGCTGACTGTGCCGGTACGTTATGTCATTAACACCCACTATCACGCCGATCATGCCTGGGGTAATTGTTTTTTTCCGGGCGCAACGATTATTGCCCACGAACTCTGCCGCACCTTGCTGGACCAGCGCGGGCGGCCGTCATTGGAAGCGGCGCAAAAGCAAAATGCCGCCCTCCGTCAAGTTAAAATCGTTTTGCCGAATCTAACGTTTACTGCCGGTGAAATGAATCTGCGCGTTGGCAAAAAGAATCTAACTATTTTACCGGCTCCCGGCCACAGCAATGACGGTATTGCTGTGCTGGTTGAGGAAGACCGCGTCCTCTTTGCTGGCGATGCGTTCATGCCTTTGCCTTATGTGGTGGATGGTGACATTGACGAAATCGCCGCGTCCATTAAAAAGATTGGGCGCATGGGATTGGAAAACATCATTCAAGGTCACGGCGATATCATCCTGCGCGGTGAAATCGACGCGGCGGTAAGAGAGAATCTCACTTACATCACCAATGTCAAGAAAGTCGTCAAAGCCGCGGCTCGACGAAAGGTCGTTGATGAAACGTTGGATTCAATGAGAATCGAAGAAAGCGGCAAAAGCCGCGTACACCTAGGCGGTCTCGCCGAAGGTTTGCATAAACGCAATTTGCAGGTGCTGATCAAGAAGGCACGCAATGAATAAGTTAGCTTCGTTAAAGATGAGATGCAGACCTTACGGTCTGCATCTTTGTTTATTCTGATTTTTTCGCCTCAGCTTCTTTCTTTCTCCAGGGACGCCAGCCATGAAATCGTTCGCGTCCTTCCATCAACGCCTTGATGTTGGGACGCAAAGCCCAAAGAAGGATGACGAAGGTTGCCAAGCCGTAAACAATATATTGCCAGTGGGTGGAATATCCGAAAAAATAAAGTAAAGCAAAGATAATCGTCGCAGTGAGGGAGATGCTGATCGTTGCAATGGAAGCATAGCCCACACCAAAGAACATCAAAAGCGGAATGGGAAATCCCAAAAGTATCAGCCACCACATCGGCCATAACAGCCCAATCGCTCCGCCTGCGGCTGTAGCGCCGCCGGCTCCGCCGCGCAAACGGATATTTCCTCCTAAATTGCGTTCGATAAGAAAAACCGAATAGTTATGTCCCAGCACAGTCGCGATGGGAGCAAGCACTTCTACCCAAACGTTGGGCGCCAATGTCTGCGCCAGCCAAACTGCTGCAGTTCCTTTAAATATATCAAACAGCGTAGTTGCAATCCCTACCCAGCAGCCGGCCGCGCGCATGGCGTTCGTTCCACCGGTTCGCCCGCTGGCAACCAGGCGGATGTCTTTGCCGGTTGTCGCTTTTACGATTAGGAGGCCGAATGGTATCGCTCCAAAAATGTATGCCAATAAGACCACACCGGCATCAACCAATATTTGCATCACTGCTCCTCCAAGTTAGGCAGAAACTGTAACACATAAAATCTGTTAAGGTTGCTCTTCATCAATGACTTTTAGCGCTACTTCTGAAACCTGTTTATCCTCGATCCAAAAACCGCGTGCAATCCAATCACCTTTTAACCGCGACCAGACAATTTGCGATACGGCATAAGCGGCTTCCTCGATGTCTGTCGCCGAAACCGTCTCAGGCCCGGCAGGATGCGAGTGAAAGATTCCGATTAAATCCAACTGATTCGAACCGATCCAATTAAATGCCTCGAGCTGTTCTTTTGGATTCATCCGAAATCTTACGGGACTTTTGGCCTGGTTCTCGATCAATAAAACTTTTCCAACCCGATTGTTTTTTCCCGCCAATAATCCGCACGCCTCCAGCGGCGCCTGAACCTCGATATGAGCGCGCATGACATTCCAATCTTCGCGTTTGAGATTCAATTCCATCAATGGATAATGATCGCGGCGATCCAAGCGGCGATAAGAAGCAGGCCTGGTTCAAGCGCGGCCCGCCGCAACGGGACATTTTCGCTGAGATTGGAGGCGAGGATGGTGAGAGCATATAACGGGCCAAGCAGGATCAAGCCGAATTGCAAAGGCAAGATCGGCCAGTAATGCACACCAGCCGCGATCTCGGTGGAGGCCAAGGCGATGCCAATCGCCCATGGGAATTCCCAGTGACTGCTAAGACGAAGGTGAAGCGTACGCAAGGCGACCAATCCGGCGGCGATGAAAACAACCGGTGCAACGAGAAAGAGGCGCGTATCTGCCGCGCGCAGCGCTATGACCAGCATTAGAAACAGCGCATAAGAAAGCGCGGTCAACGCGGCGGATGCAAACGCGTAAATCGGCGCGTCGGTGTTCATGGAAACATATTCTGCAATGAAGATCGAAACAAGGATTCCCGCGCTGAATGCCAGGCCAATCCACCAAAGCGTTCCGAACGGTAAAACATCGAGGCTCGCGCCAATGATGAAGGCAGTCAAGGTGGGTAATAACCAATGCTCGATGGTATTCCCCTGCAAAGAAGGATGGCTGTGTAAAAGCCAATTCATGCCGGTGGCAGTGAGGCCGGTTGCCATGACGGTCATCGCGGCGCTCAGGGTGAGAGGATAGGCAAAGTAAAAGCCGGGCAACTGCAGGGTCAAAGTGAAGCCCGGCGTGTTGATTAACCGCGTCAGTGCATAGGCCAACAGGACTGCCGCCGTCAGCACACCAACGCGGTTTCCATCCGGCAAGTAACGTCCTTCCTGTTGCATGGGCTGATTTTACCCGATATAAAGTAAACAGAACATTGATTGAAGCGGTATGGTAGAATAAAAAGGCTATGAACTTAAAGAACGAAATTCAAACCTTACCGCCGCCACCCGGCATCATTGGCTCACTACGAGCCGGTTTTGACACGATTACTGCACATATTACCGCGATTATTTTTCCTATAACGCTCGACCTGCTATTATGGCTTGGCCCACATATCAGTGTAAATCAACTGATCCAGCCTGTTCTAGATCAGTTCCAAAGTTTTGCTTCAAGCTCCGGCATCTCTGCCAGCGATATTAAGAACGCAATGGATATGTACACTCAGTTCTTCCAGCAATTCAACCTGCTTGGCATTTTACGGACTTTTCCCATTGGCGTGCCAAGTTTGATGAGCGGCGAGATGCCTATCGGATCTCCATTGGGCGCGCCGATGGTTTGGCAGGTCGACTCTCTCGGACATCTTCTGGGACTGCTCTTCCTGCTCACGATCTGCGGCTGGACCTTCGGCGGCCTCTATTTTCGATGGATTGCATCGCTCATCGCAGCTGATTCAGCCGCCGCGACAGCACGAGCAATTTCACAGACCATTCTTTATTCGTTCCTTTGGTTTCTCTTGGCATGGATGATTGGCGTGCCGATTGGTTTGCTTTTATATATTCTCTTTGCCATCAATTCGTTGCTTGGAGAAGGCGCAGTGTTGGTCTTGGGATTCCTATCCATGTGGTTGATCGTACCGATTTTCTTTTCATCGTTTGGGATTTACCTTCATAAACAAAATGTGTTCATATCTTTGTTGAGCAGCCTTCAATTGACACGTTTTGCTTTGCCGACCAGCAGTTTATTTGTCTTGACCATGTTCTTGATCGGCATTGGGCTGAATTTCCTATGGACCATTCCGGCCAACGACTCGTGGCTCGCCCTGGTTGGCATCCTTGGACATGCTTTCATCATGACTGCCTTGCTGGCATCGTCGTTCGTCTATTATCGGGATACTACTGCGTGGCTGCAGACTGTGTTAGAAAAACTGCGCACAACCGCGCCGACACCGCAAGCATAATGTACTTATTCACCCCCTCCGTCCTTTCCCTTCGGGAACCTTCGGCGGACGCCTCCCCCATTTTCCTTCGGAGAACGGGAGAGGCAAGGTGGGGTCGATTTGGAGGTTTTTGTGGCTGAGAAAAAAAATACAGATACGATCAATTACGATGTAAGTTCCATTCAGGCTTTGGAAGGAATCGAGCATGTGCGCAAGCGCCCCGGCATGTATGTGGGTGGCACGGACATCAAGGCCTTGCATCATCTTGTCTACGAGGTCGTAGATAACGCGATCGATGAAGCGCTCGCTGGTTATTGTACTGCCATCAATATTACAATTCACGAAGACAGTAGCGTGACCGTTGAAGATAACGGACGTGGCATTCCAGTCGGACCGCATCCAACGAAGAAAGATTCCAAGGGGAAACCCATGGAAACGGTGGATGTGGTGATGACCGTGATCGGTGCGGGCGGCAAATTCGGCGGCGGTGGATACAAAGTCTCCGGCGGTCTGCACGGCGTGGGCGTCAGCGCGGTGAACGCATTATCCGAATGGGTGACCACCGAAGTCAAGCGCGATGGAAAACTTTGGCAGCAAAACTATAAGCGCGGCGTCCCGCAAGGCGCGATCCAACAAATCGGAAAAGTCGCCAAAGATGAAACCGGCACCAAGCAGACATTTAAATTCGATAAACAAATCTTCATCGAAGATATTGATTATCGTTTCGATACGCTCGTCCAGCGTTTCCGCGAAATGGCGTTCGTCACGCGCGGAGTGACGATTCACTTTGTGGATGAACGCGCTCAACGTGAGATGAAGTTTTACTTTGAAGGCGGATTGACGTCCTTCGTCCGTTATTTGAATCGCAATCGCGAAAATCTTCATCCGGTGGTACATGTTGAAAAAGAGATGGAAGGCATCGGGATCGAAGCCGCCATTCAGTATACCGACTCGTATACCGAATCGGTCTATTCGTTTGCCAACACCATCAACACCATTGACGGCGGCACGCATCTGACCGGACTGCGTTCGGCGGTGACACGCGTGATCAATGATTATGCGCGCAAGAACGGTTTGCTCAAAGATGCCGACCCGAATTTCTCCGGCGATGACACGCGTGAAGGATTGACTGCAATTGTTTCGGTCAAGCACCCTGAACCGCAATTCGAATCGCAGACCAAAGTCAAGCTGATGAATCCCGAAGTGCAAACCTATTCCCAGCAGATCATCGGCGAAGCATTCGGAACCTTCCTCGACGAGAATCCTCAAGCCGCCAAAACGATCATCGCAAAATGCCTGACATCAGCGCGCGCGCGTGATGCGGCCAAGAAAGCGCGTGATCTGGTCATCCGCAAATCGGCGCTCGAATCTTTAACATTGCCCGGCAAGCTGGCGGATTGTTCCGAACGCGATTCATCGAAGACGGAGTTGTATATTGTCGAAGGTGATTCGGCTGGCGGTTCAGCCAAGCAGGGACGCGACCGACACTTCCAAGCGATCCTGCCTCTGCGCGGCAAAATCATGAACACCGAGCGCGCCCGGCTTGATAAGATTTTATCGAGTAACGAAATCAGAGCGCTCATCTCCGCGCTGGGCACCGGCGTCGGCGATAATTTCGACATCGAAGGCTTGCGCTATGGCCGCATCATCATCATGACGGATGCCGATGTGGATGGTAGTCATATCCGAACCTTGCTGCTGACATTCTTCTTCCGTTATATGCCGCATTTGCTCGAAGACGGCCACCTTTACATAGCACAACCGCCGCTGTATCGCATGGCATATAAGAGCCAGGTCAAGTATGTTTACAGCGATAAAGAAAAAGATAAGGCAATCAAAGACTTGGGTGGCGGGGATAAGATCGGCATCCAGCGATATAAAGGCCTCGGTGAAATGAATCCGCAGCAGTTGTGGGAGACAACGATGAATCCGGATAACCGCACCCTGCTTCTGGTCACGGTGGACGATGCGGCGGAAGCGGATCGCACCTTCGATATGTTGATGGGCGATGCGGTGGATCCTCGAAAACGGTTCATCCAGACCCACGCAAAATATGTGAGAAATCTCGACATTTAGCTTTCAAGAAACAAGAATAAGGCGGGGTGGACGTGGAAAGTCCGCCCCGCTCCTGCTTAACGGCTTTGTTATGAAAGTACCACATTTTCTTTGTATAATCTGTGTACAATGGTTCGGTGAACTTCATCGATTCAGTAACATTCATGACGGTTTCTAATCGTTCGAACGCCTTGATTAATCAGGCCCTTCAAGCCATAGCGTTCGTCTATCAATTCCTGGCAGTAGCGACTTTTATCGCCGCGCTTTTCCTTGCCAATTGGTGGATGAACACTCCATTCCTCGGCGCGTTTTATGAACACACCATGGTGTTCAACGGCGTCGTCCCAGCAGGGCCGGACGCATCCTGGGATCTTCGCAACCAGGGCGTAAAGCTTGGAGACCAACTGCTTGAAGTTAACGGTCAGACGGTCAATAGCACGTTTGAAGTGCAGAGTATCTTAAGCGGCTTTCACCCCGGCGATCAAATTCCCGTTATTGTTCGCTCTCCTGATGGAAGCGAGATAACCTACCATGTCACGCTTAGCGTATTCCCAATTGGGGATCGAATAACATTCTTCGTTATTCCGATTTTGCTCAGTTTATTATTCCTTATCATCAGTCTTTGGATTTTCGTAATACGCCGCGCGGAATCTGCCGGCCGCGTGTTTGCATTGTTCGCCTCCTCCTTAAGCATCGGCGCCGGCTCGCTCTTTGACCTGTATACCACTCATAGCCTGACGTATATCTGGACCCTGGGCATAGCAGTCGCAGGCGGAGCGCTGCTCGACCTTGCGCTATCTTTTCCACGGGAAGCCAGCTTTATCACGGGGCGCTCTTATCTGCGCCGAATAGGTTATGCCGTCTCGTTTATTCTTTGCGCATACGCCTATACCACCCTGTTTAATTTCTTTCGTCCCACAGATTATATTCTGGCCTGGCGGGCCATTTATATTTTTATCGGTTTGTCCAGCATCGCCTATATTCTATTCAATGTTTATTATAGTTTCGCGGCAAGGTCGCCTGTGATAAAAGCACAGGCACGGATGATCTTGACCGGAACCTTAATCGCGTTTGGTCCCCTCACTTTTTGGTTTCTGACCACCCCCATTAATCTGTTCGGCTTTACGCCTTATCTGCTCCTCCCCATCATTGTTTTTCCTTTGACCCTCGGTTATGCAATCTTGCGGTTTCGTTTCCTGCGTACAGATAATTGGATTCGTCAGGGAGTTATTTATATTCTCCTGACTGTCTTCATCGTCGGCGGATATGCCTTGCTGGTCAGCGGACTCAGTCTAATCTTCAAAGCTGCTATGCCCGCCTCGAATCCCATCTGGGTGGGCGGGTTGGTTTTTGTGATTGCAATTTTCCTCGACCCGATACGGATTCAAATGCAAAGCTTTGTGGATGCTACATTCTTTCGCGGTCGGCGTGCATACACCGAAAGTATTCAAAACTTCACGCACGAATTGAACAGTGCGTTCGACCTGAACGCCATTGGCCGGACTCTGCGCAAGCAGATCAATTCCACACTGGGGCCGGATCGTCTTCACATCTACGCTTATGATTCGCTCAACGATCAATATGCCACCCTGCCCGCCGAGGATGGACGCGCCAGCACCGATATTCGCTTTTCATCCAGCAGCGCTTTGGCGCAATATTTTGCCGCGGAGCAATTGCCTTTATATCTGGATGAAGCTTCCCTGCCCGAGGGCCTAAAGGTTGAACAAGCACGACTTGCCTTGTTAGGAGCGCGCCTCTTCGTGATCCTGCCCGGTCATGAAAAGCCTGCTGGCTGGCTGGCATTGGGAGCCCGTATCGTCGGTCAGCCTTACACTCCCCGGGATCTGGTCTTTCTTGAAAACTTGTGCGATCAGGCATCAGTTGCCTTTCAGCGTATTCAAACGGTTGCCAACCTTGAGCGGCGCGTACAGGAAATGAATGCCCTGACCCGTGTCTCGCAGGGCGTCAATGTTACTTTGACGTTTGACGACGTTCTTGAACTGATCTATGCCCAAACGGCGCAGATCATTCCGACTTCCCATTTACATATCACGCTCTATAACAAGGCCAATAATTATTATTATTATGGTTTCTGCGTCGAAAATAGCGACCGTATCACGAGCCGAGAAAATGTTCCGTATCCGCCGAATACCGGTTTGAACCCTGAAATCATCCGCAGAGGCCGTCCCATTTTGACTCAAGACTATCTGCATGAATGTCAGGCGCGCAATCTGGCCCCTGAAACAGAGGGCGTCTTTGCATGGATGGGAGTTCCACTCAATGCAGGCGCGGAATCCATTGGCGCGTTAAGCGTTGGCAGTCACGATCCGGGCATTGCATATACGCGCGGTCAGCTTGAACTTTTGCAGGCCATTGCAGATCAGACTGCTGGCGCAATCGTGAAAGCCCGCCTGCTTCAAGAAACCCAACAGCGTGCGCGGCAACTCAGCACTTTGAATGATGTGACCAGGCAGTTGACCTCCACACTGGAAACCGAGCCTTTGCTCCAGAATGTTCTCGAAAGCGCGGTTAACATCTTGAATTGCGAGGCCGGTAGTCTGTTTCTTGTGGACGATCAAACGAAGGAATTGGTTTTCAGGGTGACGGTTGGACCGGTGGCCAAGGATTTGCTGGGTCAGCGTCTCCCGCCCGGAAGCGGAATCGTTGGACGTGCGGTTACTACGCGCGGCCCGGTCATCGAAAATGACGTCAAGCATTCTACTGGCTGGAATGCAAACGCGGATGAGACAACCGGTTTCATGACGCGCGCCCTGATGGCTGTGCCTTTGCAAATCAGAGATAACGTCATGGGCGTTATCGAAGTGATCAATCGCCGCGACGGTTTGCCTTTTGTAGGGGAAGATCAGGATTTGCTTACGGCGTTTGCCGGTCAGGCGGCAATCGCTTTGGAAAATGCCCGTCTCTTCACATTGACGGATCAGGAGTTGGCGGCCCGCGTCGAAGAGCTTTCCGTCATGCAACGCATTGACCGTGAACTGAATGCCAGTCTTGAAATGGAGCGCGCTATGCGCATCACGCTCGAGTGGGCTATGCGCCAGTCTGCGGCGGACGCGGGTTTGATCGGCATGATCGAAGAAGACAAACTGCATATCGTGGCGCAACAAGGTTATGAGGAACATTTGGCTGGCTTCCAAAATCAATTGATGCCGTTGGACCTTCCAGCGTTGAAAAAAGCCGTTGAAAGCGGCCAGCCGCAACGGGTCATGCTCGACGCGAAAGGCACAGACGGTTTATTGCCCGACGCGCATACTCAAATCGTTATCACCATTCGCCGCGAGGCAACTGTCATCGGAGTCGTGTTACTTGAAAGCACGAGCGATACCCAGCAGGATATCGCCTTCCTGAATCGTTTGAGCGATCATGCCGCCATTGCCATCTCCAATGCCCAGTTGTATGGCGAAGTTCAACGCGCGAATCTTGCCAAGAGCGAATTTGTTTCCTTTGTGGCGCATGAGCTCAAGAACCCAATGACTTCGATCAAAGGTTATACCGAATTGATCGCGGCGGGCGCCGTGGGCCAGATCAATGAGATGCAGACTAATTTCTTGAATACGATCCGCTCGAATGTGGAGCGTATGTCCACGCTCGTATCGGACCTGAACGACAATTCCAAGATCGAGGCGGGGCGTCTGCGCCTCGACTATAAAGCTGTGGAAGTCGCTCAACTCGTGGATGAGGTCGTGCGTTCCACCAAGCGTCAGGTGGAAGACAAGAAGCAAAGTATCAATGTGGACATGCCATCCGACCTGCCAAAGGTGTGGGGCGATCCCACACGTCTGGGACAGGTATTGACAAATCTGGTCAGCAACGCCAACAAGTACACGCCTGAAGGCGGAACTTTGTTGGTCGGCGCAGAAGTATCCGAAAATCGCTGGGATTTGGAAGGCGCCAGACAAGTCGTTCATCTTTGGGTGAAAGACAATGGCATTGGCATTAATTCCGAAGACCAGCAAAAGATCTTTCAAAAGTTTTTCCGATCTGAGGATCAGAAAGCGCGCGAGGCTCCGGGCACCGGTCTGGGTCTGAATATCACCAAGAGTCTGGTCGAAATGCAGGGCGGACGTATTTGGTTCGAAAGTGAATTTCGTCAGGGAACCACTTTCCATTTTACGGTTCCTATCGCTGAGAATTAGTTGTGTGTTGTTGAGGACAAAAGCTTATGACGCTTCAGGCCGCCATTGGAATTGCTCAAGCGCTGGATGGGCGCGAAGCCGGGTTGCAGGCCGCGCATCAGGCGCTTAACCGTCTTGGCGCGGGAACACCGGGATTGGGAATTTTGATCGCGTCGCATCAATTTCAAGCCCGTGAAGTCGCAACCGGCGTTGAAAGTTTACTGAACGACGCGCCGTTAATTGGATTCAGCGCGCCAGCCGTATTGACAAACTCGGGCCTGCATACAAATTCCGTGGTGCTGGCTTTGCTCAAGGGCGATTTTCAGGCCGAGGCTCATTGGCTTTCCGGTTATGCCCAATCGGGCCGCGAGACGGCCGAGCGACTCATGCAATTGGCCTCGGCGCACAAGGACAACGAAGCCGCGCTCTTGTTCGCGGACGGTTTTAACGGCGATGCCGAACAACTGTGTTCCGCGATTCAACCCGGCTCGCTCTCGTTCGCAGGCGGACTTTCGAGCGGCGATTTGCACACCGGCAGCACATATCAAATGGCCGGCAACCAAACCGGCACAGGGAGTTTGGCAGCCGCGTTCTTGCGCGGCAGTCTTCGCATTGGAGTGGGTTACGGTCACGGCTGGGATCCGGTGGGGAGTCAATTTCGAGTGACGCGTTCACGCGGCTTCTGGCTCCGGACTTTGGACGGACGCCCGGCTTCAGAAACTTATGCAGAACTCCTCGGCTATTCCGCGCGGGATTGGGCTTTTCCGCCTTTAAACTATCTTGCGCGTTTATATCCGCTGGGTGTGGAGCAGGGCGATGAACTGGTTGTACGGGCTCCCATTCGCGTGGAAGCAGATGGCAGTTTCCGCATGAACACCAATGTCCGCGATGGCATTGATGCTTATCTATTAGTGGGAAGCTATGCGGCTTGCGAGAAAGCTGCGAGTCAGGCCGCCCAACAGGCCTTGATCGCTTTAGGCAATGCCAAACCGTTCTTCGCGTTGGTGTTGGTGGATATTGCCTGGCAAATGCTTCTAAAAGCCAAGCCCGGCGCAGAGATCGCCGCTGTACAGGATATTCTCGGTTCATTCGTGCCGATTGCGGGCGGCTATACACTTGGGCAAATCGTCCCCGGTAAAGAAGGCGGCTCTCCGCGTTTTCTCAATCAGCACATTGCTGTGATTGTGTTTGGGGAAACTTCCACATAGTCTGATCTCATTGCTCATTGGACAAAATAAGCGTTATCGTAGAAGAAACATTATCTTCCCGCGTTTGATAAAGCTTATGAGATTCACATCATAGAGTCAAGAATAAATGCTAAAATTCGCATTAGCAGTTTTGACCTTAAACTTTGTGAAATTCATTCATAAACAAGATCGGAGAATCTATGTTTCGACGCAACAGACCCGCCCTGCAAAATAATGTGTTGAGCGCCGCACAAATCGAAGTGTTGGCAAAAGCCAACCAACTTGCCGCCAATAATAATTCTGCGGATGCCGCGCCACTTTATGCGGAACTGGCGCGCGAACTGGATGTTCCTCGTCCGCGCCGCGCAGCCAACCTTCATGCGCGTGCGGCTCATGCCTATGCCGACGCGGGCAACGAGCAGCTGGCACTGGCGCAAGCCCGCGCTGCGTTGACCATGTTCATTCAATATCGGATGATCAACCGCACGCCGGTGTTCTTTGCCAATATCACGCGCAAATTCAATAACAAGGGAATGAAGAATTCGGCGAGCGCGTTGCAGAACGAATTTGGGAACAGAGTCGGGCCGATGCCGCCTCAACCCGCCCAAGGGTCGGCGAAGCGAGGCGTTCTGCCGACGAATTGTCCAAAGTGCGGCGCGCCCATTCATGGCGATGAGGCCACCTGGATTGATAATCTAACCGCTGAATGTGATTATTGCGGTGCGGCCATCCGAACCACCAATTAATGATCTGAATGTTAAATTCATTCATACCAATGGACTATTCAGATTCAACGATGCTTATGTTTTAATGCATCAAGATACTAAAAAAAAGGAGCAAGATATGGTACAGCCAGCACAGGCATAAAATGAAGCAGTTGAACGTTTGCAATGCAATTGGTGTCAGGGTATAAATCTCAAGACCGCGTTATCGTGTCAGTTCTGCGGAGCGCCGCTTGACCTGAAAGATATAGTCAGCGAATCGGGTTGGCGCGAAGCTCCGCGTCTGAAAGACATGACCGAGTTTCATATCTCCAACAGCACCGCGCAAGTGGAAGGCGAGATCGTGCCGGTTGCAGAAATCAATGTCGGTCAAGGCGATGCTTTTTATTTCGAGCATCATGTGATGTTGTGGAAGGACCCGACGGTTCCGATGTCAGTTCTGCAATTACCGGGCGGCATGAAACGCGTGCTGGCCGGAATGCCGTTCATCATCAGCGTTGCATCGGGACCCGGACGCATCGCATTCTCGCGCGATGCCACCGGTGAATTGGTTGTCCTTCCGCTTCATCCCGGAATGGAATTGGATGTGCGCGAACACGCTTTCCTGTTGGCTTCCGCCAACATCACATATTCCTTTGAGCGTATCAAAGGATTACGAAATATTTTATTCGGTGGACAAGGCATGTACATGGATCGCTTTGTAACCACCAACCAATCGGGCTTACTGATCCTTCATGGATACGGCAATGTCTTCGAGCGGACATTGAAACCAGGCGAGTCGATTTTGGTGGAACCGGGCGCTTTCCTTTACAAAGACTCAAGCGTTACGATGAACGTTCAAATGCAGCAATTGACGACCGGATTGTTTGGGGGAACTGCCATGAGCCTCGCACAAATGACGGGCCCCGGACGCGTCGGCATTCAATCCATGTACGTTCACCATTCGACGGAATAAGAGGCAGAAATGAGTGCAACACCTTCTGCTCCTGCCACCGGACGAAGCTACACCTGCAATTGGTGTGGCGCCGTTTCGGATGGCACATCATTGAGTTGCCCATCTTGCGGCGCGACCATCAATGTTAAAGAAATCATCACGCCCACCGGCTGGATCGAAATGCCGGGGCGCAAAGATATGGCGAAACTTCAAATCGGCAAATCGTCATGTCAGATCGAAGGGCTTTACGTTCCCGTCGCAGATTTCAACCTTTCTGCTGAAGACGGAGTTTATTTTGCCCACCATGTTTTGCTGTGGAAGGAAAATTCGGTCAATATCTCCATGATGTCCATGAAAGGCGCGTGGAAGCGCGCTTTCGCGGGCATGCCGATTTTTATGACTCAAGCCAAAGGTCCAGGACACATTGCGTTCTCGCGCGATCTTCCCGGTGAGTTGCTGGCTCTTCCGCTTCAACCCGGTCAAGCCGTGGATGTGCGCGAACACTTCCTGCTGGTCGCCACCGATCAAGTGGATTATGGCTGGACGAATAGCGACATCTGGTTCACCACGCGCCATCAACGTGGAGATGAGACGGAATATGAAACGCATTATCCGCTCGGAATGTTTTTGGATCGCTTCTCCGCGCCGAAGACGCCGGGGTTGTTATTGCTTCACGCATCCGGTAATGTATTCGTCCGTCAGCTCGCGCCGGGACAATCCATCTTGATCAAGCCCACGGCATTGATCTTCAAAGACCCGACTGTGAGTGTGCAATTGCATTTCGAGAATCCGCACAGCAACTGGAGTCTATGGATGTCTTATATCCAGCGATACTTGTGGCTGCGCGTCACCGGTCCTGGGAGGATCGCAATTCAATCTGCGTTTGAGCCGGTCGAGGATGACGGACAAACCATCACCAAGCATTCGCCCGCCACTCAGCAACAATGGTAATCACAATGCCTGTCATTGCGAGGAGCCGCGCTGGTTGAGTAGTGAGCGAAGCAAGCATACCGAAACCAAGCGGCGACGTGGCAATCTCTGCGGACAGACACAATCTGTCCGCAGTTTATTTTGGTTATAATCAATTCAATGCGACGCATCCTTCAATCCCCCAAATGGATTCCATTATTCTTTGCGCTGATCACCATCATCGCGTACGGGCTTTTGCTGCCTTTCACCGGTTTTTATTGGGACGACTGGCCCTTTGCCTGGGCAGCGAAATTTCTCGGACCCGCGCAATTCATTCCATCCTTTGCGGGCTTCCGGCCTTTCCTTGGACCGATCTTCTTCATCACTACTAGCTTGATTCCATCGAATCCGATTCTCTGGCAAATCTTCGCTCTGATCATTCGCTTCGCCGCGGCGCTTTCAGCGTGGTTCGCGTTAAATCAAATTTGGCCACGCTATAAATTTCAAACACTGATCGCCTCCTTGCTCTTTCTCGTCTTCCCCGGCTTCAGCCAGCATTGGGTCGCGTTCACCCACATCAATCAGGAGTGGATTCCTTTCATCTTTTATTTGCTTTCATTTGGATTCAGTGCCCGTGCTCTTCGCGGCGATCCAAAAAAGAAAACAATCAGTTCGATCATCGCTTTGCTTATGCTCATTATCGGAATCTTTCCCACCGAATACTTCATCGGACTTGAGCCTTTACGATTTCTTTTCATTTGGGTCATCATCTCCGAAGAAACAACAGGCTTTTTGTCACGCTTCATTCAGACGATAAAACATTGGTGGCCTTACTTCCTCATCTGGATGGTAGATGCACTTTGGCTGGCTTATTATTATAAATCGGGCGCATACTTTTCTTATGGCGTGACTGCGACTCGACATGCGCTTTCCATCAAAGCCTTATTGCTCGCGTTCGGCGACGCATTCTGGAAAGCTGGATTTTATGTTTGGGCGCAGGTACTGGTATTGACTGCGCAATCCATCACCGCACCAACCACTATCCTAACTTTTGTTCTTATTGTCTTATCCTTTTTATCTATTGCGCTTTACATTTTGAATCTTGAATTCTCTGCCCCCCTCGCCCCTTCGGGGCACTCCCCCCAAATTCAAAGAATTTGGGGGGAGATGGAGGGGGGCTTTGCTATCTCCGCCCTCATTATTGGCTTTATCGGCATCCTGCTCGGACGCGTTCCATCGTTCGCCGCTGGCCTTCCGCTGACCTTGCAGTCCTCGAACGATCGCTTCATGATCTCGATGATGCTCGGCGCGAGTCTATTCGCAACCGGATTGATTGACTTGATAATCAAAAACAATCTCGCGAAGACATATATATTCGCTTTACTCATCGCATTAGGCATCGGCCAGCAATTTTTCAACGCCAATATCTTCCGCCGCGATTGGGCAAGGCAGCAAGCGGTCTATTGGCAATTGGCTTGGCGCATCCCGGCATTGAAACCGAACACGGCGATCCTCACAGACTTTGTGCCGATTGATTACGAAACCGATCTCTCCTTCACCGCACCGCTCAATTGGATGTACGCGCCGGATTTTCACGGCGGCGACTTGCCCTATGCCATGATCTATGTCAACAAGCGCCTCGGCAGTACATCACTATCCGACATCAAACCGGATACTGTCATTGCGTTGCCTTATCGCACTGTGACATTTCACGGTTCCACTTCGCAAGCAATCGTGATCTACGCGCCGCAAAACGGCTGTTTGCGCGTGCTTGATCCTGTTTATGCCAATGCCCAAACGTATAATAGATTCACTTCCATAGCGCCGCTGATTCCCTTGTCCGATCCATCCCGAATCATCACTGATGCACCGCCACTAACCTTAACAAATCCGCCTTTTCCTAGCGAACCGTCTCATACATGGTGTTATTTCTATGAGCAGGCAGAATTGGCGCGTCAAAGCGGCGATTGGAATAAAGTCTCGGACTTGGGACGCCAAGCCGCGCAACAAGGCTTTGTCCCGCAGGATGATTTCGAATGGCTTCCATTTATCGAAGCCGATGCGCGCACTGGCGATTTGAAATCCGCAGAGCAGATCACGCGTCAGGCGTGGAAGGATGACACGAAACTTCATCAGGGGTTGTGTATTCTGTGGAAACGGGTGCAAGCCGAGGATCCGGAAGAGGCGCAAAGCGCTGCGTCGAATTTATTAACAGAACTGGGATGCAGATAATCATCCAATTGCAATGGCTCGCGGCTTGACGCTTTAAACGGTATATGCTACCATCCTTCATTAGGCATTCATTATAAGGAGAGTTCAAGATGGTCAATAAAAAAATCAGCGTGAGGTTAACGATTATTCTTTTGTTGGGAGTCATGTTCGCCACTGCCTGCACGCAATCTTATTCTCAAGCACCCGCCGCGACACCAACCCTGATTCCTGCGGGCTTGTTTGTATCGCCTTTGCCTACGGGCGTGGATGCAATGCAGTTGGTGGCAGATTTTGGAACACAAACTGCTGAAGCGCTCAGCGGAACTACTTCGACTCCTGGAGCGGCAACCGCTACATCTGCACCAGGCACATCCTCACCTGTGACTGTGACTGACACTCCGACCTTGCAAAGCGGCACGTTCATTACACCGTTGAGTGGTTCAAGCACACCAGGCACTGCTCTAACTTTTACTCCTGCACCCGTTACGGCTGTACCGATTACAACAGGCGCGATAACTGCGTCGACCTATGTCGCTCCAGCAGGCGTTCCTGGAACTTACACACTGCAACAGGGCGAATGGGTTTATTGCATAGCGCGGCGCTTCAATGTTGATCCAGATGAATTATTAAGGCTCAACGGTTTAAGGGATTGGGATGCTCAGAGCCTGTCTCCAGGGTTGGTTTTACAACTTCCTCAGACGGGTAATCCCTTCCCCGGACCTCGCGCCTTGATTCCACATCCCGCTACGTATACTGTGACTGGCAATAACGATACGACAATTTATGGGGTTGCCTGTCAATACGGTGATGTTTTCCCGGAAGCCATCGCTCAAGCGAATAACCTGCCTCTCTCAACCTATTTGACGGCAGGGCAGCAACTGACCATTCCATAACATCAGGCTAATTTGATAAAGAAGCCCGGGCAAATTGGCCTGGGCTTCTTTCTAGGAGTCTACCATGCCGTTTGAACTTTTAAAATCCGAGCCGGTATTTCAGGGACACGCTTTTAAAATCAGGCGCGATTATCTGAAAACGCCTGATGGCCACCAAACAAAATATGAAATCGTGGAACATGTTGGTTCAGTGGTTATCATCCCAATTGATGAGCAGGGAAATTTATTATTCGTTCGTCAGTATCGCCCCGCAGTCGGCATGGACTTGCTGGAACTGCCGGCAGGCACGCGTAATGGCGATGAGCCGCATGAAGCCTGCGCGGCGCGTGAGGTCCGTGAAGAAACGGGAATGGCTGCGGGAAAGTTGGAACGCATCGGTGATTTCTATCTTGCGCCCGGTTATTCGACTGAATTCATGGCTGTCTTTCTGGCAACCGAATTGATTTACAATCCGCTCAAGCCAGATGCAGACGAATTCTTACAACTGGAAAAAATCCCGATCACCAAAGCCATCGAGATGGCTGAAAAAGGCGAAATCCCGGATGCAAAAACATTAGCAGCATTGTTTTTGGCGAGAACTTACTTGAAATAATATTTCCAAGCGTTACACAGGTGCAGATCGCACTTCATCTTTGCATTTCATCAATTCTACAATTCCTGTCCGAATATGACAACCCACATGGGGATTTAAGTCATATATAACTAACGCCCTGCCCTATTGGAGGATACACTTGGATATTGGAATGATATTTCCGGGCAAAAGCCCGCCTTAAAGGAGTTAGTTATGAAACGCCCTGTAGTAACCATTGACGGCAACGAAGCTACAACCTCTGTTGCCCACCGTTTGAATGAAGTGATCGCGATCTATCCGATCACGCCATCGTCTCCCATGGGGGAACATGCCGACGCGTGGTCCGCCAAGCATAAGCCTAATTTATGGGGAACCGTTCCGCTTGTGATCGAGATGCAATCCGAGGGCGGCGCAGCAGGCGCAGTACACGGCGCGCTTCAAGCCGGCGCGCTCACCACTACGTTCACCGCTTCGCAAGGCCTGTTGCTGATGATCCCGAACATGTATAAGATCGCAGGCGAGCTGACCAGCAGCGTCTTCCATGTGGCTGCGCGTTCGATTGCTGCGCAAGCTCTCTCGATCTTCGGCGACCACTCGGATGTGATGGCTGTCCGGCAAACCGGCTTTGTTCTACTTTCATCCGGTTCCGTTCAGGAAGCGCACGACTTCGCCGCCATTTCTCAAGCCGCGACTCTCAAAGCGCGCGTGCCGTTCCTGCACTTCTTCGACGGATTCCGCACCTCTCATGAAGTTGCCAAGATCTTTGAGCTTACGGATGAAGAACTTCGCTCGCTCATTGACGATGAACTGATCCGCGAGCACCGAGCGCGTGCTTTGTCCCCCGACCATCCCGTGATACGCGGCACGGCTCAAAACCCCGATGTCTATTTCCAGGGACGCGAGACCGTCAACCCGTTCTACGAAGCAACTCCCGCCATTGTGCAAGCCGCGATGGACAAGTTCGCCAAGATTACCGAACGATCCTATCATCTCTTCGATTATGCCGGACATCCCCAGGCTGAAAGAGTGGTTGTGCTGATGGGCTCGGGCGGCGAAACCGCTGAGGCTACTGTAAAGTATCTTGCTGAAAAAGGCGAGAAGGTCGGCGCGTTGCGCGTTCGTTTATATCGTCCATTCTCGATCGAGCATTTCATCAAGGCTTTGCCCAAGACTGTTAAATCCATTGTGGTATTGGACCGCACAAAAGAGCCGGGCTCATCCGGTGAACCGCTTTATCTGGATATCGTAAACGCATTAGCGGAAAGCAGTCACTCCAATATCAAAGTGATTGGCGGACGTTATGGACTTTCATCGAAGGAGTTCACTCCTGCCATGGTCAAGGCCGCGCTGGATGAATTGAAGAAATCCGATCCAAAGAATCATTTCACAGTTGGCATCAACGATGATGTCAGCCACACCAGTCTGGATGTTGACTCATCCTTCTCGATTGAA
>Ga0182027_10002957_pt1 | contig 27284 bp, 27 predicted proteins | sample 712E1DmetaG_FD_121300 | JGI IMG/M metagenome (GOLD analysis project Ga0182027, IMG submission 121300) | Permafrost microbial communities from Stordalen Mire, Sweden - 712E1D metaG (Illumina Assembly) | ecosystem: Environmental > Terrestrial > Soil > Wetlands > Permafrost | place: Sweden...
CGCATTCAGAAGCGCACCGGCGAAACCCGCGAAGCGGTTGAGAAGGCTATCAAGGATACCTGTTCCTCTTCCTGCTGTTGCAAATAGGCTGCAAACCGCACGGATCAAAAGTTCAGGAACGTACAGTCCCTATTCTCTTAATCCCTGTGCTAAAATTGTGCTAATTTTGATACTAGCGGATGCAACCGGATACTAACGGATACAAAAGGATACTAAACCGTATCTCTTTTGAAATTCTGCAGTTGTGACGGATTCCATTGTAGCATAAGGAGTTACGTTAAATAGCCCCCCGACACGCTTGGGGTGCGTGCGGTCGGAGGTTCAAATCCTCTCGCCCCGATTCTTTCTATAGGCAAATACAGGAGTTGCGAGAAATAATCTCGCAGCTCCTTTTTTGTTTTTCTGGGATTTTGATTGAGTTACGCTAAATTTTTTCTAATTTGAATAGAACCCCTTTCTAATGGCCAGGGGCTATTCTAGCAAAACCTTTCACATCCAACTGTCCAACTTTCGGGGCGCACTCCAAACACGCATCTTTACCTCATATTCTCTCTCGGGGAAGTGGTTACGTGTATCCCAAAAGGGGGCGTGCGTTTGGGCAGTATAGGGGGAAATTCGGTGGATAGAGATGAAGAAAGTGTAATCTGAAATTCATCTCACTGTAATACTAGGAAGCTATGCTCTTATTGTAGGATGGAAATTGGTTCTGAAGCTGCGATATCCTGAGCGAACAACCTGGGATAAAAGAAAAGAAGGAAGGGAGGGACACTCGAATGAAAAAGACACTATCGGTTGCGTTGATGTTGTTGATTGCAGGAATTGCCTATGCGACAATACCCGCTAACTCAACACCCACTAAACCAACGCACACTAAGCGTGTGACATGCGTCGTGAAGGGAAAAACAAAGATAGTCAAAACCGTCGATGCTTGCAAGGCTTTAGGTGGTACGGTGGCAGAAGCAAAAAAGGCTGAAGCAAAGAGAGTATCATAAGGACAGTTCCGAGCATTTTGCAGAAACGGTTCTTACACCAAAGGAGTTGCGAGAAATAATTTCGTAGCTCCTTAATGAGGAATTCAAGAATGCGAAGAAAAGCAACGAAAGGGGGAGCAAAATGATGCGAAAAATAGCAGTCGGATTTTTTACTCTGTGCCTAGCGCTTACTTTTGCCTTGAAAGCCAACGCCGATAACAGCACAACAACAGGCGGCAATTCTCAGGGCAATGCCGAGGCACAGCAACTACGGCAAGAAATTCAGGCATTGCGTCAGCAGGCCGAACCATTGCGCCAGCAGCTTCAGGAGACTAGGGCTAAAGCTGAGGGGTTAAGAGATCAATTACGGCCGATAGTCGAAAAAATAAAAGCTGACCGTGAAAAGCTAGAGGCAATGCATGGAGGACACCGAGAAAACCGTGGCCAAGGCTGGCAGCAGCAACAGGGGCAAGGGCAACAATCGCAACAGCCGGTATTGCCTGCACCCAAGCAACAATAGGTAACTGAACAGATTGCAATATGGGCAACACTAGGCCGGTTGGAAAATAAGCTTAGTGTTGCCGTTATAGTCAGTAAATTCTCCCTGAGAGATCAAGAGGGAAGCGGTCAAACGCTTGGGCTGCGTGCGGTCGGAGGCTCAAATCCTCTCGCCCCGATACTCTCTGTAGGCAAACAAAGGAGTTGCGAGAATAAATCTCGTAACTCCTTTTTTGTTTGTGCGCCCGGCAGGGCGCACTTACTTGAGGGTGCAAGTCCCTTACAGGCTCGATAGAGGGAACTGTTAGCCAACGGCAAGGGTGTCCATCGCGAGATGGAATCTGAAGGAAGCCATAGGCAAAACGCTGGCCCGACGAACAGGAATCACATAGAGGCGGACATGCTGGGTGAGAAGGCAAGCAGATTCAAAGCCCAAATTCTATCCGGAAAGCATGGACGTAGATGTGGCGGGCATAAGCGGGAAGGTAAGTGCGCATTACCCGGGGAGATCTGTCCTGAATAATGGGCAGAAGTCAGCAGAGGGCGAAGTAAGCCCGGTGTTTCTTACTGGGACGAAGGCCCGAACATGAAGTTAAGGGAAAGAGACTTGGTTTTCGATGGAGCAAAATGATGATGCTGGCCACAGAAGGTGAAAGTCCTTGGACCTGTTCAGAAGGTAGGGGGCGGAACTCCCGAGGTACTGAAACGGGTGCGTCAAACTTCACGGCAAGCCAAGACAACTCCGACCCGAGGGTAAACCAATTGATGGAGGAGGTGCTGTCCAAGGGAAACATGACTAAGGCCATGAAGCGAGTGGAAGCCAATGAAGGAGCCGCGGGAGTGGATAACATGCCCGTGAGCGAACTCAAAGGTTACCTCAAGCGGGAATGGCCGAGGATAAGAGGTGAATTCCTGGAAGGCCGGTATAAGCCGAGCTCTGTCAGGCGGGTCATGATACCGAAAACAGACGGAGGCGAGAGGCCGTTGGGGATTCCAACGGTTTAGATCGGCTGATTCAGCAGGCAGTTCATCAGGTAATCAGCCCGATATTCGAGAAGGACTTTTCAGATTCAAGTTATGGCTATCGCCCGAGGCGAAGCGCACAGCAAGCCGTGGAACAAGCGCGGAAATATGTGAGCGAAGGCCGACGTTGGGTGGTCGACATGGACTTGGAAAAGTTCTTTGACCGTGTGAATCACGACATCCTCATGGCACGGGTAGCGCGCAAGATAAAGGATAAGCGGGTACTGTTGCTTATCCGGCGATACCTGCAAGCAGGGGTTATGGAGGACGGTTTGACGAAAGCGAGTTTGGAAGGTACGCCGCAAGGCGGGCCACTCTCTCCGCTATTGTCAAACATTCTGCTCGACGACTTGGATAAGGAGTTGGAGAAGCGGGGGCACAAGTTCTGCCGATACGCGGATGACAGTAATATCTATGTTCATACGCAAAAGGCCGGGGAACGGGTGAAAGAATCCATAACATCATTCCTGTGGAAAAGGCTGAAGTTGAAGGTCAACGAGGCCAAGAGTGCCGTGGGTCGACCGTGGGGGAGAAAGTTCCTGGGTTATACGATGACGATGGATAAAGAGCCGCGGCTCAGAGCTTCGCCGCAGGCAATCCTGAAACTGAAAGATAACCTTAGGGCAATATTTCGTCGCGGGCGAGGATGCAATATAGGACAACTTATCGAGAAGGAACTGAACCCTGTGATTCGAGGCTGGGGAAATTACTTCAGTCTTACAAGGGTAAAGAAAGTTCTCGAGGAGTTGGACTTTTGGATACGGCGGAAGATACGCTGTATTTTATGGCGTCAGATGAAAAAGATAGGAACGCGGAGAAACCGACTGGCAAAGCGTGGGCTTAAGGAAGTTCGCGCGCGAGTCAGCGCGGCGAATGGGCGAGGACCATGGTGGAATGCGGGGGCTTCACATATGAACGAAGCATACCCTTTGTCCTACTTTAACAAACTTGGATTAGTCAACCTTACAACAAAGTTGGCAATCTCTTAAAACCTTTGTGAACCGCCGTATACGGAACCGTACGTACGGTGGTGTGAGAGGACGGGGGCGGTCAAACGCCTCCTCCTACTCGATTTCTGGGATTCCGAGTTACTTCACAAAACTTCCAACTGGGGTTAACACCCCATAGAGCAGTTGCCTGGGCTGTATTAGGCTACGTTAACAAAAAGCTATTCGACTTCAACAAAAAAGGAGAGCTGCATGAAAAAAACCTTAGCGTTGTTCATGATTTTAGCGTTATTTGCGGGGTGTAGCACGACGACCGTGTCGAAAGACTATAACGGTCTTAGCACACCAGGCGGTAAGGCTGTTTACGTTAGTACGGACAATATTGCGATTCACTTTCTCCTCTCGAAACCACTCTCAGGAGATGCGACTTTGGAGAAGACGGTGGCGGATTTTACAGCCGCAGCCAAACAGCAAGGAGCTACCAAAGTCCAGATTGTGCAGTCCAGTGTCACCAAGTATTGGTGGTTGCTCGGTCCGATTACCATCTTTTTGACCCCTGTGATTACCAACGTAGCGGGTGATGCGATTAGCTGATTTGTAAGCAAATAGCATTTTGCAACAAAGTCGGGGGCACGTCCTTTCCTCCTTGGTGGTTTGGGCGTGTCCCTTTTTCTTTACGATCAGAGTTAAGTTGGTTCTGATACTTCATACCGATTACGCCCATCTAGGCAAAAGGGGTGCGTGCGCCTGGTTTTAGACATACCTTCAATGCCTAGAATTTGCCTAATTCCGGAACAACTTCCAACAAAAATAAACAAAAGCGGTAACATCTGCAAAAGCAACTTGTGCAGTACTCCCTGAGAGATCAAGACGGAAGCGTTCAAGCGCTTGGGGTGCGTGCGGTCGGAGGTTCAGATCCTCTCGCCCGATTCTATCTAGAAGCAAACAAAGGAGTTGCGAGAAAAAATCTCGCAGCTCCTTTGTTGTTTTTCTGGAGAAGTAGGGTGTACTTTGGAAAATTATTGCTAATTTTGACATAAAATCTCATTTTTCCCCTGTAGGAGGATGTTCAAAGTGTGCCCCAAAGGGTGGGTGCGGTGGCTGGTGCACATAAAACCTCGGTAGGGTTACGCCCCATAGCTAAAGACCCGCTCATTACGTATCGTATGTCCAAGATAGTTCGTGCGCCAAACCTTGAGAAGCAGCGGACAAATAAATAGAAAAGAGGGTGACGCTATGAAACCGATATGGTTGGCATTGGCAGTTCTGGGACAAATCTTTTTTCTCTCTCCGATTGGTTTTGCCGAATCGTTCGATGCAATTGTTACGGCGGTTATGGAGGGCGGCTCAGGAATTCAGGCAACGGTCACCAATGGGTCCGGACAGACGAAACAGAACGTCATGTTCCATCTCTTGCCCACGGTTGATCTATCCGCTTATAAAACGATGGACAAAATCAAACCGGGTAACCGGATAAAGATCCAGGCGGAAACGGACTCGAGCGGCAGTTGGCAGATCTCAAGGATAGAGCCGTACCAGAGCAATTGATAATCAACTTTTATCATGGCACCTAGATGTCCCAGTAAAAATCGGGACGTCTTAACAATAGGGGGGTTAGCATGGATTTGGTTACTGTGGTCATTACGTTAATTGTCGTTGGCGTTGTGCTTTGGGCCATCAATCGTTACATTCCCATGGCCTCCTCGATCAAAAACATCCTGAACATTGTCGTCGTAATCGTGGTCGTTGTTTGGCTATTGCAGGGATTCGGAGTGCTCAACAGCATTCACAACGTTAAAATCAAATAATCTCGGGGTGGCACCGTTTCCAAAAAATCCGGATAGGGTGTCTCCGTTTACTATGATGTAGAAGCAAAGAAAGAATTAAACATCAAGAAAGAAAAGTGAGGATACAATGAAAAGATTAAAATCAGTATTAGTTTTACTTGCCTTCGCCGTAATAGGTTTGATGTTAGGCATTACCTCTACAGCAGCATTTGCTGATGAAAGAGGTGATCAGGAGAATAGTCAAAAAAATAACAAGGTTGAGCAACGGGGTGGGGGGCAACAGAGGCAAAATGTTAGAGTTGAGCAAAGGGGTGGAGGACAACAGGAGCGTAATGTCAAGGTTGAGAAACGGGGTTGGGATCAACGAGAGCATATTGATTATAAGGGTGAAAAATATGATTATCACGAAGGACGATTCTATAGGCCGGGCCTGTTTGGTTTCATTTTGGACACAATTTTCCCGCCGCGAGGAATTGTGGTTTCCTATCTGCCAACCGGCTATCGGACGATCATCATCGGAAGAACGTCATATTACGAATACGACAATATCTATTATCAACCCTCTCCCGGAGGATATGCGGTAGTTCAGCCGCCTGTCATATCAAATCAATATGTCTCAGCGCCTGTCGTATATGTACCTCCTCCTAACATTGCGGTGCCTTCTGCGCAACCTCAACCAGTAGAAATGGGGACTGTTATAGTCAATGTGCCTACGGCTGCAAGAGGTCCGGTTGCTATTACTTTAATGAGATACTCTAATGGTTTTGTGGGGCCGCAGGGAGAGTTGTATCCAACTTTTCCTAGTGCCGAAGAACTCAGCGCTAGATATGGACAATAAAGGAGATACGCTATCTCGTTCCGATTTTATCTGCAAACAATTAAAGGAGTTGCGAGAAAGAATTTCGTGACTTCTTTTTTGTTTTTCTGGGAACTTTTTTAAACTTCAAAGTGTCTAACTTATCAGGAAGCGAGCAGTTTTGTCATACCTCGTGTAATTTTCAGGAATTTTTAAAAAGTATAAGGAGATACTAAGATGCTTAAAAAAATCCTAGTTTTAATTTTAGTTTTGGCTTGTCTTTTACAACCATCTCCAGCATTTGCCCATGGAGGATACGGTGGGGGTCATGGTGGTGGACATGGCTGGGGATATGGAGGACATGGTTGGGGATGGGGTTGGGGTGCTGTTGGACTCGTTGAAACAGCCGCGTTGCTTAATGCTGCTTACCAGTACCCACCTTATTATTATATGAATGGGGTTCCTTATTACTATGGCAATCCATATTATCCTGCGGCTCCAGTAGGATATGTGGGAGTTGCTCAACCTCCTGTAGCCTATGTTCCCGCAAGCTCGCCACTGGCAGCGCCTTATGCAGCGGCATCGGCTGCCCCACCTCAACCGCCTGCTGTGGCAAGTGTGAATAATTCGTTTGATATTCACATTCCAAACGGCAATGGCAGTTTCACGCTTGTAACTCTTCAGAAAACCGAAAAAGGATTTTTGGGTCCCCAAGGCGAGTTCTATACCGACCATCCGACTGAGGATCAGTTGCGGGCAAGATATATTAAGAAATAATCAAGGAACTTTAGCAATGAAACGGAGGACCAAAATGGTTAAAAAAACGTTAGTGATTCTATTGATCTTGTGTTTGCCAATGAGCGGAATTGCTTTGGCCGATTCCGGGTCATCCGGTCCGGGATATTTTTTAAGCGAAACGGCTGTTATTATTGCGGACATTGTTTTGTTTCCGTTTCGTTTGATAAGGGATATTTTTGACCCGCAGCCGCTTCCTCCTCGGCCGGTGCTGATGCCTTATTCTTATGCAGCTCCAATGGTAATGGTGGCACCACCGATTGTGCCCGCTGCTTCTCCAGTAGTTGCACAAAACGCGCCTTCGCAGTCTGTTCCGGCGAATAACCCGATGGAGATCAATATACCTAATGGCGACGGTAGCTATATATCTATCACTCTTCAAAAAACCGAGAAAGGATTTTTAGGCCCGCAAGGGGAGTTTTATGCTGATCATCCGACCGAAGAACAGTTGAAAACAAGATATTGCAAAAAGTGATAATTAGTAATTGAAGTGGGCAAGTTTGTTGGAAAAAAAGTATTAAAATCAACCAACCCCTTGAAGGAGGGTCTTAAGATGATGAAGAAAATGGTGTTTCTCTTGGTTTTAGGGATGGCTGCGTTTTTAAGCTCGACAGCCTATGCTCATTTTTGGAACGGCAAACACGAAGGAAAAGAGTGCTCCATGAAGATGGATAAAGAACATTGTCAATGTCCGATCACGGAAAAGTTCATGAAAAAAGTCCAATTTCTTTTGGAGAACAAGTCTGATATTGGTTTAACCAATGATCAGGTGAAGACCATCAAGGATCTTAAGCTTCAAATGGAGAAAGACAGCATTCGTCAAAGTGCGGATATGAAGACTTTCATGTTGGATCTCAAGTCCAAACTTTCAGAAGATAAAGTGGATGTCGAAGGGGGGAATACGCTTATCGACCAAAACTTCGCCGCAGCTTCTGCAGCTGCAAAATCAGACCTTGCGGCTTATGCGAAGCTGAAAAGTCTTCTGACTCCTGATCAGATGACGAAGATGAAAGCACTCCATAAACAGATGGAAAAGAAAGAAAAATAATTTCCGATTTAATCACAAAAAGCCATCGGCAGTTATTGCCGATGGCTTTTTATTTTTGTGCGCCGATTCTTTGCCGAATACCTATGATTATATTTCTATTGTTGAAACATTAGAACATTTCGATCGTCCATTTTTCATCCTAGATAAATGCTTGGGACATGCAAGAAAATCAGTAATTGTCAGCGTTCCATATGCGCCAGACTATACTGGCAAAAGTGCTTGGGATGAGCACAGATTTGCATTCAATGAAAAGACGTTCGTTGATACCAAATATAAATTTAAAATTGCCAAAATAACCGATTATGTAAAGGACACAAGAAGTAAGTGCATTATCTATGAATTTTTCCCCCAGCTATAGAGTTTTTATCCGAATTTCTGGATGCCAGATGAACTCCCAATTCTGTGATGCTAGAGTCATACTAATTCTGATACCCACCTGTCTAGTCAAAAAGGGTGGGTGCGCGCAATTTTAGGCATAGCTCCTTGCCTATAGGATATTGCTAATTTCGGGACGATATCCAGCAACAGAAACAACGGCATACAAAAATAAACAAAAGCTCTAGTTTCTAGAAACCAACTTATACAACACTCCCTAAAAGATCAAGAGGGAATGGGTCTAAGCCGCTTCATTGGTTTTTGAGGCCGCGTCCGGCACAAAGTTTCGCCGGGCAAGGAGACAAAAGAATACCAGGCCTCATCTTTCGGAGTGTCTTATATCAGCACGCAAGGTGCAACGCTTTTCCCGATTCAGTGCCACCCAGCGTAACACTTCCCGCCTTTGGCCCAAAGGTCTCCACAATCCAGCCTTGCAACACTTCGTTAGTTTTGATCTTTGCCCCTCTTGTTATAAGTGCAGACAAAAAAATGAAAGCCGTTAATAATAGGGAATTCCCTTAGAAGGGGCGGCTTTGACGAAAAGGCATGTAGAAGAGGAAGAGAAAAAGGGGCGGGTCTCAATGAATGAAGAGAGCAAAATAAAAATACTGGGAGAAGAGAATTTCCGGCTTCTTGAAGTGCTCAAGATGACGCGTGAAGGCGCGGTGGGGCTCGATAAGCGGAACCGAGAGCTCAAAGCGATGGCAGAGACCGTGCTTGCGCAGATCAAGACCCTTGAGCAAAAATATGCGGATCGCGAGAATGAGATGGCGCGTTTGGCGAAGAGACGGGAGGAAACGGAAAAAGCGTTGTCCGAATCAGAAAGCGTTTGCGCGGCGATCCTGAGCGAGAAAGAACGTTTGGGAAATGAGAACCTACGTCTTAGCACGGATCTTGAGGCCAAAGCCGTGGCGGAGACCCGGTTGTTGGATAAGATTCAGGGATCAGAGGAGGAATGCGCTCAAAGGGCGATCGAGATCAAAGCAGGCAAAGAAGCCATGGCCGAGCAGGCCGAAGCGCACCGCCTTGCGATCGAGGAACATGAATTAAGACACCGGATGGCGGAGGAAACGGCGCGGGTTCTTGAAAAGGAGAAGAAGACCCTTTCTTTAGAGCTTGCCGAAAAGGCAGCTGAAGAGTCGCAGTTACGAGCAAGTCTTCAGGAGGCCCACGGGACATTGGAGAAACAGGACGCCCGTATTCTCGAACTGGAAGCGGAGGGACAGGCGGCGCTGAAACTAGCCGCCGAGAAGACGGCGTCTTTGGTGGTGTTAGAGGAAATCAAGAAACGTCTTGAGGATGAGCTTGAAGCGAGATCAGAAGAAATAGTGAGTTTGAAGGACGAAATCCGCCGTTTGGAGGAAATGACCGAGCAGAGGCAACGCGAGATCCAGGTTTTAGAAAAGGAGAAGCTGAGTTTAAGCAAGGATCTTAAAGCCCAAGCCGCGGAGGAAGTCCGGTTGTTGGACGAGATCAGGAAATTAGAGGAGGAATGTGCTCAAAGGACGATCGAGATCAGGGCAGGCAAAGAGGCTATGGCCGAGCAGGCCGAAGCGCACCGCGTTGCTATCAAGGAACATGAAACAAGACACCGGATGGCGGAGGAAACGGCGCGGGTTCTTGATCAAGAGAAAAAAGCCCTTGCTTCAGAGCTTATCGAAAAGACAGTCGAGGAGTCGCAGTTACGAAAAAGTCTTCAAGGGGCCGGCGAAACATTGGAGAGACTGAACGCCCGTGTCCTCGAACTGGAAGAAGAACTTCAAAAAGCGAAGAAGCATTCCCAGGCATTGCAGTCCGAGAAGGATCGGTTGGAAAAAGAAAGACAGGCCGCGCTGAAGCTGGATGCCGAGAAGACCGTGGTTCTGGCGGCGTTAGAGAGCGATAAGAAACTCTCAGAAAGTGAAAGGCAACGTCTCCGGACTGAAAAGAAAAGCCTTGAAGATGAGCGGGAGCGTCTTGAAGGCGAGAAGCTGCGCCTTGAGAAGGCCCTGGCAGATCTTTCCGCGGAGGCCAACGCCCAGTCGGAAAAGCTCACAAAACGGTGCACCGAACTTGAGGGTGCGATAAGCCAGATGCGGGACGAACTGGATCAAAGAAACCTTAAGATTGAGGACCTGACGAAAATGACTGAAAAAATGGCCGCTACTCTGAGAGAAAAGGAGACCGGTCAAGCCGCTCTCGAAGAGCAACTCAAGCAAGAAAAGAAGATACGTGTCGAGGTTCAGGCCCATTCTAAAAGTATGGAAGAGATCTTACGTGCCCTTGAGAAAAAAATAAACGACATGGCTTGAAAAATGTTTTGGGATGAGCCTTTTGCCAGCCTGAAATTGCCCCGGGTCTGGTTTGTGCAGCCCCTTTTGAATCGTAAAGAACAGGCCCGAGAATTTTCTGGATATCCAATTGATTAGGGAATACAATTTCCGCGGTGGCTGTCCGATTCGCGAGTGCGGAGGCGGTCGTTTTAATGGTTAAAAACTTTAGCGGGGCACATATGCCAGAGAATAAGACATGCCTTCTTGTGATCGATGACGAGCAAGATATCTGTGAGACCATCAAAGGGAAGTTCGAGCCTCTTGGCTATAAAGTGCTGACCGCCAATGACGGGGCGGAGGGACTCCAGAAGACCGAAGAGGGCAAACCCGATTGCGTGATGCTGGATGTCCGCATTCAGAAAGGCGAGGACGGATTGACCTACCTTCGCAAGCTCCGTTCGTATCGTCACGATGACCTTCAGGAACAGACTCGCTTCCGGAGAACCCCTGTCATCATGCTCACGGGCTCGGGGGCGACGTTGCAACCGCTTTTTGAGTTCGAGGGGATCAGTGGCTTCATCGAGAAACCTTTTGATCTTAACAATCTCCAAGCCAAGGTCGAGCAAGTCCTCCGAAAGTCCTAGCTCCACCACTTTTTACTTCTTGCTCCTTTAAGGGGCGACGAGGGCTGTGCCCGATTTCCTAAAAGTTTTTGGAGCCGTTCCGTGTGACTTGCCTTTATGGACAAATCCTGCTCCCTCGGTTATCATGCGTCCACGCGATGAATGAACCTTCCGGGGATCCCGAACAATAGTTCCTATTCCAACTTTAGTTTTTTATATAAAAAGGGGTAGTTGGGATTGCCTCAATTTCAACTGCGTTAAAATTGATAGGTATTGGGACTATGGATGAAAAAGATCGTCTTCTTTTGATTTGTCTTCAGAATGGGCTCCCCTTGACCCCGCGGCCTTTTGACGTTTGGTCCGCGAAGATCGGAGCGGACAGCGCGGAGCTTCTGGTCCGTATTCAGCGTCTTAAAAAAAGGGGAATTTTCGGAGAGATCAAGGCCATTCTGGACCCGCGCGCGTTCTATTATCAAAGCGCCTGGGTCGCGATGCGGCTTGGACAAGAGGGAGAGGAACTTGCCTCTCGCGCGGAGGTTCTTTGGCAGCATCCGGGCGTGATCTATGGTTGTGAACGCGAACACGAATTCAATGTCTGGTTCTTCATCGCGGCGCCTTCGAATCATGATCTGGAGCTTCACGTCCGGTGTTTGGAAAAGCTTGCGGGGGCACATCGGACCTTGTTCTTGCCCGTGCGAAAGGTGTTTAAGGGGACCGATTTCTTGAGTTCTCTGGATGCCCAAACATTTCAGGCCATGAGCGAGCGCTTTGAGAAACGGCAAAAGGTCGGCTTGCCAGATCTGACCTCAGAAGAGATCGAAATGGTCCGGCAGTTGCAGGAGCCGTTTCCATTGACGGACGAACCTTATCAGGAGATCGCCTTAAGAGCCGGGATCACGGAAGCGCAGGTGCTGGAGTGGATGAGGTCGCTTGTCGGAAAAGGATGTCTTAAAAAGATCGGGAGCTTTTTAAAACCCGCCGTAGTTCCTTTGGAAACGAGAACATTGGCGGTTTGGCAGGTTCCGGAAGAAAAGCTCGAGCGGATCGGGCCCGGGATCGCGGAATTCCGAGAAGTGCTTTATGCGGACCGGCGGCCGGCCTATCCAGAGTTCCCCTACTCACTTTACACCATGATCCGGGCTGGAACGGCTGCGGAACTTGAAGTTGTGATGCGGCGAATCGAGGAACGCATCGGGAAATGGCCGCAAGCGGTGTTGGTGACGACCCGTGAGTTCAAAAAAGAGCGAATGAAATATTTCCCGAAAGGATTGGATGGGTGGTGGCGCAAGAGCCGCCATGTTGTCGAAACGGCATTCATTATGAGCCAGAGACCAGAGACCAGAGAACAGGGACAAGAGACGAAAAAATCATGTGGCGATTTTTGAAAAAGTCTCCAGTCTGTGGTCTCTGGTCTATAGCCCAATATTGAAGGAGAGAGATGTCATTCCGGGATGAGTGGTTAGCGAGGCGAAATAAAGACACGAATCGTTCCCAGATGCACTATGCCCGTCAGGGGATCGTCACGGAAGAAATGAATTATGTGGCGGCCGAGGAACGGCTTTCGCCGGAATTTATTCGGGGAGAGGTCGCGGCCGGGCGGCTTGTGATCTGTGCGAACGTGAATCACCGGGACCTCCGGCCGATGGGGATTGGGATCGGCGTTCGCTGCAAGATCAACGCGAATCTCGGGAATTCCGCGTTGGGCTCAGACATTCAAGCGGAAGTGGAGAAGGTGAAGATCGCGATCAAATTCGGAGCGGACACCGTGATGGATCTCTCGACCGGAAAACACCTGGATGAAACGCGCGAAGCAATCATTCGCGCCACCAACGTTCCGGTGGGGACCGTGCCGATCTATGAAGCGCTCGAGCGGGTCCATGGCAAGCCGGAGGCGCTCACCCCCGAGATTATGTTTGAGGTGATCGAACATCAGGCCCGGCAGGGTGTGGATTTCATGACGATCCACGCAGGGGTGCTGTTGGAACATCTTCCTCTTATCGAAAGCCGTGTGACGGGCGTGGTAAGCCGCGGGGGTGCGATCCTTGCGCGCTGGTGCAAGGCTCATCAAAAGCAGAACTTTCTTTTCACCCAGTTTGATCACCTACTTGAGATTTGTAAGAAATTCGATGTCACGATAAGCCTGGGGGACGGGATGCGGCCGGGCTGTCTAGCGGATGCAAGCGACGCGGCGCAATTTGCGGAACTCGACGCTCTTGGGGCTTTGACCTTGCGAGCCTGGGAACAAGACGTGCAGGTGATGGTGGAAGGTCCGGGGCATGTGCCGATGGACCAGATTCCCATGAATATCGAACGCCAGATCAAGGTTTGTCACGGCGCGCCTTTTTATGTACTGGGTCCGCTTGTGACGGATATCGCGCCGGGTTATGACCATATCACTTCCGCGATCGGTGCGGCGATTGCAGCCCAGGCGGGTGCGGCCATGCTTTGTTACGTAACACCCTGCGAACATCTGTGTTTGCCGAACTTGGACGACGTCAAACAGGGCGTCATCGCCTACAAGATCGCGGCCCATGCAGCGGATATTGCGCGCCACCGGCCCGGCGCCCGGGAGCGAGATGATGCGCTCGCGAGGGCGCGGTTCGCCTTTGATTGGGAAAAACAATTCGCGTTATCGCTTGATCCTGAGAACGCGAAAAAAAGACATGATGAGGCCCTTCCGATGGGCGAGGCAAGACATGCGGAATATTGTTCGATGTGCGGAGAAGGCTTTTGTGCTATGAATCTTTCGCAATGTCTGACCAAGGCTGGGAAAAAGAAGCAGACTTTAAAGCAGAAATGAAAAAACAAAATACGATTTCCAGAAAAAAAACACGGGCGGTCAGGGTCGGGGGTCTGACATTGGGGGATGGCCAGCCGATCCGTATTCAGTCCATGACCAAAGTTCCGACGCGTAATGTCCCGCCCACGCTCGAACAGATCGACCGCTTGATCGAGGTTGGTTGTGAGATCGTGCGCGTCGCATGCCCCGGGGAAGAGGACGTGAAGGCGCTGGGAAAGATCAAATCCAAGATCAAGATTCCGCTCGTGGCGGACATTCATTTTAATTATCGGTTTGCCCTGATGGCGATCGATGAAGGCGTGGATAAATTGCGCCTGAATCCCGGAAATATCGGGAATAACGATCGTGTGGCCGAGGTTGTGGAGAAAGCCAAGCGGCATCATATCTCGATCCGTATTGGCGTAAATTCCGGATCGCTTGAAAAGGACCTGATGAAAAAATACGGCCCCACGCCTGAAGCGCTTGTTGAAAGTGCAAGGCGGCATGTGGCGATCCTGGAAGGGCTGGATTTTCATGATACGGTGATCTCGCTTAAGGCCACCGATGTGCCGACTATGATCGAGGCATATCGTCTGGCAAGTCAAAAATTCGATTATCCTCTGCATTTGGGAGTGACCGAGGCGGGAACGCTCCTTCGTGGCAGTGTCTATAACGCGATCGGGGTCGGGACGCTTCTCCAGGAAGGGATTGGGGACACGATCCGAGTGTCGCTCACAGCGGACCCGGTCGAAGAAGTCAAGGTGGCCAAAATGATCCTCGAGTCTTTAGATCTCCGCCAAGGGGTGCGCGTGATTTCCTGTCCAACCTGCGGGCGTACCGAGATTGATACGGCCCGGCTCGCTCAGGAAGTGGAAACGCGTGCAATGAAACTCGAAGGCCCTCTCACGATCGCCGTGATGGGATGCGCGGTGAACGGCCCCGGTGAAGCGCAGGGGGCTGACTTTGCGATCACGGGTGGCCAGAAAAATGGGATGATCTACGTGGCCGGAAAACAGGAACGCGTGGTGCCCGAAGATCATCTCGTCGATGAGCTCTTCAAAGAGATCGAAAAAAGGACTCGAGACCGGAGACCCGCGATTTGAGAGTCTCTGGTCTCGAATCGCCTGTCCGTAGCGCTACCATGATGGAAACCCCCAAGTTCGATGCCTTTCACAAGATCGGTGAAAAAATAAACGGCGGGGAACATCTGTCTTTTGAAGACGGGCTGGCCCTTTTTAGGAGTACGGACATCCTCGCGATCGGACGCATGGCGCATCAGGTCCGTGAGAAAATGCATGGCCGGCGCGCTTTTTATGCTGTGAATTTTCATCTCAATCCCACGAACATTTGTTCTACGCGCTGCGAATTCTGCGCTTTTTCCCGCGATGCCAACGCCCCGGATGCCTATGTCCTAACGCTTAACGAGATTGAAGGGAAAGTCCGTACCGCTCTTCGCCACCACCGGATCAACGAAGTTCATATCGTGGGCGGACACAACCCTTCGCTGGGGTTTGACTATTATTTGGAAATGATGCGACGAATACGACAGACGTCGAAAGAAATCTTTATCAAGGCGTTCAGCGCTCCCGAGATTGATTTTATGGCCAAGCGCTCGGGGCTTTCCTGGGCCGAAATTCTGGGTCGCTTAAAAGAAACCGGGCAGGACGGGATGCCGGGAGGGGGGGCCGAGATTTTTGATCCTAGGGTCCGGGCTAAGATTTGTCCCAAAAAAATATCCGGTGAGGACTGGCTCGGTATTCACAAAACGGCCCATCGGTTGGGGATCAGGACCAACGCGACGTTGCTTTATGGACACATTGAAACGGACGAACAACGCGTGGCGCATCTTCTGAAGTTGCGGGAACTCCAGGATGAAACGCAAGGGTTTTTGGCGTTCGTGCCGCTTGCTTATAATCCGGAACATAGTGCGCTTCGTGGCGTGAAAGAAGCGAGCGGTTTTTTGGGAATGAAAATGCTTTCCATTTCGAGGCTTCTTCTGGATAATATCCCGCACATCAAAGTCCATTGGTCTGCGACGGACATGAAGTTCGCTCAGGCCGCGCTTTCATTCGGGGCTGACGATATCGGTGGTACAAATTTTCATGAAAAAGTGATGCGGGAAGCGGGCAGCCGGGCTCCGGAAGGATGCGGTTCCGAAGATCTTGTCCGATGCATCGAAGACGCGGGGTTTGAGCCCCGTCGGGTGGACAGTTCTTATTCAATGAGCATGTAACCTATGGAATATAAGTTGCCGATGCGAATTGAATACGTCGAGTAGTTTGGCGGATTAAACCCATAAGGGATTTCGTTATTATGTCGGACAAAGTAATCTTGACGCAGCAGGGCTATGACAAGCTTTACGAAGAATTGAATTTTCTCAAGACCAAGAAGCGCCGTGAAGTTGCGGATCAGCTGGAGAAGGCCCGGGCTCACGGAGATTTGAGCGAAAATGCCGATTGGGAGACCGCCAAGGAGGCCAAGCACCAGTTGGAGATCCGGATCGGCCAGTTGGAAGCCCGGCTCGGGAATGCGCGTATCCTCGATAAAGGAGATATCGCCCAGGACAAAGCCTATTTAAGCGCCAAGGTCAAAGTGAAAAATCTCGACAGCGGCGACATTTTTGATTACATGCTTGTCTCTCAGGATGAGGCGAATTTTGACGAGGGGAAGATTTCGGTGACCTCCCCGATCGGTCGCGGTATCCTGGGGAAGGCCCTAAACGAAGAAACCGTCATTCAAGTCCCGGCAGGGAAGATCAAACTCAAGATCATGGAGATCCAATATGAATAAAATGCTCACGTTCTTTACCGCTCCCGTCACCGCTTTTTTTTATCCGCCCGTCTATCAGGATGCCGCCAAAAACTCTGCAGCACGCGGCGTGCTGTATTCGCTTTATCTGGCCGGGATTTCAGTGGTTTTGGTCATGATATTCCTTTCAGCCAAGGTGATGCCGCAGGCCGACGCGTTCGTGAATTGGCTCAAAACCAATATGCCGGTGCTTATCTGGACGCCCGCCGGACTGAGCCTCGAGAACGGCCAGAACACAGCGACTCTTTTGCATCCTCAATATGGAATGATTGCGCTGTTTGATATGAACAAAACGGCCGTGACGGAAGCGGATATGGGTAACGTTTATTTCTTTGTGACATCGAAAAAAGTTTTTCTCAGACGTGCACCGGGGCGGATCGAGGAGCGGGATATTACGGGGTCCGGGATACGTTCGAGTCAGCGGCTGCCGCCCAGGGTCCGCATTGATGGAGATGTTGCGGTGAAAATGTACCGGAATATCAAAAGGGGGATGGCTATTTTTGTGCCGTTCCTGATACTCCTTATTTCTTTCATATTCTTCCTGGTGGCGAATCTTTTTTATTCTTTGGCGGGGCTTCTTTTTAATCTCATGCGCAGGGAAAAGCTCGGGTACGGGGCTATTTTCAATCTTACTTGTTTTGCCACGGGCGTGACATTCACGCTGACGTGGCTTAGGACCCTGATCCCGCTTCAAGGCTCGACCTTTCCGTTCGCATTGAACGTTCTCCTTAACCTTGCCTTTATGTTTTTTGCCTTTAAAGTTACGGACAAGAAAAAGGAAGCCGCTTAAACGCGGGATTCAAGGTCTTTCCCCGTTCCGGGAGGCGCCGTTTAAAGACAGGATTCACTGGAAAGGGAAGCGGGGAGTTTTTTCTCGCGCCTTGTTTCGAAATAGGAAATCAGAGAGCCGCTTCCCACGATCAGAAAAATACCGATCGCCATGATCCAGGTGACGGTATCTCCCCACAGCAGCCATCCATACGCGAACGAAAGTACCGGATGAAGATACGAGAACGGCGTGACCAGATAGGCCGGGGCGCGTCTCAACGCGGTGGTCATCCAGACCTGCCCGAAAAACGAAAAAACCACCACTCCTGCGATCAATCCCCAAGACCCCAGGCCGGGCCACTTCCATCCTCTCAGAAAAAAAAGCGAGCCCACGGTTGAGATCATCGTGAAATAAAAGACCACAGTGTAAGGCGACTCCCGGTTCCGAATCGTGCGGATCGACAGATAGGCGAATGCGGCAAAGATTGAGGAAAGCAACGCCAGCCACACCTCCGGGCTCCAGGCTATGCCGGACCGGGTATTTAACAGGACCACTCCCGTGAAAGATAAAAAGATCAAAAAACAAAGAAAGAAGCTCGGCCGCTCTTTTAAGAAAAAGACCGAGAAGATCACCGTGAAAAGCGGGGCTGTGTAATTGAGCATGATCGCCATGCCGAGTTCAAGTTTGGCGATCGTATAAAAATGGAGGATCAGGGCGACAAAACCGCAGAGGCCGCGGGTCGTCAATTTGAACCGTTCTTCACCCCAGAGCGATACTTTTTTGCGCCAAATATAGGGAAGCACCATCAGCATGCCGAAAAAACTCCGGAAAAAAACGATCTGGAAAGGAGAAAGGGACGCGCTCGCATATTTGACGCAAAGCGCCATAATGGAAAAACAGATCGCGCTTTGGGACATCAAGCGAATCCCGGAGAGATAGAGTTTGGAGCGTTTCATTTAATACAGGATGAAGGATGTAGGCGGATTGATAAAGAAAGACCAAGGGCGAGAGTTTTGACGACCTCCTTCATCCGTCATCCCTCATCCTTTTTTCACGGCTTTAAGATGATCTTGCCGAAGTTTTCCCGGGCGATCATCCGGTTCAGAGCCTGGCGTGCCTCCCGTAACGGGAATACTTGATCGATCACGGGCCGCAAACGGCCGTCTTGAATTCTCCGGACGATGCGCTGAAGTTCCGGGATGCCGCCCATGTAAGAGCCCATGACGGAAAGCTGGTGCGTGAAAAGATAGCGCAGGTCAAAACTGACCGTGCGGCCGGCGGTGGCGCCACAGGCAACGATCCGGCCTTTTTTCTTGAGGCATAAAACGCTTTTGGTGAATGTCGCGCCTCCGATATGCTCGAAAAGAACGTCGACACCCTCGCCCTGGGTCAGGTGCATGACCTCAGTGTGGAAATCTCTCAGTTTATAATTAATAACGGCGTCCGCGCCGAGCGCCTTGGCACGTTTGACCTTTTCTTCGCTTCCCACTGTTGTGATCACCCGGGCTCCCAAGAGTTTTGCGATCTGGATCGCGGCGCTACCGATCCCGCTTCCTCCGGACTGAATGAGTACCGTCTCTTTTTTCTGGATCGCGGCCCGTGTCACAAGGATATGCCACGCTGTCAGGAACGCAAGCGGCACCGCGGCCCAGGATTCCATGCCGAGATTCCCGGGGACGGGGAGAATGTTCCGTGCGGGGACTTTGACGTATTCTGCATAACCGCCATTGTTTTGAAATCCGACGATCTCATACTTCGCGCAAAGGCTGTCCCACCCCGATTTGCAATAGGCGCATTTTCCGCAGGAAATTCCGGGCGCGACGATCACGGGTTTATGAAGCGGAATACCACGGGCCTTTTTGCCTTTTTCGACGACTTCGCCCGCGATATCAGAACCGAGAATATGCGGCATGCTGACCTTTACGCCCGGCATGCCCGCGAGCACCCAAAGATCCAAATGGTTCAGCGCGCAGGCCTTGACCTTGACCAGGACATCTTTTTTTCCGATTTCCGGCATGGGGACATAAACTTCTTCAAGCTCTGCCGTGGTGCCATGTTTTTTAAAAACGACCGCTTTCATCTTTGCCATAAAAATTCTCCCCGTCGGGGAAGTATACCGGAAATATAAGAGGAGGACAATGTGGATGAAATTTTGCCTGAGCGCTGGAGATTACATGTAGTATATTGTACGGCGAATATTGCATACCGCATGTCGTGTGTGGCCCAATGGCAGTTATTCGATATGCGACCTACTTCATAATACGATATACGGTTCTTTATGAAAAAAACTTCTCAGAGCAAAAAAAAGCGTGTTCACGCCATCCTTTGTCGTTTAAAGAAGATCTATCCGAACGTCAAATGCGCGCTTCGTTTTTCGACACCCTGGGAACTTTTGGTGGCGACGGTTCTTTCCGCCCAGTGCACGGACAAGCTCGTGAACCAGGTCACGCCCGCTCTTTTTAAAAAATATTCCAGCGTGCGATCTTTTGCGACCGCGGATCCCGGCGAGGTCGAAAAAGCAGTTCGTAGCACAGGCTTTTACAGAAATAAGACCAAAAACATCCTGGGCGCCGCAAAAGCGGTTCTTGAAAGATTCGGAGGAGAAGTCCCGGCGCGTATGGAAGATCTCATTACGATCCCGGGAGTGGGCCGGAAGACGGCCAATGTCATTTTAGGAAACGCTTTTGGTATTCCCGGGATTTCGGTGGACACGCATATGATCCGCATTAATCGTTTGCTGGGGTTGACGAGCCACGAGGATCCTGTGAAGATTGAATTCGAATTGATGAAGTGGATGCCTCAAAAAGACTGGACGCTTTATTCGCATCTTATTATTCATCATGGGCGCATGCGCTGTTTTGCCCGTAGGCCCGATTGCGGGCACTGCGAGATTCGGGATTTGTGTCCCTCCGCTTGCAAGGCGGCACCGAAAAAGATGGGGCAATCCTGACTACCGTTAAATAAAAGAAAATAAAAGTCAGGATAGGCTTAAAGTTTACGGAGAGGGATTCCGAAACCTTATAAAAGAGCTTTGCAACAGGAGCTGAGAAGAGAACTATGAATCCTAAGAAGGAACCGCCGATCGGACTTGTTCAGACCCCGGACAGTTTTTTTAGGCGCAAACAACGCCAGGTAGCTTTTTATTTCAGTACGATCTTTCGGTTGCATCTGATTCATTTCAGCTGCTGTCTTTTGATCATTTTCTTTCAAATCCTTGTGATGAACGCCCCGCTGATGGTCCGTTTCGAGAACGTTTGTATCGATCTCTTTTTTCGCCTAAGACCTTCCATCGCGATGCATCCGGCGATCGTCCATATCGATATGGCCGAGGACAGTGTTCAGGTGTTCGGGCGGTGGCCGTGGCCGAGGCACAATCACGCGGCCCTCGTGCGTATCCTGCATGAATGGGGTGCCAAAGCGATCGTTTTTGACGTGATCTTTAGCGGGTCCAGCACGACCTTTGACGATGAGGCCTTAAGGCAGTCCATCGAGGAGGCTGGAAATGTTTATTTGGCCGTGATGCTGGAAGTTCTTGGCGGGCAGAAACCTTGGATCCATGCCTTGCCTGAAATTGAACGCTCCGCCAAAGGCATCGGGCATGTGAATATTTCTCCGGACCGGGACGGGACGATCCGCCGGGTGATCCCTCAACTTTCCTTTGCTGGGGAAACCCATCCTTACCTTGGCCTTAAGGTGGCGTTTGACTATCTTGGCGAAGACATGTCGAAGGATAAGCTCAAAATCCCCACGGACCAGGATGGAAACATCTTTGTCAATTGGGCGGGAAGGTGGAAAAATTCTTTTCAGCATTATTCTTTTTGGGATGTGATCAGAAGTTATTCGGATATCCGGGAAGGCCGTCCGCCTCTCATTACACCCGACAAGATCAAAGACAAGATCTGTGTGATCGGACTTACCGCCCTGGGGCTTACGGATATCAAAGCGACTCCGGTGGAGGCCGCCTATCCCGCGGCGGGGGTCCAAACCAATATCATCAATAGCATTCTTACGAAACAGTTCGCGCGGCCCGCGGCCCCGCGATGGAACAGGCTTTCACTTTTGGTGATTGGACTCGCGCTTTCTTTTTTCTTCCTTTTCTCGAGGAAGGTCCTTTCGCTGGTGGTCGGTTTGGGATTCGGATTCTTGTGGGTTCTTTTCGCCTTCTGGCTTTTTGTCGACCGGGGAATCTGGGTCTATGTGATCAACCCGCTTTTCTTGATCTTTTCGCTCTTTGTATTTTCCGCCGTGTTCTCTATTACGATCGGGAAGCGGGAACAGGAACGTCTTTTTGCGTTGGCGACTCGCGATGGCCTTACGGGACTTTATGTCATCCGTCATTTTCGCACCTTGCTGAATGATGCCGTGGTCGAGGCGCGCAAAAAGCAAATTCCTCTATCAATCGCCTTGTTCGATATCGACCATTTTAAAAACATCAATGATACTCACGGTCACGTCGCGGGCGATGCCGTTCTGAGGCATCTCGCGCGGGTGGTATACTCTTCCGTCCATATCGAGGGGGAGAAGGGAGAGCGGAATGTCTCGGCCCGTTACGGAGGCGAAGAATTCATCGTGATGTTCAAGAATTGCGATCTGAAGGAGGCGGCATTCAATTATGGAGAGAAGATGCGCCACAGGATCGAAGAGGAAACCTTTACGTACGAAGGGAAAACGATCCCGCTGACCGTGAGCCTCGGAGTTGCGACGCTGAGACTTGGGGAAACCGTTCCGGATCTGATGGTTCTTCGTGCGGATGCGGCGCTTTATCGCGCAAAAGAAGGCGGGCGTAACCGGACCTGTGTTGAAAAAGAAGGCAGCGAGTCAACAGTTCATGAAGGATGATGGCGTTGCTCGAGTCACTTTTTCAGAGGCTAACCATCTTTAACTCGCGCTTTAACACGCGCTACTTTAGTAAAAAATAACTCACCTAATATTTTCCCAAGAGCCGAAAAGATTCCAGCCGTGAAGCGGGGCTTCTTTCAGAGATCGCTTTTACAAAGAGATGCCCCAGACTGGTCTCGCCGTTCAAGGTGCAGACAAACATTTTATTGTATGGGTTGCTGCAACATTTCACTGGACACCTGATGCCCTTTGGAAAAATTTTCCATTTGTCAAAAAATCTCCGAGTTTATTGTCATAAAGGGTCAAGCATGGGAATGCTAGCCACTTTTCATCCACACAAAACGTCGTGGATCCCGCTTCACAAAACTCATTTTGAGGATTGCATAAGGACAACTTCGCATAGGGGTTGAGACGGAAGATGAGATCCAGCTCTTCCTTCGAATAACTAGGCTCTTTCCCATTGGCTTTAGCGCATTTTCGGCGAGTAGTTCAATTTTTTTCGGACTATTTTAAGATGGCTGGGCGTTCTAAAATCTCCGAAAGTATTGTTTCTGTATGGACGATAAGAACCCTACGGCGATCGATTTTTCGGAGAAATTCTTGACAGATTTTTGCCTGTCATTTTGGCGGGAGTTGCCGGCAGGTCGCTAATGGCTTTACTGCAATTCCGTCTTAAATGCTTTCTAAAAGGGGTAGGTCCACCCTTCCGGGGGATGAGGAAGATCCTGGATTCGAGTATGTCATAGGTAGCATAAAAAGGGCGGATTGGATGATTTAAAAGAATAAGGACACAGGGACGGATGTCAAATCTTGATCCAGAATGCGTTTATATTGCTTGTAGCAGTGATGAGAATTATGCTATGCCGCTTGCGGTCATGCTCACTTCTCTTGTTATAAATTTAAGAAAATATAAAAAAACGCACATTTTCATACTCGAGTCAGGCATTACACCAGATTCTAAACAAAAAATATTAAGGTCTGTAGTAAGGGATGGCGTGGACGTTCAATTTATTATCGCGGATGCAAGTCTTTTAAGCGGGATGAAGGTCATCGGCCATGTTTCTTCCGCGGCCTACCTCAGGTTTCTAATCGGGGATATCCTTCCACAAGATCTCAATAAAATTATTTATCTTGACTGCGATCTCATTGTTCAAGCGGATATAAGCGGCTTATGGGATATACCTATCGGAGAAAATATCGTTCTTGCGGTCCCGGAACAGCGGAAAGAGTTAATGTTTGTTTCGTCCCGTTTCGGTCTTATAAATTATAAAGAGCTGGGCTTGTCCGAAAATCAAAAATATTTCAACTCAGGCGTGTTGGTTGTTAATCTCGAGACGTGGCGGAAAAATAATATCGGATCAATGGCCGTTCAGTACATAAAAAAAAATAGGCCAATCATGCGACTTAACGACGAGGAAGCTTTAAATGCGCTACTTGCCAACCGATGGGCGGAATTAGACTACCGGTGGAATTTACTTACTCAAACCTTCCCAAATACCAAACGGAACGTATATTTAAATTCTAGTTGGGACGCTGGACCGATCAAAGATAAAGCGACTTATGAAAGACTGATTCGCCATCCTTACATCATTCATTTTAATACCTCCTCAAAGCCTTGGATGGCAGGTTGTGAGCATCCCTACAAGAAGCTCTTTTTTTATTATCTCGATAAAACAGACTGGAAAGGATGGCGGGCACCCAAAAGATTCCGGGCGTGGATTAAAAAAATGACTCCCTGAATTCTGAGATGTCTTCGGATATTACTTTGGATTATGGTAGTGCTTTTTATATTGCAGATTCCCGTGCAATTTAATACTAGAAACCCAATATTAGAACGATTTTTGAAAATATTCCGGCCCGAACGCGAACATAATTTAAAGTTTTTTGCTCCGTGATCACTGGAAAGTCTCGAGAAAATTCTGGTTTGTAAAGAGTGCAGTTAGCTCAATTTTACGCTATCTGGGCTGTTACTAGGCGGGGGCAGCATGTTAGTTGGTCTGCCGTAATAAGCCTCGGGCCCGTGATGGAGCGCAAAGAAAGATCCGGAAATACGAGAAAATGTATTACAATCATCCGAAGGATTATGGCTTTCAAGTTCTTGTCGGGCTTTTCTCAGGAAAGCTGCTTGGGTCGATGCTGGCTTTTCTGAAAACTAACAGAAATCAAAACGGCGTCGATTTATGATTTTTCATGGATTAAAAGTAAGTGTTGTTATGATCACCTGTTAACGTCTCATTTGAGGAGAGTTATGGATAAAAAAAAGATCTTGTTCGTGGACGATGAGCCTGTGGTGGCAACTCTGATGAAGAAGCGTCTCGAGTTCCGCGGTTTTCTGGTCGAGATAACGCACGATGGCGCAAGCGGCCTTGAAAGAGCCAGGACGTGGCAGCCCGATCTCGTTTTGCTGGATATCGCCATGCCGGGCATGGACGGTTACGAGACCTGCCGTCGTCTTAAGACCATGAAAGAAACCGCGCATATTCCCGTGGTTCTTTTTACCGCCATGCAGGAAGCGCAACTGGAGGCCTTGGCCCAAAAGGCCGGCGCTTCGAAAGTGGTTCAGAAACCGTTCGTGGATCAGGTGTTCCAGGCCATTTCGGAAATCCTGGGTCCGGAATAGTTCTTTGCAATAACCCTTTTTGTTTTTTTGTGAAACCTCCTTTGATCTCGCGTCGCGATTTGAAGGCAGAAGGAAAGGCATACAGATGAAATACGACTATCTTATTGTCGGAGCAGGTTTGTTCGGCTCGGTTTTTGCAAGAGAAATGACGGATGTGGGCCGGCGCTGTCTTGTGATCGAAAAACGGGCTCATATCGGCGGCAACTGTTATACGGAAACCCGGAAGAAAATCAATGTCCATAAATACGGCCCCCATATTTTCCATACGGATGATGAGACCGTTTGGAAATACGTCAACCGCTTTGCCCGGTTTAACCACTTCATCAACACACCCAAGGTCAGGTACCGCGACAGGATTTTTTCTTTCCCGATCAATTTAATGACTTTGCACCAGCTTTGGGGTGTAAAGACTCCCGACGAAGCCAGAGCAAAGCTTGATTCTGTTCGGGTTCCGATAGCTTCTCCTCAAAACATGGAGGAATGGTGTCTTGCGAATCTGGGTGAGGAAATTTACAGGATCTTTATCAAGGGATATACAAAAAAACAGTGGCAAAAAGACCCTAAAAAGCTTCCGATCGCTTATATTCAACGGTTACCGCTCCGGATGGTCTTTGATGAAAATTATTATCGCCATCGTTTCCAGGGGATCCCGAGCGGAGGCTACACGCCCATCTTTGAAAAATTACTTGAAGGGATTGAATGTATGCTAAAAACCGATTTTTTAAAGGGCAGCTCCTCCCTCGCAGGCAAGGCGGAAAAAATAGTTTATACGGGACGCATTGACGAATATTTTGATTTTAAACACGGGGAATTGGAATACCGGGCACTGCGATTTGATGAGGAAGAACACTCGGGGGACTATCAGGGTAATGCCGTAATGAACTACGTCGAGGAAAATGTGCCGTTTACAAGGATTGTCGAACACAAGCATTTTGAATTTAAAGATTGTCCCCATACGATCATTACCAAAGAATACCCGGTCAGATGGCAGCGTGAAGAAACGCCTTGTTATCCGGTCCATACGGTCGAAAACATAGAAAAATACTGGCGCTATGAAAAAGAAGCTGAGAGAACAAAAGGCGTTATTTTTGGGGGCCGGTTGGCGCACTATCAATACCATGATATGGATCAAACGGTGGCTCAGGCCCTGAAAACGGTAAAAAAAGAACAAGGGAATTAATCATCTGGCAACTATTCCATAACGTCTGCATCCAAAAAGAAGTACAACGCGCAAGGAAGATCAGGGATGAAAAGAAACGTTATTTGTTTTAAGAGCCATTATCTTTGCAGTCATATTATCAAGGGATATAAAAAAATAGTGGCGGACTGCTATGCTTCCTCCTACGACGTGGTCATGCTCTATGATAATTCTCGGAAAGATTTTAAGCCTTCCAAGGTGGGGCCCCAATATGTTTTGTTTGATACGGACGATCTGAAGCAAATTGGCTATTGCGTTCATGAAAAAAGCGCCGTTTGGTATAACGGCGACTATCCCTTATTGCACTTTTATAAACAATACCCGAATTATCAATATTATTGGATGATCGAGTATGATGTTCATTTTAAGGGGCACTGGCGAATTTTTTTTGACGCCTATTACCATGATAATTCAGACTTGCTAGCTGCGCATGTTCGGACTCCAAACCAAGAACCTCAGTGGGGCTGGTGGGATCACCACAACCTGGATGTTAAAAGCGAAAGCCAGCGAGGCGTTTTCTTCCCTGTCATGAGATTTTCTAACAGGGCATTGAAGTTTCTTGATGAAAAGTACAAATCGGGGAAATGGGGTTTTTGCGAGGTCGTGGTGCCGACCTTGCTCCATACCCACGGATACAAGATCTCTGATCTAGGAGAAACTTTTTACGATCGCAAAGGATTTCGGCCCATAACACGTATTCCTCTCGAGCCGCTTTTTTTATTGCCCAAGAACAAGCTTTATCACCCCGTAAGTGGAAGTTATTTAATTGAATTAGGCAAGAGGCTATTACCTGAGAGAGTTAAAAAATGGTTAAAGAAGTTATTAAACCGCAAAGAACTGAGGACGGGCATCGATCCAGGGGAATAGCCGGTCACGCCCGAATCATCCAGGGCCCTTTCAATATTTCAGAAGGGTCCCTTTTCCCGATTTTTTGAGTCACTCGGTTGTCATGTTTTCCATGAGTCCATGGGCAAAACCATAGAATCGGGCGCGGGTTTTGGCGGATGTTTTTGCCCACTTGTTCCACTTGTTCCAGGCATTCCCCAAAATGTCTTGAGGCTGATTAAACTATTTTGACGACAAAAGCCCCCGCAGGGATTTGAAAGCGTTTTTAAGTTTTGATGTTAATCCTCAAGGCCAAATCGGCTATGGGAGC
>Ga0182027_10002958_pt1 | contig 27271 bp, 24 predicted proteins | sample 712E1DmetaG_FD_121300 | JGI IMG/M metagenome (GOLD analysis project Ga0182027, IMG submission 121300) | Permafrost microbial communities from Stordalen Mire, Sweden - 712E1D metaG (Illumina Assembly) | ecosystem: Environmental > Terrestrial > Soil > Wetlands > Permafrost | place: Sweden...
ATCCAATACTTGGGAAGTTTGTTCAGGAGATAAAATGATACGAAGTTGTTTTGATACCTTGGCATTATATCCCCATGTTTTTAATTGCGCTTCATCAACGACAAACGCATCTGCCAACGATACAAAACAAACTTCATCTGCTTTTAAGGCTATGCATGATGTTGCATCAATACACGAACAATCATTTAGGTATCTCAAATGCAGTTTTTGCACATCAACAGTTTTTGAAATGCGGTAATAACCGGTTAATAAAACTTTATCCTTGAATTCTTCTTTTGTGCCTGCATATTTCGTGATGAAAAAAAGATAGCGTACTTTGCTTTTAGCAAAAGCTGCCCGGATTTTCGTTTTTTCGCAACCCAAAAAACCATAGGTACCTGTTTCATAATTTGGTTCAGGTACTATGGATGAAACCAATTCCTCTGGAATTTCGCGTATTGCCATTTCCGAAACCGGGTCTGAAGAATACACAACAACCATACCGCTTGTTGTTGCGCGATAATCCTGCCATAATATGCTGTCTGGGGACTTTCTCATAATTCCCGTGCTCATGATTTTTTCCTTGTTTCAATGGGCTAAAAAATGAAGCCCGCATGGTTGAAAAAACATACGGGCTTTTCTACGTGATTTTATTATAAGATAAGTAGCGGCAATTTCCTTGTCAACACCAAGAACACTTTTTTATTAAAATAGGGCACGTTTTATAAAATAATCATGGCATCACCATAACTAAAAAACCTGTATTTCTCTTCAACAGCATGCGAATATGCCTGTAGCACATTTTCTCTTCCGGCAAAAGCAGAAACAAGCATAAGTAAAGTAGAGCGAGGCACATGGAAATTCGTGATAATGCCATTCACAACACCGAATGTATGGCCTGGTAATATCAAAGAATCGGTTTCTCCGGCAATCGCGACCACTTTTCCATATGTTTTCACGCAATGTTCGAGGGTGCGAACCACCGTAGTGCCAACAGCAATGATCCGGGCCCCGGCGTTGATTGTGTCCTGAATGGTTGTTGCAGCATCATTCCCTATAACAAATCGCTCGCTATGCATGTGATGCATGCGAGGGTCATCCACTTTGACAGGTCGGAACGTTCCAATGCCTACATGCAATGTAATAAATGCTGTTTTGATGCCATTGTCACCAAGCTCCTTGATTAAGGAATCTGTAAAATGCAAACCAGCGGTCGGCGCAGCTATCGCACCCTCATTTTTTGCATATACCGTTTGATACGTTTCATTGTCTTTATAGACGGCAGCCCGTTTTATATAATGCGGTAAAGCCATGACGCCATATTTTTTTGCAACATCGGTTATAGAAAAACAAACAGGGTTTTTACAAAGAGCCACTTGTTTGGCTCCATCTGAAAAACATTTTAAAATTTCAAATTTGATATTTGGCTCTGAATCAAGATAAAGAATGGTTCCAGGAACTATCTTTTTTGCAGGGCTTACCAAAGTCTTAAACGTTCCATTTTCCATTTCATCGGTTAATAAAAGTTCAACAGCACCGCCGGAAAGTTTTTTACAAAAAAGTCTGTATGGCAAGACCTTGGTATCGTTGAATACCAAGCAATCTCCCGGTTTAAGTAAACTTCCTAATTTATTGAATAAACAATCAGTTACGTTACCATCCAGCCTGTTCAACCACAATAATTTACAATGATCCCTATTTTCAATTGGATTTTGTGCAATCAACTCTTGCGGAAGAAAATAGTCGAAATCATCTGTTTTCATAGATATCGCATTCACCTTAAAAACAAAAATGGTATATTAAAATACCATATGCTTTTTCCATTACTTCAAATTCCTTCTTTAATGCTGTATGCTGAAACCCATTTCAGGTTTTTCAGGTTTTTCCCCAGTTTTCTTTTTAGAAAAGAACCGGAAATTCTGTTTGACTTGCCCAGAAGAATCGATCCGGGTATGGATTTACCTATTATGCTTATTTGCAACGACATAAACGCTTTCCCAATAGATATTAAAAAGGTCTCAATAGTTATTTCCCAAAAAGGAGTACATCCGATAACTTTTACTTTTAATGATGTAAATTGCTATAAAGTAAAACATCCACTTCAAGAACAATCGTCAGTTTATTTGTTTTCAATAAAAAGAACAACCTTAAAAAATGGGCATATCTATGTAAATTGCAAAGCGTCTATTTTAAATCAAAACCATGATATTGAAGTATTAAACGATAATTTATTTTCATCATCAAAAATGTCGTTCACCTGCTTTCTTGCAGAATCAAAATTGCCAGGTTCCGATATTTGTTCATATGGTGACATTCATATCCATTCGCAGTATTCCCAAAGCCATATCGAATTTGGCCCGCCAATCGTGGTTATCGACAAGATGGTAGAGTCTTCAGGACTCGATTTTTATGCGATTACCGATCACTCCTATGATATTGCCTGCCACATTGCCAATTATTTAAAGTCTGATTCTTCCCTAACTCGATGGAATGCATTTCTTAATGATTCTATGCAACCCTTAAAAAAAATACTCGTGCGTGGCGAAGAAATATCTTGTAAAAATTCTCAAAATCATTCGATCCATTTATGTGCATTAAACATCAGCGATTATATATCCGGTTGCATTGATGGAGCAAGAAAAGACAAACTTGAAACATTATCATTGAAAGAAGCAATTCAACAAGTTCACCTTCAAAACGGTATTGCGATAGCCGCTCATCCCGGCTCAAAATTTGGTTTTTTACAAAGATTTTTATTAAAACGAGGATCATGGCATGAATCTGATATGATGCAAGCAATAGATGCCGTGCAAGCAGTCAATAATGGTTTTAAAAAATCATGGGAGATTTCTAAAGCATTATGGATTAAAGAATTGCTGAAAGGAAGAAAAATTCAATTAGTTGCTGGGAATGATTCTCACGGGGATTTTAATAGATATCGATATATTTCTATGCCATTTATTTCAATTGCCGAGGATTTTGAAAGGTATTTGGGTTACACAAAAACTGGTATTTATGGAAAAACAGCAACCCCAGACGATGTAACTTCCGCTATAAAAAATGGCCGAACTTTTGTAACATCAGGACCTTACTTAGAGTTATCGGCAAATACTCAATTAAAAAATCAATGCAGCATTGCTAATACCATACCAGTTGGCACAAAAGCAATAACAGCTATAATAAAAAGCAATAATGAATTTGGATTTCCTAAAAAATTAGAAATTTATTGGGGAAACTATTCTTCGAAAAAAGAAACCCTATTTCTCAAAAGAGACTATAAGAACAATGAATTTGAAATAAATGTTGAAATTGAAATTTGTAACCTTTTGGAAAAGGGATATTTGCGTGCAGAACTAACCTGCGAAAAATATGATACAACAACTTCTTTTGCAGCAACGAGCCCTTGCTATTTTACATAGAACTTCAACAGGTTATGTAACATCATGTAAAACATTTAAATTATTACATGATAACGAGTTGTGCTTGCAATGCTCCAGCCTCTTTAATAGCTTGGAAAATTGAAATAACATCGCGCGGATTTACACCAAGAGAATTTAACGTTTGCGCTAATTCGGAAACAGTTGTAGTACCTTTTAAAACAACCATTTCCGGGTTCTTTTCTTCAACAGTAATTGCCGGATTTGGAACAACTGTAGTTTGACCTTGTGATAATGGCAAAGGCTGAACAACTTCAGGTGAATTAATGACTTCAACTTTTATTCCACCATGTGTTACCGCTACTTCAGAAATTCTTACATTACCTCCAGCAACAATAGTGCCTGTGCGTTCATTAACAACAACCCTTGCCTGGCTTGAAACTGCAAACGTAACATTTTCAACCTTTGATAAAAATTCCATAAGACCAAGATAATTTCTAATTGAATCCCTGGCAACAGCATCGAAATTCAATTTGACCGTTGCTGCATCGATTGCCTTTGCCACCGGAACATTGGCATTTTTAAAAGCATAATTTATCGAATTGGCCATGGAAACCGCAGAAGTAAAATCCGGGGAGGTGAGCGACAAGGAAATATCTCTTCCGTCCAGTACATTGAAAACATATTCCCTTTGAACTATGGCCCCATCCGGGATTCTTCCGACAAGAACATGGTTCATTTTTATATAAGAAGCCCCTTTGTATTTTGCATCATATCCGCCTGTTGCGAGAGGGCCTTGAACAGATGCATACACATGGCCGTCGTTGCCTTGCAAGGGCGTCAAAAGCAAGGTTCCTCCCTCTAAACTTGTCGCATCGCCTATCGAAGAAACCGTCGCATCGAAGCGTGTGCCTTTTCTTTTAAACGGCTTCAAATTTGAAGTAACCATGACTGCCGCTACGTTTCTGACCCACATTTGTTGGTTTGGTAATTCAACACCGAGGTTCTTTAACATGTTTCTGATAGTCTGATTAGTAAACAATGTCTGATACCTGTCGCCGGTACCGTCCAGACCAACAACAAGGCCATACCCGAAAATTTGTATATCTTCCAAGCCGCTGATGGCGGCAACGTCTTTAATCCTGACACCGGTGTCCTGACCAAATAGTACAACTGCCGAAGCAGAGAGAACAATCAGTATGCACACAATTTGAATTCTATCAGTCCATTTTTTCATTTTTTCATCCTTGTAATTGGGAAACGACAACGTTGACAAATATATTTTAAAAAATCCAGTTAAAAAACCTTGCAAAGATACCTGGTCTTTCACCAGAATGAACCGTTCCTTTTCCGGAATAGGTTATTTCTGCATCTGCAATATTGTATGAGTAAATCACATTGTTCGATTCGATATCCTGGGGCCTAACTACGCCGCTTACCTTGATAATTTCTTTTTCATCGTTTATCTCAACGACTTTACTTCCTTCTATGACCAAATTGCCATTGTCAAGCACTTTAGTGACACGAGCGGAAATTTTTGCATCCAAGCTTCCTTCGCGGCTTGTTCCCGCTTTTCCATCATATCCCAGAGTATTCCCGGCAGAAGCGCCAAAACTTGGAATGAATTTAAGGAGTCCTGTTCCACCGGCACTTTGGATCCCTAAATTATTTTGCTTGCTTGTATTAGTTCCACTTTGACTTCCGGCTTTTGCAGACTCTGTAATCACGACAGTCATAATATCATCCGTACCTAGTGCCTTTTTGTCATTGTATAAACTGTAAATCGACGCTCCGTTAACCATTGTAAAAAATAAAAATATAGATATAAATGTCAGTGCAGTTTTTTCAGCATTCATATCGTTTTTCCTCCTTGAAGAAGTTCGACCGTGCCCTTACCAATTATTTTTGTTTTTAACAATTTATGGGTCATTTCATTTTCGACCCAAATTCTGTCTCCCAAAGCGCCTTGTTCACGCGCCCTCATAACTATTGATACTTTAACACAACCTCTATCAACAACAACGAAAACTTGATCGTCTTTTCCAACAATTGGCAATTTTGTCAGATATTTATCGTAAAGAATGACATCTTTGGGTATCGTACGGGATGCAATCATATCATGCACTATTGAAAGACTCGAAAAAGCATCATAGCCAAACCGGGTAATATTTCTTCTTTCGATGCTGCAATTTTCGGATGTCAAAAGACCGCCCCTTGCAATTGTTTGTTTGGCAACAACGACCGAGGTATTGACAATTATATAACAATTTACAGGGATGGAATAGGTTTTTGAATCTTGCTTTGCAACGAGTTTCAGGTCGATATTTCCCCGCGCATATCGATTCGACAGACCGTTTATTTGAACGGAAAGCGGTTTATTGAAACATTTCCATTTTTCACTTTCGTTTCTAATTTCTATTTTAAAATCCTTGGGGTCCCAAGAAATCGAATCATTGAGATATTTATAGATTAATTCAGAATAATCGCCGACTTTTTTTTCTGCAAATGCAGTGGACACTTTTATTGATTTATTCAAAGATTTTACGTCACAGTCATACAATCCTTTTTTTAACACATACGTAACAATTTCATTGCTGCTTATTCTTCTGCTGTATCCGGCAGGCGCAGATTCACCGACTATCCGTGCCATAAGGTTGTTCAATTGTACGGATTTATCATCAGATACCACGGATGCTATATCGCCCAATGTTATGCATGTGTCATTAACAATTGCAGAATCCTTAAAAGAAAGCGTACAATGAGCAAACCCCTCGCCCATAAATAAAATAACAAACAAAACTGTCGTTATAAGTATTTGATTTAATGTGAACATAAGCTTATCTCTTCAAGCTATTTGCAATCTGCATCATTTCGTCTGAAACCTGAATGGATTTTGAAACAATTTCATAAGCTCTCTGTGCTGAAATCATATTAACCATCTCGTCTACTATTTGTACATTAGAGGATTCAAGATATCCTTGGGACAATGTTCCCATTCCTTCTTCTGAAGGCGCTCCAATAATTGGTTGTCCGGAAGCTTCTGTTTCAGTGTAAAGATTATCGCCTATGGATTTTAAACCCGCTGGATTTACAAAACGAGCAAGTTCAATTTGCCCAAGTTCGGTCGACGTTGTTTGTCCGGGCATGATTACCGTTACTTTTCCAGTTGATGCGTCAATTCCAATCTGGTCGGCACCCTGCGGTATATTGATTTGCGGTGATACAGGATATCCATCCGATGTGACGATTGTTCCATCCGCGGTCTTTTTAAAAGAACCGTCTCTTGAGTATGCTATTGTTCCATCGGGCATGGTGATTTGGAAAAACCCATCGCCTTGGATAGCAACGTCAAGGGAGTTTCCCGTTTGATTTAAAGAACCTTGCTCAAATAATTTCTGTGTCGAGCCTGGCTTTACACCCAAACCAACTTCAATACCAACCGGGGCCATTTCACCTTCCTGGTTTTTAACGCCAGGTTCTTTTAATGTTTGATACATTAAATCTTGAAACTCGACTTTTGATCTTTTGAACCCGGTGGTATTAACATTAGATAAATTATGCGAGATAGTGTCCATGAACAATTGCTGGGCCTGCATTCCCGTAGCTGCGGTATATAAACTGCGTATCATAGGTATTCCCCTTTTATAAATGCATGTTTTTTTTCAAAATCATTTATTACCCTACTTTTCCAACCTGGTCTACTGCTTTTTCCAGTGTTTCATCCTGAGCATTCACTGCTTTTTGATCAGCTTCATAATTGCGATAGGTAGAAATCATGTTTACCATGTTTTGCACGACATTTACATTCGAAGCTTCTAAGTAGCCTGATTTAATGGAATAATTTGAAGCCCCTCCAACCGCACCTTCTATTGAGGAAGGCCGCAAATACCCATTTCCTTCCCGCAAAAGTTGATATGGTTTATTGAAATCTGCAATGCGAAGTTTTCCCAGACTTGTTCCTTGTTGAAGCACTTCGCCATCTTCAGAAAACTGGACCGACTGTCTTTTGTCAATTTTAATATACCCTTCTGTGCCCATTACTTTTGCACCATCGCCTGAAACAATAAATCCATCCGAATCAATCGATAAATTGCCATTTCGGGAATACCTAATCCCGCTTGAGGTCATCATTGTGAGAAATCCGTTTCCTTGAATATAAAGATCCAACGGATTATCGGTTTTCTGCATGGTTCCCGGGGAATAATCGGTATATGTTTGGTCGGTTTTTATTTCAGCATTGGCAAATGGCTGCTTTTGGTCATTTGATAAATATTTTTCATACGATTTAAGGAATGTTCCGCTTTGTTTATACCCGGTTGTTTGAATATTTGCAAGATTATTTGCAATTTGATCCTGCTTGTCGATTAGCGGCGTCATGCCCATTGATGCAAGGTAAATTCCCTGTATCATGAAACCTCCCTTTTAAGTTTTGCATCTATATTATAAGCATTTTTCATGCCCAAATCACATTGTAAAGCTAAGTAATTGATTTAAATGTAATTAGATGTTTTGTGTTCTACAAAGCCACATTGCCAATCATGAATCTTTTTACCGATAAAAGGGAATTTATTTCCTTTGCCATTGACTTTAAAGGGAAAAACAGGTATTTTATTTTGTAAAGCGGCATTTGTCCCGAACTTCCTCGCAATTTATAAAAATTTATGCATATTTATTTGGCACCAATTTTAGGACACACTGATTATGTTTTCCGGAATGCTTTGTCACGCTATTTTAAAGGTATAGATTTTTGTGTAACTCCTTTTTTAACAACAGTTAAAGGATCTTATGTAAAAAATTCTCACCTATCAGACATTCTACCGAAGTATAATAAAGTCACTACAATAATTCCTCAAATCCTTGGAAAAGACCCCCAAGAATTTTTAATCCTTGCAAATCAGGTTTTTGAAATGGGGTATAAAACTGTTAACTGGAATCTCGGATGCCCATATCCAATGGTTGTTAATAAAAAACGAGGAGCAGGATTATTGCTGTATCCTGAAATGATTAAGTCCTTGCTTGATAGTGTGTTACCAAACCTTCAAGGCACTTTGTCTATAAAAATGAGAATAGGAAAAAATGAGCCGGATGAAATTTATCCGATTTTAGATATGCTTAATGATTATCCTATAGAAAATATCATTATTCATCCGAGAACCGCAAAACAAATGTATTCTGGAACGCCGGATCTTTTCGTCTTTGGAAAATGTCTTGATTTTTCAAAACATACGATAATTTACAATGGTGATATTATTGATTTAAAAACCTTTTCTTCGATAAAATCCCAATTTCCATCAATTCATAGCTTTATGATTGGTCGAGGTTTGGCAATGAACCCCGCCCTATCTGAAATGATAAAAAGCAATGTAAAAAATAAGCCGGACGATTTTTACAAACGGCTTTATCGGTTTCATGAAGAGATTTTAAGAATTTGCCGTGAAAATTTTAACGGCCACATCGCTTTATTGGGTAGAATGAAGCAGTTATGGTGGTACTTATCGAGTTCTTTTCAAAACAGCGAAGATATATTAAAAAGAATTCAACGTTCAAAAACTTTAGAATCCTATAGGGGAATTGTGGAAGAAATTTTCGAAAATATAATGTAATACGAAATTGCATTCAAGATGATAGTATTCAAATGTCATGCTGAGCATTGTCGAAGCATGAATTTGTCTATTAGATGCAAACCCTTCGTCAAGCTCAGGGTGACATAAACAGGGTCATTTTGAAAGCAAATTAGTATAACCTCAATAAAATCATTTTGTTTTTAACGCCTCGGTGAACCTGACTATATTTTGCGGCTTTCCAAGAATCACAAGAATATCTCCTGCTAACAAAAAAACGTTGCTATCCGGATTAGATATCACTTCACTTCCTCTACGAACTGCAAGCAATGTGATACCGAATTCAGTTCGTATTTTTATTTCAATCAAGGACTTTCCTACAAAAGACGAATTCTCACCTACCCACGCCATATTAATTTCAACATCAGGCAAAGCAAACTTCAAATCCAGAAAAGTCGTATTTTCTTTTGAAATATTCCTAAACATTTGATAAGTATCTGATCTGACCTCAGCTACAAACATTTCAATGACATCCGGGGAAATCAGGTATTTGACAAGTACCCTTGTAAAAATTTCTACAGATGTTTCAAATTCTTCAGGAATAACTTCATTTGCTCCAAGTGCATATAATTGTTCTGTTTCCTGAAAAAAGCGTGTCCTTGCAATAATATGGACCGAAGGGTTTAATTTGCGTGTAACCTCTATAACTCGCCTTGTTGCAACAGGATCCGGAATTCCAACAACCACAACTCTTGCGTTTCCTATGTTTACATGCAGTAGAACTGCATCTTGGGTAGCATCACCATAAATAATGGGTTCCCCTTTCGCTTTTTCCCTCCGAACTGTTTCGGGGTTCATTTCTGTTATAACATAAGGGATATTCATTGCCCTGGCAGCCTTTGCAACGTTTTTTCCATTGATTCCAAAACCAATGATTATAAGATGATCGTTTAGTCCTTGTTTCTGTTCCGGAATATGCGGTATTTCTGAAGGCAATAATCCAGACTTAATTCTTTTAGGCAATGGAAGATTTAGGAGCGCATCTGAAATTCGTGGGCCAAGGCCCATAATAAATGGCGTTATCGCCATGGTAATAATAGACACGCCAAGAAATAACTGGTAGGTATTTTCATCCAACAAACCGAAACTCATCCCTGCTGTGGACAAAATAAAGGCAAATTCGCCAACCTGACCAAGCGATATTCCTGTTAACACCATTGTTCTCAAAGGGAACCCAAGAATTGCAGGAACAAATGAGGCAATTAAAACTTTTATTACTAATACCAATAACGCCAAAAAAATGACAATCAATGGATGATGAAGGAAAAAATCAACATTAAAAAGCATACCGATTGAAATAAAAAAAACACTTGTAAAAACATCCCTGAAAGGCAATATGCTGCCGAGGGCCTGATAACTATATTCGGACTCCGACAGTACCAGTCCGGCCAAAAATGCGCCTAAAGCCAAAGACAATCCGGCATATGATGTTAATGTTGCAACAGAAAAGCAAATGACGATGATCGTGAACAGGAACAATTCCCGGCTTCTTGTTTTTGCGACCCGGAACATGACAAACGGTACTATCCATTTGATGAGTACCACCATAAAACAGATGATGCCTATGATTTTTGCGATTAAAATTAAAATTGAAGTCCCAATATCGACCGTGTTGCCCGACAAAATGGGTAAGACAAGCATCATGGGGACAACAATAATATCTTGATAAATCAAAATACCCAAGCTTGTTTTTCCATGCGGACTTTCCACTTCCGCTTTTTCCTGCAGCCATTTTAAAACTATAGCGGTACTCGAAAGCGACAATAAAAAACCCATAAACACCGATCGCGGTATTGTCCATCCAAATCCCAGTCCCAATAGTGCGACAGCTATAATTGTACACGCTACCTGTAATGTTCCGCCAATTAAAACGATTCGTTTGATTTGAAGCAGGTTTTTGAGGGAAAATTCAAGTCCAATGCTGAAAAGCAATAGTATGACGCCAATTTCCGCGAGTGTTTGCACCTCGTTTGCTGCATGGACAAGACCAAAGCCAAATGGGCCGCATAATACACCGGTAATGAGAAAACCGACGATGGTTGGAATTTTCAGCCTGTAGCATATTAATAAAACAAGGATGGATAGTCCGAAAACAACAACAGTTGTCGTGAGAATGGATGCGTGCATGCAGTAGTATTCTTTTTATGCTTTGTACAGCCCGTTTTCGGCGCGCAAAAATTCCATTGACAATATCGGTTTGAAATCAAGGTTAAAAATATTTGCGCTTAACGTCGTGTCCTGAATATCGAGCAGTCCGAAAGACGGGGGAAAATTTTTGTCTTTTGGGCCTTTTAAATGTCCTGGATTAAAAGTCAGCAAACTATCTTCAATCAAAATGTCGGCTTTATGCGTATGCCCATGGAGAATAATATCAGAAATTAATTGATCATCTTTCGACACATCTTTATCCATCGCATGCACAAGCAAAATGCGAAGCCCCATGACATTTTCCACGACCGTTTTAGGCAAAGCGCCATTGACATAGCGTTCATCATAAATGCCCGGCACTTGAACAATGTCAATGTATTTATCCGCCAGGCATTTTACATCATCATAGTCGTCACCTAAATGGTAGAGCATGGCAATCTTTTGACGATCAATTAACCAATCAACGACGGTCGAGAGATATTCTATATTGCGATGCGTATCGCTGATAATTCCAATTTTCATAATAATCCCTTCCGGACAATATGAAAAGTAAATTTATTTTGATAATGAGCCGATTCTTTTCATAAGGAGTTTATATTCTCCCAAATAGGTCTCAATTTCTTTACAAACAGAATCAATGGAAAATCCGAATTTTTCATCCAATATTTTAAATGAAGCGGAAGCGCCAAAACGTTGCATCCCAAATACCTTGCCAAACATTCCTACAACACCCTGCAAGGTTTGAGGCAAGCCGGCGCTTAAACCGAACACCGGAACACCAAATGGTATTAATTCTTCCCTTTTTTCAACAGTTTGCTCGGAATACAGTCCTTCGGAAATAACTGAAACAACATTTATCTTAAGGTTTGTTTCCTTAATTAATTTTTGTGCAGCGCCAATAAGCGTGCTTACCTCCGAACCATTTCCAACAAGAACACAGTCCGGGACTTTATGCCCTCCGAAAACAATATACGCCCCTTTTCCTGCCTGTTGCGCTTCAACAAAACGGGATTGTCCTCCCAAGGTCGGCAAGTCTGCGATAGGTTGACGGGATAATATTAATGCAGTTGGAGAATTGCGGTTTTCCAGCGCAAGCTTCCAAGCTACCGTGGTCTCATTCGCATCTGCAGGCCGTAAAACCAGAATACTGCGATTACCTTCAAGATTTTTCATTTTTTCCAGAAGTCGGATTTGCGCTTCATGTTCGACAGGCTGATGGGTGGGGCCATCTTCACCAACGCGAAATGAATCGTGGGTCCAAACATATTTAACAGGTAATTCCATGAGCGCTGCCAACCGAACTGCGGGTTTCATATAATCGGAAAAAACAAAAAAAGTGCCGCATACAGGGACTATTCCGCCATGCAAAGCAATGCCGTTCATAATCCCCGCCATGGTTAGTTCTGATACGCCGGCCTGCAAAAAGCACCCGCCAAAATCGGAACTTACGATGCTCCTTGAATTTTTTAAAAAACCATCGGTATTGTCGCTATTGCTCAAGTCCGCGGAAGATACGATGATATTTTCAATTTTGTTTGCAAATACAGACAGCACTTTTCCCGATGCCGACCTCGTTGCAATTCCTGGTTTTTGTTCAATTGCCGCCCAATCGATGTTGCTAAAATCTTGTTCCCAAAATTTATTATATTTTGCAGCCAGCTCAGGATTTTCCCTTTCCCAGTTTGCTTGTTTTTCTTTTTTGGTTTTCGCATTTTTAATCGCCTGTTGCTTGACCGATTCAAAATGAAGTTTCACATCAGGAAAAACCTCAAAGGGATTTTTCGGGTCTCCGCCAAGGTTACTAATAGTTTTATCCAATGAAGCACCTGCTTTTGACAGGGGCATACCATGGGTTTCAACCTTTCCTTCAAACCGTTCACCGGATTCGGTTCTGGCTCCAAGCCCCATTATTGTTTTACCAATTATCAATGTAGGCTTTTCTTTTTCCCCAATTGCAGATGCCAGGGCATTTCGGATTTGAATCGAATCGTTTCCGTTTATCGTGACAACTCTCCACCCCCAGGCTTCATATTTCATTGCAGTATCTTCGCTTGTGACCGCACTGGTCTCGGTCGACAATTGCACATTGTTTGAATCGTAAAACATGATAAAGTTAGCAAGCTTGAGATGACCGGCGATTCTTCCGACGCCTTGCGAAATTTCTTCCTGTACACCTCCGTCGGAGATATAGGCAAATGTTTTATGAGAAAGCCATTCCCCAAACCGTGCGGCAAAAAAACGCTCTGCAATTGCAGCGCCAAGCGCCATTGTATGGCCCTGCCCCAATGGCCCGGAAGTGTTCTCAATACCCCGCATTACATCACGTTCCGGATGTCCCGGAGTCACACTTTCCCATTGTCTAAAATTCTTCAAATCTTCCATGGAATAATGCCCCATGAGAGAAAGAATGGAATACAACATTGGAGACATATGTCCAGGATCAAGAAAAAATCGATCACGATTATGCCAATTCATATCAGTGGGATCATGTGAAAGAAATTCTGAAAACAAGACTGAAACAAAATCAGCCCCGCCCATAGCACCGCCAGGATGGCCAGAATTTGCTTTATCTACCATGGCAGCAGAGAGAATTCTAACAGAATCAGCAACGCGTTTTAAAATATCCTGGCCCATTACTACTCCTTTACATTATATATCCATTAAGTATTACGTTCGGGATAGTAAAAAATAATTTATGGAGTCTACGGCTATTCCAATAACAACAACTTTATATAATATTTTCTATTTCAAAAAATGAGGCAACATAGTATCATTATTTTATGGTAAAAACCACAGCAAAAATTCTTCTTGTTGAAGACAATCCCCTTGATGCACGATTAATACGAGAGATTATGAAAAACTCTCGTATGCTTTTCTTTGAACTTTTTTGCGTTGATACGCTTGCCGCTGCAATCAAGAAACTTGAATCAAATACTTTTGATGCTGTATTAGCGGATTTATCATTAGGTGATTCACAAGGCATTGATACTTTTTGGAAAATTCATAATCAATCGCCAACAACGCCTGTAATAGTGTTGACCGGGACTGATGACGAATCACTTGCTTTGGAATTATTACAAAAAGGCGCGCAAGATTATTTAATCAAAGGACAATTGAATAGAAACCAAATTGAACGATCGATAAGTTATGCACTTGAGCGGCATAAAATACTCGATGAATTGAACAAATCAAGGGAATCGCTTGCTGCGACCAAAGAAAAACTTGAAGAGGCACTTTCAAATATTAATGCCGAAATGGAAACTGCACGAAGGGTTCAAAAATCTTTTTTGCCTCAGGACACGTTTAAGATCAATGGTCTTGCCATCAATGCTCAGTATTTGCCCACGGGGCGAGTTGGCGGAGACTTGTATGATATTGTTCCTTTGGATGACCATCGTACGGCCGTATTGCTGGTGGATGTCGCAGGCCATGGCGTGCCTGCTGCTTTAATATCCGCAATGGCAAAGCTTTCATTTTCCCGTCATATTCATAAAGGGATTTCACCTCAAGAGATATTCCAATGCGTAAACAATGAGCTGGTCCATTATATGCCTCCCGAAAGGTTCGTGACTGCCATATTAGGCATTATTGACACGCAAAACATGGAGTTCACCTATGTTCGCGCGGCAAATCCCCCTGCTTTATTATGTCATAAAGAAACAAACATATGCGACTATCTGGCAACAACGGGGACGTTTATCGGTTTATTTCCCGACGTCCAGTTCGAACAAAAATCAGAACCAATTCGGCGGGGTGACAAAATAGTTATGTTTACAGATGGATTAATTGAATGCACTGATGACCAGGGGAAACAATTCGGAAAAATAAAATTGGAAAACACGGTATCAAGTATTTCTTCGTTAAACGCAAAAGAATTTAATTTGGAAATAATAAACAGAATCAAGAATTATACTACAGGATTGCCTCAAAGCGACGATGTCACAATGGTCACTGTGGAAATGACGTAAAATCCATCACATAGACCAACCTTTCATTGTCGCGTGTATACGGTCCTTAACACATTTGCCGATAATCATAACCTCCTGCTCCTTGCCCGCAAATGGTGTTATCTCGTTGCCAAAATCAATCAACCTCTCTCCGCTATTGCCGATATTCTCGGTAAAACATATTCTATTCGCCATTTCTACAATTGCAATTAAATCCCTGTATGTTTCAGCTTCCTGAGGTATTTGGGAAAGACAATGATGATAGCGAATAACACTGACGAAAGAATCAGGAATGTTCATGCGTTCCGAAAGCCATGCGCCAGCCTGGGCATGGTCGAACCCGAAAATTTCCTTTTCTGCCATCACAAGTGAAATATTCGCCTCCCGACAGCGAGTGCAAGCCAAGGCAAACGTATCATGGGCGAATTGGTCCAATGCCAATCTTCCAAGATCATGCAATAACCCGGCAATAAACGTTTCATCGGGAAATGGATACCGTAGCGTGGTTGAAAGTTTCTCGCAGACCAAAGCGCAGCCGAACGAATGTTGCCATAAAAGAACAGGGTCAAAGAATTCCGATTTTTCATTTTTAAAAATTTTTACAACCGAAAGGCCGAGCATAAGGTTGTAAACAGACCGCAAGCCTAAAGCGACCACGGCATGCTGCAAGGAAGTTACCCGGTTCCGAAGTCCGTAAAATGCAGAGTTGACAAGCCTGATTATGCGGATCGACAATGCCGCATCGGTCATGATTATGTCTGCAATTTTATTAATATCGGTCTCATCATTTTCTATGAGCAACCCAACTTGTTTAATAACAGCCGGCAATGTAGGCAAATCTTTAATCGAACCGAGAGTATTTTCCAATGCATCCATTTTTTAAAGCCCGCCGTTCTATTTGTATTCGATCTTAAGGGATTTTACACAATAGAATTTGTCTTCCCAACTCAACAATGCATTTTTTTGTTGTTTCAGACAGTATGCCATCGGATGCGTTATTTTCGATGTTTTTGGAAATCTCTGCAATTGTTTCTATACCAAGATTGGCGGCGCAGCCTCTGATGGAATGCGCTATTTTTTTAACATCGTCTATAGAATTGATTGCGACGGCCTTTTCTAATTGCGAATACTTATCCTGTGCAAGAACTATAAAATCGCATAGAAGCTCATTATAGATTTCCTCTGAAATTCCTAACCTCTGCAAAATCGCCGTTACATTTGAAATCATGGCTTCCCTGTTTCGATGAAGTCATCAATTGGTTTTTAAAGAAACTTCCATGGAAAAGTTGCCGAACACCGACGTGAAAGGCACGACAATTGTGGGAGCGCCTGTTGGAGAAACGACTACATGGTCTTTTCCAATAATAATGTTGGGCAAAGAAATCGATAACTTAAAAGCGGTCAAGTCACCCTTTGCATTGCCTGCAATAATATTGACCACCTCTCCAATGCCGTCTGTTAATTCAGGGCCAACAATTTTTATTTCCGACCCCAACATTGCCGAAACAATTTTTAAGGCCACAATTTTCGGAAAGCTTAAGGCTACCGACCCTTGGGCCTCGCCGGAAAGCCCGATCACCGCAGAAATATCGTGGGGTGGGTATGGTTCATGTTTAATCCCCGGTTTTCCCGGGGCAGCATCGACACGCAACATTGTTTTGAAAAAATTCATTGTTGCTGAAATAAAAGGATTGATATACGCAACATTCATGACAACACACCTCTTTCTTCTTAATTGTTAAATCATTCGAAATTCATTTTGAGACCCTGACATTCCCATGGCGATAATTAAATCCGATTTGTCCACATAGGCCTCAGCGGCGGCAAATAAAAGCGCCATACCGTCGGGTGTAATTTTAAAGGTTTCGGTTATAGCTTTGTCAAGTTCTGCGATCGAGCCTTCAAATGAACCTAAACTGCAATTGCAAAGGATATATTCCACCATGTAAGTAACAATTGAAATTAACCTGTAATTGCTTGACGCCTTTTCAAAGCCCAAATGGTGAAAACGGACTCCGGAAATCACTGCTGCATCCAATTTCCAAAATTCCAAAAGCGCACTCCCTACGACCTGATGGGTCTCTTTTCCAACAACAGCTTGTTCTGCAGCAAGAAATGAAATTTCATTTTTCATCGCATTGTCCAGGATTGCTTCAAAGTCCTCATGAAAAAACTGGTCCAAAACCAGGATCCCTATGTCGTGCAATAGTCCTGTTAAAAAAAGAAATTGCCTATCTTCTGCAGAAAACTTGTCGGGATAAGAATCTGTGATGATTTTTGTCAAATAAGCCGCTGTCAAGGAATGCCGCCAAAACAACTTGTAATCGAGGATCGTAGATCGTTTGGAAAACTGCTTTATGCAAGACATGGCAGTTACAATATTTCGAACTTCATTAAAACCAATCCTCGCAATTGCAAGTGACAAAGAAGAAATCCTCTGATTTCCCTGCCCGAAATATGACGAATTGGCAACTTTAAGTATCTTTGTCGTAAGCGATGGATCTTGCGCCATAATTCTTGATAAAGATGCAGCGCTGCCTTCATCGGAATTAATGAGGGCGGAAATCTTCAGAATCACCTCGGGAAGGGTCGGCAACTCATGAATTTCATACATTCGCTGAATGATATTCATAGTTTTGCTTTCTCGCACATGGTAATCATAATTTCATTTATTATACCATCTACGGCAAAACCAGTCAACGAATAGGACGATTTTATTTTAGGAGTTTAATAACTTTAAAAATGTGAAACGGATATCGAATGAATACCCGAATGAATATTTTTAAAATACTCGTTTTGCCGTTTGTGGATTTTGTCACGGCTTTAGCCATGTCGTCTAAAAACTTGTCTGTAAATCCTACCATTATTTCTTTGATTGAATATGATCGCAGCTGTTGTTTTCCAAACGATTTACCCCATATTTTTTCATATCCCTTTAAGATGGAATGGTCGCATCGACCGTTTTTAAATGATGAAGCGGCAACGGTTCCTGCATTTTTTCCTGCAAATAAAGAGTAAGAAATTCCGGCGCCGTTCACGCAGTTAACCATTCGAGCGGAGTCTCCTGCAAGCAGTACACCTTCTTTTACCAAGGGAGAGATATATTTTCCCATCGGAACCCCCCCGCAATGCAGTTCGGAAACATTCGCGCCGGGAAATTTCAAATCAATAAATCTCATTAATAATTCTTTAGGCAGCCCTGGTTTGCAATACGATCCCAAAGTGCCAAGACCGACATTGGCGCTGGTTTTGCCTCGATGGAATACCCAAACGTATCCGGCAGGAGCATATTGTTTCCCAAGATAAAACACACAGGTGTTTTTAACAACATCGGGATGATCGATTCTTGCGAATGCGCAGGAATGAACGTCCTTGGGCGCAAGATACGTCGACCATCCTAATTGACGTGCAAGACGAGATTCAATGCCTTCTGCAAGGATGACGCACTGTGCGGTAACACTTTGGTCCCTCGCAGAACATTTGTACACATTGCTTTCTTTTGTGATCGTCGTAATTGTTGTATTGGGGATAAATACAACGCCGGCTTTTATAGCATCCGAAGTGAGTTCGTCTTCCATCTTTTTACGGTCTATGATATATGCCCCGTAATCGTTGGGAACAGTTACAATTTTTCCTGAAGGAGCGATTATTTGCATAGTAGTAATCGTGGAAAGAATCCAATCGTCCTTGAATTCGGCAATTCCGGAAAATCCGTCCAAGCTTGTGGCCTCTCCGCATCGCACGGGAAACCCCGGGGAGATTTTTCTATCGACCAGACAAACTGACCTGCCGTTTTTTGCAGCATATGTCGAGGCGATTATCCCGGAAGGCCCGCCGCCGATCACCGCAATTTCAAATGCATTATTCGTACCCACAGCTTTTTTCCTTATGTTGATAATTTATGACGGTTCTTTAATCCACCTGCTTCGCTGGTGGATTGCTGTAGCTGATATTATTATCTACGCAAAAAGCGTAGCTAATTTTTATATAGATACTAACCCCGCGCTCCGCTGCGGGATAAGTTGTAGCTGTGATTTTATCTACGCGGGACGCGTAGATAATTTAGATACAGTTACTAATCGCAACGCATCGAAAGGACAAATTTTAACACAAAAGCCGCAATCGGTGCAGCTGTTTTCAATGCAGGACAATTTTTCCTCCAAGAGCAATGCATCGGACCGACAAACACTTATACAGGTCCCGCATCCATCACATTTCATCTGGTCGATAATTATCATAGAAACAGCCTTTTCTTAGCCTTTAATTTTAATTTTGTCTAAGACTTTTTCAGCGTCCTTGACCATTTGCTTGATTATAGAATCATCATATTTGTTTTTATTTGCAACAAGTTTTTCGGCCGCAATTTTTGAATTTTTAAAATCATTTGCTTCAAAATATAAATTTGCTTCTTTCAAGCGCGCGGCAAGCTCATTTCTGATTGCTTTAGGACAACCATAGTACTCATTGGCCAATGATCCGTACATTCGGGCAGCGTCGATGTCCTGCTTCTGCGATTCAAAATACTTCGCATGTGTCCATTTTACAAACCGGCTTTTGGGATACATAGTTTCAAGGTCGTTAATAAGTGTTAGTGCTTCAGGAAATTTCTTTTCCCGTATACTTAATTCCGCAAGAACCAATAACGCAACCGGTTTAACTATTTGCCCGTTTTTGGTGCATAAAGAAATACTTTTAATACCGGCCTGCTTGTCGCCCGGATACCAAAAAAAAGCCCACCAAAACATCTTCTTCATGTCGGCACGAGCATAATTGTAAAGCCCTATAAAAAACTCAGCATCATAGTTTTCATTATCATTTTTTTTCGCCTCTTTTAAATTATCAAGAGCGCTAAAACCTATGTTCAGGCCAGGTAAATAATCTTTATGCCAAAGATCATAACAAGCCAAAATCGCCTTTGAAAATCCTTTTAATGTGGATGAATAGGAATTCACTCCCCCATTGGCCTCGTAAGCCAATATTTTCGATTCTGTTTTCTTATACAATTCAAAAAACTGTATCGTATCAGGAGGATGGGCATAATCAAGGTCGGAAAATGCCAGGGTCGACATGCGCATGACCATTCCAATTGGATCTGTTTTTTCCTTTTCAATCAACAAAGCGCTTTGATTGATTGCGGAATCAAATTTGCAATTCATAATGTTGGTCATTATGGAATCAACAAACATTTTTTGAATTTGGGGCAGCACAAAGCATTGCCCTTGACAAGAGAGCACACAAACAATAGCGATGCAATGCCTAAGAGGTTTATTCCCACGCTTCCCAGCGAGATAAGTTGTAGCTGTGATTTTATACACTCAGTAAACCTCGGTACCATGGTCTACGCAAAATGCGTAGATAATTTCTATATAGTTACTAATCATGTTGAACCGGGAGAAGAGAAGGATACAATATATTATGCCTTTTCCTGAAATACCAAACCGTTAAGGCGAAGATTAATAACGTAGCGAAAGCTATCGTAGGAAAAATTATGCACGATACTACCATGCAAACGACATACCCGCCTTTGTATGTTGTTTCTATTGCTATTTTTGATTCTTTCCGAAGGGCAAAAAAAGTATAAAACGGAAAACTTCCAAGAACACACGTCAAGGCGACCCAATCGCGCAAAGAATAAGCTTCAACTGAGGCCATCACGAGAAAGACCATAGACAAATAATGCGCGTTCATCAGGCCCAGTACTGCGGCTGTCGTGTTTTTACCAGCCTGCTTGTCGCCTTTAAAATCCGGTAATGTCGAACTGATTGAACCTGCACACATCATGAAAAAATAAGGGACACACGATTTGATAAAATGCAAATCAACAGTTTGTCCGGATAAACACCAGCCTACCCCAAATGAAACAACGCCGTACCCTATTGCGTTCGTGGTGAAATCTAAAATCGGTCTGCCGGTAAAGTACAAAGGTCTTATACAATAAACAATACCAAGCACAAGGGAACAACATGACCACAAAACAAGACCTGGTATGTAAATCATGGGCAGAATGATTGACAAACATGATAAAATAATTGTTGTTAACCAAGCAATCCACAAGGGGATTTTCCCTTTTATTAATAATGCAAATCCTGCGTTTAGCGCATCTACTTTTTTATCATTTATTTGGTTTAAAACATATACCGCACCTACTGATAAGGAAAACACAAAAATCCAAGCATACACCGAAATTGGCGCAAGCCATATTGCAGATACCGAAAAACCGGATTTTATTACTGTTCCGGAAAAATAGCCAAAAATGCAAAACACCCATACAGGAACAAGTAAAACCGGCCTACAGAGAAAAAATGCATCTGCCACGTATTGCAACGCTGAAGTCCAGAATGATTTTACCATAACGGATAGCCGCCAACAATAAACGGATTCGAATAAATCCAAGCGTGTTTGCCAAGCCACGCCTCTATTCTGTAAAGACCTTTTTCCTTTATAGTAAAAGTAACGGCCTTCCCGGTTTTGGATTCCATGAATGAGCCGTTTTTAACCAGTCTAACTTCGGCGATATTCGGCAAGTTTACCAGCAATAATGCCGGTAATTCGATTTCTTCATCATGATGCCCGGGGCATAGGATTTTCCCTGCAAATTCAATCGATATACATGTTCCTGAAGCATCCATTCGCCGGAAATTGCTTATAAACCCATGCCCATTTTTCAAAGCAGCCACTATAGTTTTCTTTGCTTGTACCGGATCATTTTCCGACAGTGGTTCTGATAGATATAAATGCGTTCGGATTCCCTTTAATTCAACTTTTATGGGAAATACGGTGAGGGGGAAAATGCCGAATTTGATTTTCATGGTATGTGCATCAACCCCGCCGATTCCGCTCACGAAGCGTTCACGGTTCGCATTGTCCCATAATGCCAGCATATCTTTTCGAATTTCGAAAAGAAACCGCCGAGGATAGAAAAGCTTTACGAAATGTAATTTGCTTTTCAGGTTTTCAAGCCAATCGGACATCTGGTTCCAAAGTTCAAAGCCGTCATACCCCACTGCTGTCCAGTCTGTCCAAGGATACGGTGGATATGCTGTAAAATAATGGCGCTTTTCTATAGGGTGCGCGCAAAAGCCGATTCCACCGTCCTTTTTTATTAAATCGATATACCCCTGCACTGATTCTTGATTCGTTATGACCGATTTGGTACCAATTGCCAAGTAATGGTTTTTATTTGCCTTGTCATTATGCTCATACCCGACACAAACAAAAAGGCCATCATGAAAACCCTCATAACCGGATTCTTTTCCTGCAAGGGACATATGGTCCGTTACGACGATATATTGCAATCCAACTTGTTTTGCCGCATCAATTAATTGCGGATACGTGACACCGCCATCAGAATACTTCGTATGAAGATGCAATGCGCCGCATATTTCTTTATAGGGAAAAGTTTTAATGATGTCTGTTTGCATAATATTTAGTACCTATATCTGAATAATATACGCATTTTGCGTATATTATTATATATAAAGCAAACTTATCCCATGCGGCATGTCCCCGAAGCGTTAGCGAAGTGGGAAGCATGGGGTTAGGAGTAAAATACCTTAATTTATTTGGTAAGACATCGAAGATTATTCAATATGAAAAAAAGATGAAAAATTTAATGCATCTCAATATTTGACTTATCCTCAAGAATAAATATATTTTACGTTATTACGTTATTTGCTATTATTAACAGTTTTACCTGTATGAATTAAGGAGTGCCGTCAATGCCGCAACATAAAGCATGTGAAAAACATGTTCGCAAAAGTAAAAAAGCAAACCTCAAAAACCGTGGCGATCAATCGACGTTGCGAACAGTCATTCGTCATGTTCTCGATGCAAAGGAAAAGAAAGTTGCTTCAACCAATCTTTCCAAGGCTGTTTCTTTTATCGATAAATGCGCCGGCAGCGGTCTTATCCATAAAAACAATGCATCGAATAAAAAATCACGTCTTTACGCCCATGTAAACAAACTCCAAGGCTAACGTTTTTCCTCAAACGCGCCTCAACCCAATCCGATTGTAAAAGGGTATTGATGGTTAATTTTCAATACGTGGGAGACGAATTGTTTTGTGAAAACGTCTCCCTTGCCGCAATTGCACGTGATGTCGGCACTCCGGCATATGTGTACTCTAAAACCAGCATTATAAACAACCTCGATTTGCTCTCCGGCGCATTTGGGTCGCGTAATGTCCTGATTTGTTTTTCCGTAAAGTCAAATTCGAACCTGTCGATACTTCGTCTGATGGCTGAAAAAAACATCGGGGCGGATATTGTTTCGGGCGGAGAGTTGTTCAGGGCATTAAAAGCAGGCATGGATCCAAAGAAAATCGTTTATTCCGGTGTTGGAAAAACAGACAATGAATTGCGCTTTGCATTAAAAAGCGGCATTGGAATGTTTAATATAGAATCCGAGGCTGAACTTCTCGCACTTTCCGATATTGCCAAATCAATGGATACGATTGCCCCAATTTCCCTTCGAGTTAATCCTGACATAGATGGCAAAACGCATCAATACACGACAACGGCAAAAAAAGAAAACAAATTCGGGATCCCAATAGCTTTTGCAATAGAATTTTATAAAAAAGCCCATGGGTTGCCAAATATCAATCCAATTGGAATCGATGTTCATTTAGGCTCGCCGATACTAACCTTAGCCCCCTATCGTCAGGCTTTGGGGATTTTATCGGAACTGTTTACAACCTTGAACAGTATAGGCATCAAAATCCACACTGTTGATATCGGCGGCGGTCTTGGTATTATTTACAATACCGAAACGCCGTTCACCCCCATCCAATTTGCCGGGCTTTTGACGCCGTTTATGGATTCGTTGAAGTGCAACATGATTATTGAACCCGGCCGTTTCATTGTTGGAAATTCCGCAGTTTTACTGACATCGGTCACGTATGTTAAAAAAACCGAAACAAAACTGTTTTACATTTGCGACGCAGGAATGAACGATCTCATTCGTCCCCCGCTCTACGGTTCCTATCATGGTATCATACCAGTTGTCAAACCGGCAAACGCCAAATCGGTTCTGGTCGATGTCGTAGGACCAATCTGTGAATCGTCTGATTTTCTTGCAAAAGACCGAGACATGGAGCTATTGCCGCAACGTTCAATAATCGCGGTTAAAAGCGCCGGTGCGTATGGTTTTTCGATGTCATCCAATTACAATTCAAGAGTAAGACCTTGTGAAATTTTGGTTGACGGAAACACATATTCGGTAATTAGAAAACGGGAAACATATGAAGATCTTATTCGCGGAGAATAGGATCCGATTTATTGCAGGTGCTGCTCAACCCCATGCTTCCCACTTCGCTAACGCTTCGGGGACATGTCGCATGGGATAAGTTTATTTTATATAATACACAAAATGCGTATATAATCCAGATATAGGAACTAAAAAGCCTTTTTACGCATACCTCCAGACATTTTCAACCGGTTGTTGATCCCGTCTTAAATTCTTGCTCTATATTTATTATTATTACTTTGCTTTTTTTAATGCATTGTTTGTACAATTAAACAAAATCTTATTTTATTTTTTTGTAGTATTTTTGACAAAAATATGTTTTTTTATTTATTAAAATCCCAATAAACTGTGTTATTTTTTTCTATGAAAAACAGCATCATCGAATCATTTATTTTGTTTATTGCAATTTTGTTGTTTGCAATTCAAACTCCAGCCCATGAATTGCCGATTCTTTGGGAATCGGAATTTATTACGGCGCTCAATAACCGTGACAGTGTTTTTGGTCTTGCAGGTTTGGATTCAACCCGATTGTCCCAGTTTCCGGTTTCGGAAAACGACCTTACGACGAACCGATTGTCTTTTGATACAATGTCGACCTGGTATTGTTTTTGCGTAGGAATTTCAAAGAGTAACGACACAACCTCACTATCATCCATCTGGTTTTCAAAAGCCATAACAGCAACCAGATCCGACCCGGGACAAATTTTTGCCTTATCATTGGAATTTCAGCGATGCGGGTTACCGATGTGGCAGGAAAAATGCCTTACGAAATTAAGGTATTTATCGTTATTACGGGGCATTGAATCCGTACCGCTCGTGAGCCAGATCCTATTGCATAACGACGTTTACTTATCGTCATACTCATTGAACGGTTCCCAAAGAATGTGGGCGGGAACATTCGACAGGCATTGCGTTTGGCCCTTGATATTAGATATAAAATCCGACCTCATGCAAAAATCTCCGAATGTTTTTTCCAAAACAAGGGAACTTTATTACAAAATAGTTGACTCGTGGGAATCTCAATTGGAACTTGCTTATCAATTCCATAGGTGGTTGACCATGGTCCTTTCGGCCCTTGTTTTTGGAATCATCGGATGTCTTTTGGCCAAATACCTTTTCCAATCGCTCCATACGGTTTCAGAGATTTTGCCCAGGAACCATAGCATCAGAACCCGTACCTTTTTGATCAGCGCATTGTTTTTTTCCTTTATATTCTGTGGTTTTTTCGCATTGATCTGGATCACATTTTTTCTGCTATGGCGACACCTCCGCGGCAGCGACAAAGTCATCGCCTCTATTGCGTTAGGCATATTCATGCTGTATCCTTTGAATGCAAAGATCGGCGATATGATTTGTGAGTGCAATTCGCCATCGAGCCCTTCAAATTTGTTTAAGAAGGCCATTGACGAAGGTTATTATCCAGCCTTGGAGGAACATTTTAATTATACCTGCCAATCGGATTCCATGAATTTTTTGACACAAACAGCATTGGCGGTGTTGTATATAAAAAAATCAGACATGCCCAATGCTTTGTCCCATATAAAAATCGCACGTCAATTATCACCGTACGATCCTGTCGTGCTTACAATTTTAGGGAATATTTATTATCAATCCGGGCTGCTTATAGAATCAAAAACCGCGTATGGCGAATGCATTGAGCGAAACCCGACTTTTGCCCCTGCATATTTTAATTGCGGCCAATATTTCTTCAACACAATGGAAACCGCCAAAGGGGTGGAGTATATTGCCAAGGCTGCGAAATTGAATCCAGCCCTCATAAATTCCCATATCAAAACAAGTGACGATTTTTTTTCAAAGGATTGGCCCATAGCCAGGCAATTGATACTGCCCGATTACCAATCCGGATATTTCTGGAAACATCTTTTCATCGGCAATGCAAACAATTGGGCAAATGTTGACAAAAAATTTGGGGCCGCATTTTTGGGTTTTTCAATTGTTTGGTATGGCATACTTTCGCTTTTCCTTTTTTTCATACTTATCGTTGCAGACATCACGGTGTGGTCACGGGATGCCGTGAAAAAAGTTTATTCTTGCAAGCTTTGCCAGGCGCCGATATGTAGAAAATGTAAACGCGGAAGTATTTGTCAAACCTGTTTCAATGCAACGCAGCATATTCGAAACGAAAGCATTCGCCAGCGGATCATGGCTAAAATCCAATTTAAAAACCGAAGGATTGCTTCGGCAGCAGGATTGGCTCTTGACGTTCTTTTCCCCGGGGCTGGAATGGTTTTTCGAAATAAGCCCCTCTGGCTTTCGATACCGTTTTTGTGCATTACTGCAATTGTTTATGGCACTTATATTTCAATTTTTTCTCCGTCAATTGTTTATCCGTCGTGGCTTTTGCACGGAGTCCTTTTACCATGTTTCATTGCCTGCGTATTATATAATGCTTTTTTTATCGGCCGTACCGTTTCTTTACTTATAAAAGAAATAAAAAATCGAGGGGAAGACCATGGCATTGCGCGGTAGTTTGAAGGAATTCCAACTCGCAGATATTTTTCAATTGATTTCCCATGATGGGAAAACCGGGCAACTTGTACTTTCGCGCGGGCAGGAAGAAGGTTTTGTTATTTTTTCCCAAGGCGCCATTGTTGCGGCAGGAAACGACAGCAGTAATTTGCAGACCTTTTTATTCAATTATTTAATTATTGTCAAACGATATTCAGAGGCCGAGCTCAACGAACTGCTCTATTTATGCCAGGGTGAAATGCGATTGTTCTCACAAGAATTGACTAATAGGAACTACCTCTCAAAAGATGAAATTGTCGCGCTCATTAAAATCAGCATCGAAGATTTGGCGTGCAGCTTGTTTTTATGGGAAGATGGCCATTATCGCTTTGATTCGTTGGAAAGCATGGATGAATACATCATATCCGGCGTAACGTTCCCTTCCGACGCCATTACCATGGAGGCGATGCGAAGGTCCGATGAATG
>Ga0182027_10002959_pt1 | contig 27268 bp, 27 predicted proteins | sample 712E1DmetaG_FD_121300 | JGI IMG/M metagenome (GOLD analysis project Ga0182027, IMG submission 121300) | Permafrost microbial communities from Stordalen Mire, Sweden - 712E1D metaG (Illumina Assembly) | ecosystem: Environmental > Terrestrial > Soil > Wetlands > Permafrost | place: Sweden...
CTTAGGAAACACTCTCTTAAGCAAAACGTCCCGAAGGTCTTTTTACAAAAACCTTCGGGACGAAATCGAGCAGTTTCACCTGCTACTCAATCGTTTACATGAGAAGACGGACTTGGCTATTTTCAGTCAGGCTCGTCTTTTTGTTTCATCCCTTTATTCTCGGCATTGTTACTCAAGTTGTGCAACTATGTATTAATGTTGCGAGGAATCGCATTTTCATAAGCACCATTAGAGTAGGAAGCGCGATTGGATAAAGCTTTATTGCATGATCACGGCTCGGACCAAAGGTATTGTAATTCACACATGCATTGCTCAAAAGGTCGCCTAGTGTGAAGTGACGCTCAGTTTGTTTCTATCTTGACTCGAATTAACTCAATTGCCTTCTTTAGTTCCTGCAATGATTTTTCATCAATTGGGACAGAACGATTATTCCACCAACGCTGCTGAAGATAGATATAGGCACGAAGTTCTAGTATGCTCGAAGAATCACTAAATGACCGTATATCGGGGAACACGTTAGATCCTTCCATTTCTGCTTGGATGTCAAAAGAGATGGCAAATAGTGATATTTTATGCCAGTCAGCATCTGGCAATGGAATATCAGTCAATGTTAGATCAGTGGTTTTTATTATCTTCCTTGTACTCATATGATTTCCTACTTCATGTTATTAACAGGTGTCTCTCCAGTAATTTCCGCAGAGGAAATCACTGGAGGAATAAGCCACCCTGATGGCGCGGGCTCCCTTCGGGAGTGCTACGCGAAGACCCTCGCCGAGCATGGAGTACCAACCTTGCACCAGCAGGTTCATGGAGTTACCGTGAACGGAATTTCCTTTTCCACAATTGTTGTTGGGTCGTTACAAATATTTCCCTTGATAGTAACCCTCATTGCTATTGGGTTGCCAACCACGGGTGTAGATAATCTCGGTCTTACGTAAACAGCTTTTAGATCCAAGGGGTTTCCGTAAGGTTCAAGTTTATTGTTTTGTGGATGCAAATAAGTTCCCAAATTGTTAGTTTCTACCCATGCATCATTTTTGTCCAAGTAATAGATTTTTATTCCAAAGTCATCGGGAAATTCAATACAAGCCGTTGACATATTGATCACCAAGAAAGTTAGATCCTCAGATGCCTTAATATCAGGGCCTTCAACAAATTTTATTGCAAGATCTGAACCGGAGACTCTCTGTGGCGTTGGCGAACAAGACATCAAAACCATTGCCGATAAAAAGCCAATAACCAGAGATGATTTAAAGCCATTTATCATTATCAGCCTGTCTGAACTGGCTTATACCAGGCATATACATCGTTCAATACCTTGTCTGATACGAAACGACTGAGATTTCCTCAGACCGTAATCAAGGCGCGGATACGATCAAAGGTGGCGGGGCCAATGCCGGGGACATTCATGATGTCCTCGATATGCTGGAAGGGGTGCTGCTGGCGATAGGTGACGATGCTTTGGGCGGTCACAGGGCCGATACCCGGCAAGGTATCCAATTGCTGAAGCGTAGCAGTGTTGATATTAACCAAGGCGGAACGCGGCGTTGTGGTGACCCGAGGCGTGAGAGTGGTAAGCACGGTAAAAGGCGAATGGGTGGGAGTGGGCGTGGTCAAGGCGCTGCCGGATGAAGAAATTACCACCTGCTGTCCATCCTCCAGGCGTGCGGCCAGGTTGAGCGAACCCGTATCCGCGTCCGCCAATAGGCCACCAGCGGCATCCACCGCGTCCTGCACGCGGCTGCCGTCCGGCATCGAGTAAACACCGGGTTTCACCACTTCACCCATGATCTGGATCACGATGGGCGCCTGGGTGGGGGCAGGTTCAAGAGTCACAGGCTGACCGGGTGACATGCGAGTCACAATGAGAAGAACGGCGGCCAGCACAAAGCCCGCCATCAATCCAATCAAAACATAAAGAATGTTTTTCATGCCTTGATTTTACATCAACTTCATGACGGACATCTTCTCGTTGAACAGCGCGCCAATCAGCCTTGCAAAACGGGCCAGGCGGCGAAAGTAAGGCGGCATTTCAGCGAAGTCAAGGGAGCGAAACCCCCAGCGGGTATAAAAGGATTCAAGCTTCGCGCGGCAGGTCAAATAGAGCGGACGAGGCGCACGCGCGATCAGATGCTCGATCACGGCGCGAGCAATCCCCTGGCTGCGAGACGATGGCTCAACGGCGATGGAAGCCAGTTCAATCACATCCGGCCCATGCGGCTTCAGTTGGCCGCAACCCAGCATCCGGTCAGAGGCATCCACGGCAAGCACAAAGCGGCGCCAATCCAAATCCATGGGGTTGATCCCGACGCGATGAATCAGATCCCGGATGGCAGGAAAATCATTTTCAGTAGCGGGGCGAAGGGTAAAGTCAGCCAAGCAAACCTGCCGCAAGGACAATTATAAACGAACCCACGAACCAATGGATCAAGAACGGATAAACAAAGGAGCGAGTCCGGTAAGCAACCCACCCAAAGGCAAAACCGCCGAAGATCGTGGACAAGGTCTCGATCTCGGGCTTGCCGATATGCGCCAGCGCAAACGGCACGGCCTGAAGCCAAATCGCTTCCGCGCCGAATTTGCGGACAAATGTAAATAAAATAAAACCGCGAAAGAAGAATTCCCACCCGAATAAATCAATCAACGTATTCCACGGCAAGCCGGCGGCCTGAGGTGCGTAATAGGATCGCATGGCGGGATTACGCGCCGCAAACCAGAGAATGACCGAGAGCGCGGCGACGCTAATGGCAGACAGAATCAGTCCAGCTTTCCAATCCCCGAATGTAAACCCGTAGCTGCGCGGATCGTCACGAAAGACGAGGAGAATGATTATCAGCGGGATAAATAAATACAGGATGATGCGATCAAAGGCCTTGTCCGGCGTGAGTTGGTGATATGAATCGACCACCAGCAGCAAGGTGCTGACGATGATGACCGTCACAACTTTCCAATCGAAATGCAGACGCTCGCCAAGCAAAGTTTTCATGAAATTCGAGGCAATTATCGGTTATAGGAGAAACAGAACGCGGATGACACGGATAAAGCGGATACTCACAGAGGCGTAAAAATGACAGGGCTTAACCGGGAAGCAAGCGCAGAACGACGCGCACGGATAAAGGCTCAAGCGGCAACTTTTTGTTTTTGATGAAGCTCCTTCTTCAAGGCGGCGATGCGCCGTTGAAGATAAGGCGAGAAATAGCCTTCATAGCGTTCCCACAACTCCGCACGCTTCCAATCCTCACCCGTGATGCGCCCGCGGCAATTGAGCGAGCCGCATTGACAGTCGAACTCGTCGTAGGCCGAACCATCGCACATGGCGTAATCGAGACAGACCTCCTCGCCCGGCTCAATGTCGCGCATGGCAATCAAGCCGATCTGCCCGGTCAGTCCCACATTCGGGTCGCAGGAATGATTGAAACAATCGGAGGGTTCCATGGAAGGGGACATCAAATAGAACCCATCCTCGATCTGCAAGATCTGCTGGGTAAAATTTTCCATGTTGTGGTCAATCTCAGCCGCAGAAAGAATCTTTCCGCCCCACAAGGTCAATATTTCGCCTGCGTGAATCGGCTGGCGCGCAAATACACCGCAATCGCCTTTGTCCGCGTGAGGACGGTTCTCAAGTTTTGGGGAAAGATAGGAATAATATTTGCCGGTCATTCTGCTCCTTGTGAGACCCTAAGGGTTTCCAAAACCCTTAGGGTCTAGCTTAACTACATCCGCCGCCTCGCTGAGGGGTCAAGCCTCAACAGGCGGCGGTTGTGCAATCACAGTGCACGGAAAGTTCGCGACGACAGCGCAGGTGGACAAGGTTCTGTAAAATGCTCCTGGTTAGCGACTCATTTTACTACAAATTATCTGTAGACCCCAAGCTACGATGGGACACGAACTGCCAATTGTTGCAGGAATTAATCTTGCGCCTGCCGAGGCGCATTAATGCCCGTATTTGGTTCGATCAAGCACAAAGATTTGGTTAGCGTCTTGAAACAGGCTGGCTTTGACGGAACTCATGCAGGCGGCAAACATGAATTTATGGTGAGGGAAAATTTGCGGTAACATTGCCCAATCCACACCAGGGAGAAATCGGCAAAGACTTACTTTCCAGAATTTTACAGCGTACTGCGTAATTATCCAAACCAATTTCATTTTTTATCGTGCAAACAGTAGAATCAAGTTTAGTGGTTAATACAACAAGCAGTAAAACAAGCTGGCATCTCGCGCGAAGAGTGGGGAAAATTATAGGGTATCGCACGCACCTTCGGCGGAGAGTCCGCCGACGCCGGAATCAAAAACACCGATGGGGTTTTGAGAATTGATTGAGGATAAAGGTGATAATGTGTAGGTTATAAGCGATTGACAGAATTCACTTAAAGATAGATATAAACGCAGGTTAGTCATACAAAACGCAAACCGTAAATCACCCCCTTTGCGTTTTACGTTTGCGCTTTATTTCCCCGCGGCTTCGACAAACCTTCTAAACAAATTTCTTGTGGATCGTTGATCCGTCAGCCATTCGGGGTGCCACTGCACCGCCAAGCCAAAGGGATGATCTGGTAATTCAATGGCTTCCACCAATCCATCGGGCGAATGACCTGCAATGCGAAGCGAGGAGGCAATATCCTTCAATCCCTGATGATGATGACTATTGACTTTGACAATCGGCTCACCCAACACATCCGCGCTATGCGTACCCTCTTCGATCTTGACTTCATGCACCAGCACCGTCCGCATGTTGCCGGGATAGGAATGATCGAGCGCATTTGGGAATTGATCGGGGAGATGAGTATACAGGGTTCCGCCCAGCCCCACGTTCACAACCTGACAGCCGCGGCAGATACCGAGAAACGGCTTGCCGTCTGAAACGGCAGCCCGCAGCATGTTCAATTCGACCGCATCCCGCTCGGGGTCTACATCGTCAATGCGTGGATGTGGATCACCCTCGAAGTAAGCGAGGGAGATATCACCGCCACCGGAGAAAAGAATCCCATCCAGACGTACATAAAGCGCATCCCAGCCATTCTCCGCAATCAACGAAGGGATCAAAACCGATACGCCGCCCGCCTGCAGGATGGATTTGACATAAGCCTCGTTCAGCAGGACGGTCGTTTGGTTATAGGCATTGCTGGAATGGCTGGTGGTAATACCGATAATAGGCTGCATATTAAAACAAAACCCTAAGGGTTTTAAAACCCTTAGGGTTTTTCACTAATTAATCGAATTTCTGTTTGAGGCGGGCCGACTTGCCGGTGCGTTCGCGCATGAAATAGAGCTGGGCGCGGCGAACCCTGTTATGACGCTCGACCACCACCTTATCGAGGCGCGGCGAACGGAGCAGGAAGGTGCGCTCCACGCCGATGCCATTGGATGCAACGCGGCGAACCGTAAAGGAGGCTTCGTTGCCGCCTTTGCGCAGGCGGATCACGGTGCCTTTGAATTCCTGGATGCGCTCGCGGTCGCCTTCCTTGATCTTCATATGTACATTGACCGTATCTCCCGGCATCAACTCGGGAATTTTCTCGTTCTTTTTAGCTTCCACAGCCTTCAATAAATCTGCCATATCGTCTTTCTTCCTTACAGGTTGATTTCGTTTTTAGCGGGCGGATTATAGCATGTGAGTTCACAATTCACAAGGTTAAATCGACTCTGTTTTATGGCCTTCTCAAATTCCATGGTGAACCTAGGCTTTGTCATTTTTTTTAACGCGAAGCACGCGAAGTTCGCTAAGATTCTTTTTTTTCTTCGCACTCGCCTGCCCTTTGTTCTTTGAGGGTTGCGAGCTTTGCGGTTCCTTCTCTGATCTTGAGAAAACCATGGACTCTGTTTATTGATACCTTCTCACCGCCAGCACCGCATTATGGCCGCCGAATCCAAAGGCATTGCTGATCGCCAAGTCTATCTTTTTCTCACGGGCTTTATTCGGGATCACATCCAGGTCGCATTCGGGATCGGGGGTCTGATAATGGATCGTCGGCGGGAGGATCTCCTCGCGGATCGCCTGCACGCAAAAGATGACTTCGAGCGCGCCCGTCGCGCCCATCATGTGCCCGGTCATGGACTTGGTGGATGAAATCGGAATCTTGTGCGCCAAATCGCCAAAGGCGCCCTTGACCGCCCGCGTCTCTGAAAGATCGTTCAAATGTGTACCGGTTCCATGTGCGCTGATATAACCCACATCTTCAGGGTTGGCTTTGGCGGAGGCCAATGCCATGCAGATGGCGGCCATGCCCCCCGCGCCCTGTTCATCCGGCGCGGTAACGTGGTAAGCATCAGCCGTGGAGCCGTAACCGGCCAGTTCCGCCAGGATATTCGCACCGCGCGCCCTGGCATGAGATTCCAATTCCAACACGACCACCGCCGAGCCTTCGCCCATCACCAAGCCGTCCCGGTTTTTGTCGAAAGGCTGGGGCGTCATCGAATAATCATCGTTATGGCGCGACATGGCGCCCACGCGGTCAAAGGCGGCCACCCCGGTCATGGTAATCGTCGACTCGGTGGCGCCTGCCACAGCCGCCTCGATCATGCCTGCCCGCATCATCATCACGGCAATGCCGATTCCATCCGCGCCCGAAGCGCAGGCCGAGGCGACCGAGAAACATGGGCCTTTGATCCCATAATCAATCGCGACCAATCCCGCACCGCCGTTCGACATGAGCATTGGGATCGTGAACGGGTTGACCCTGCGCGGGTTATCGCTGTTGGCGATCAGCACCGCTTCCTGCAAAGTGGTCAGCCCGCCGATCGCGGATGAAATCACCACGCCAATCCTGCCTGCGTTTTCCTCCGTGACCTCCAGCCCTGAAGACTGGATCGCTTCGTTTGCTGCGACAGCAGTCAACTGTTCGAAGCGGTCGCGCCGGCGCGCTTCCTTGGCATCCATATAATTTACGGGCTCGAATCCCTTCACTTCCGCGGCGATATGCACCAACAATGGTGACGAATCGAACAGCGTGATCGGCCCCACCCCGGATACACCCGCCGTCACGTTCTTCCATGTTTCGGCAACGGTCAAGCCGATTGGATTGACAGTTCCCATGCCGGTGATAACAACTCGTTCCATAAACTCGCTCCTATGATAAATATTTCAAGCCTGAACCGGTTAGCAGGACCACAACCGGATCGGGCAAAGTGGAGATCGATTCTTCCAACGCCCGCCAAACCAAGGCAGAAGTTGGCTCTACATAAAACCCCAAACGCGCCAATGAGTCACGCCCTGACAATATAAACTCTTCATCCACGGCCACAAAGCGCCCCCCGCTTCGACGCGTGATCTCCACGACAGCCTGCGCACGCACCGGCTGGCGATTGCGAACACCCTCCGCAAGGGTGGGGGAATCCTGGATATCATCCATTCTGCCATGTTTCCACAAAGCAAATAACGGCGGGCAGGCCGCGGCCTGTACTCCGATGATCACCGGCATCTTCTGGATTTTACCAGCCTGCAATAAAGCTTCGAAGCCGCGCGCCACGCCAAGCAGGAATCCGCCCTGCCCCGCCGGGAGGATCAGCGCAGCCGGGGCGCGTCCAAGTTGTGCATGGATTTCATAAGCACAGGTGGCGTATCCGGGAAGATTGAAGGGCATATACGCATGGCTTGCATAAATCATCCCGGACTCTGCGGCCTGCATCACGGCCTGCGCTGCTTTCATACGCGGGCCAGGCACGGGGATCAATTCTGCGCCATAGGCTTCGATTTGTTTTCGCTTGGGGCCTGCAGCGGAGTCCGGCACGTAGACGCGCGCTTTGATGCCCGCCCGCGCCGCATAGGCCGCGAACGATGCGCCGGCGTTGCCCGATGAATCTTCGATGGCTTCCGTCACAGCGCGTGAGAGCAAAAAGGAAACCAGGGCCGCTGTGCCGCGGTCTTTGAATGATCCGCTCGGGTTCATGTATTCGCACTTGAAGAAAATTTCGCGGCCGAAGGCTTGGACAGGCAATAGCGGGGTATTCCCTTCGCCCAATGAAACAAGCCGGCTCTGTTGAGGTTCCACGCTCAAAGGCTCGACAAAGTCATACACGCCCCCACAGTCCGGACATTGATAGGGCGCGCCTTTTTCAGGATATGGGAGCTTGCAATTGAGACAAGCAACTTTCATCTCATCCCGGCCCATGCTCATTCACCTGCTTTGGGGATGTACTCGCCCTCGACCCAAAACTCGCCGCCCGGGCCGACTTCTTTTTTCCAGATGGGGACAATTTCTTTCAGGCGGTCAATGCCGTAGCGCGCCGCCTCGAAGACGCCCGTATTACGATGGGCGGCTGTGCAGGCGATCAACACCGTCGGCGTTTGCGGATAGAGTTTGCCCACGCGTTGGACAATGGCGATCCCCTCCACGCTCGGCCATTGGGCGCGGATCTCTTCGGCCACTTGCTTCATCTTCGCTTCCGCCATCGGCACATAGGCTTCATATTCGAGATACACCGTCTGGTGCGGGTTCTCACGCGAGGTCACGCCGCGCACCATGCCTGTGAAGATCGCCGCCGCGCCTGTGCTCGGCAGGGTGATCTTTGCCAGTAAATCGTTAAGCTTGATTTCTTCTTCTGTAACGGAGAAGATGGTGGGGAAATCTGAGGACGGCATAAGGCAAGGGATTCGTTATTCGATATTCGCAATTCGTGTAATGCGGTCGCGGCTGCCGCCTGAGACAGGCGGGAACAGGGCTACTTCCGCGTTCTGCGGCAGGGCTGCCTCATCAGATGCATATTCTTTATTAACTGAGATCAAGACAGCCTTCATGGATTCCTTCAGGTTTGGATAGTCGCCTGCCAGTTTATCTTTTAATGCCCGCACGGTCATATCCTCCGGAACATCCAGCTCAACGGACTTCTGCCCGGCGCGGTCACGCAGCGTGGCAAAGAACAATACCTTTATATGATTCATTGATCTCCGATATTACTCACTGATGTTACGCACCGTCCCGAAGGTTTGAGCAAACCCCCGGCTTGAATTACAGAAACCTTCGGGACGTTTTGCGTAAGGTGTGTTACTCATTGACTACATCGCCTGAACGGCCGCCATGTTTTTCCACCAGGCGAATGTTCTGAATGCGCATCGTTTTCTCGGCGGCTTTTGCCATATCGTAAACGGTCAACGCCGCCACTGAGACCGCCGTCAACGCTTCCATCTCGACGCCGGTCTTGCCGGTGACTTTGGCAGTGGCCGTGATCAATACACCGGGCAGGGAATCATCGAGCGTCAGGTCGACATCCACTTTGGTGAGCGGCAGCGGATGGCATAACGGGATCAAGTCCGCAGTCCGTTTTGCAGCGGTGATGCCCGCAATTTGGGCAACGGTCAGCACATCGCCCTTCTTGATCTGCCCGGCGCGAATCAAATCGAGCGTCTCCTTCTTCATGAGAACTTCGCCCTTTGCAATCGCGACCCGGTTCGTATCCGGCTTGGCGCTGACATCCACCATTTGAACACGGCCACTTTCATCGAGATGAGTAAGTTTACCTGGCATACGCAAATTATAACCGAGACAGTATCTAAAGCCGAAATCAAATCTCCTCCTGTCGTTGCAAGATCGCGAAGCACGCCGAAGGCGATGCTCTTCTCGAAGCTGTCTTTCTGCGAGGCGTTCTTCCCGAAGCAATCCCCTCTTCGCATGTCGTTGCGAGGCGTTCTTTGCCGAAGCAATCCCCGCAGAATCGTTGTTCATCCTCGTTCATCTCTGGTGAATCGAAACTCCCTCATCATCCTCCGCGTTCCCATTCCCATTCCGATTCCCGAATAACGAATCCCGAATATCGAGTATCGAGTATCGACTTCCTTCCCGGATGATATAATCCGCTCACCATGGATAACTTGTTAGGGCGACAGACAAACTATACCGTTCATACGCCCGTATATGAAGGCCCGCTCGATCTTTTGCTGGATCTGATCCAGCGCTCCGAACTGGATATTACAACCGTTTCGCTGGCAATGGTCACCGATCAATACCTGGTCTATATTCACGGGCTGGAGCAGGCGCGCGCCGATGAGATTTCCGCATTCCTGGTCATTGCCGCGAAGCTGCTGCAGATCAAATCGGAAGCCTTGCTGCCGCGTCCGCCCGTGCACGAACCCGGCGAGGAAAACGTCGGCGAGGATCTGGTCCGGCAGTTAAGGCTCTATAAACGGTACAAGGAAATCGGCGGCTGGTTAATGGAAAGACAGGAAAAGGGACTGCGAACTTACCTGCGCGTCGCCCCGCCGCCCAAAGTGGAACCCAAACTCGATTTATCGGAACTCACGCTGAGCGCCCTGGTGGCAGCGGCTGTGTCGGCTTTCTCCAAAGGCACGGATAAGGAGCCGCTTTCCTCCGTGATCGCCGCGCCGAAGATCACCATCCGCGAAAAAATAGACCTGATCGCCAAAACGTTGAAGCAAATCCAGCACACCTCGTTCCGAGGCTTGCTGGGGGATAACCCCTCACGTCTCGAAATCGTAGTCACCTTCCTGGCCCTGCTTGAACTGGTCAAGCGGTACCGCGTGGAAGCGCGGCAGGAGGGCTTATTCAGCAGCATCGAGATTGATCGTCTCGAAGGCTGGCCGGACGATGAAGAGATTGAGTTGGAATTCGAATAAAGCGCTTTCGATTAAAATCCCATAAAGGAACAGGCGAGATGCCTTAATTCAGGGCGGCAATAAGATCATTGTGGCTCAACCGTTTTTAACGGGCAAGTATCAGGCTTTAAGGATTGGCAGATATTTTTCTTTATCTGTGGAATCTGTGGATGAATCACCACGGGATTCACGCATCTTTATCACCCAAAAGTTTCAGAAGTTCTGCCTTTCTCGTTTCCAGGGAAAGCGCCTGAGACTTAAGTTCTTTCAAGGTTTTATTGATCCCCGACAGCTCCTTCTTCCATTTCTTTTTGTTCAGGTAATCCTTCCCGTACTTTTCGCTGACCAGCGCTTCCACTTCGCTGCGAAGCAATCTCAGGAATGGGGATCCATAAATGTTGTTTTCGCGATATTGCAATTTGCCCGCCCGGATGCCCGCCACAACCTCATTGAAGGTCAAGCCAAATTCCTTTTCAGCGGTTTTATCGCTCAGGGTCGCGCCTTTGGTTGTCCATGCGGAGTTGTCGGTTTCAAAGGTCATAAATCAGCCTCCATATATTGCGGAGGGCTTTGCCCAACCCGGTCGGTAATTTTAGGATATTCGCCTTTTGGCGTTTCTTTCTCGATTGCGCTCACAGTGATCTGATGCCACCAATCGTCTCCAAAGTCAAACCAATATCCAAAGGATTCATCTTTTTTCAACTTCAAGGCGTCCATCACAGTTTCAGTGACATCGCCTGACATCTCCGTGACTTCATCTGACGCAGATGAGCCGTATCGCCTGGCTTTGGGATCGTTGGGGCCGTTCCCGCCGACCTGAAATTCATATAAATGCTCTTCGAATCGGTCGAAGGCCTTGAAGATAATTTCATGAAGTTCCTCAAGGGTTTGGTCTCCCCGAATTTCCAGGGTTCTGGACACGACAGGGTTTTTCTTTACGAATTTCCTGTCCATAGGTCCACTTAGGATGAAAACTTCCAGCGTGTAAATATTCATAGGCTGCCCATTCACTTCATTCTTATTTACCAATACTCAGCAGGTCACGCAAGGGTCAAACAAGGTGGATGCTCGAGTATGTCAGTGATGTTCCACAGATATTCTATCGCATGACCGGGCAGGAACGCAAGGCGGCGCAATGACAACCAAAAGCGCTTGGGTAAGCTTTGGCATTTTTTAACGCGAAGCACGCAACCCTCAAAGAACGAAGGGCAGGCGTTCGCTAAGAATCTTATTTTTCTTCGCGATCGCCTGGCCTCGTTCCGTGCCCTTGTGTTCGCCTGCCCTGTGTTCTTCAGGGTCAAGGGTTGAGGGCAGCGCGCTTGTTAGACTTGTTAGACCTGTAAGGCCTGTTAGACCTATTAGACCTATTAGACCTATTAGACCTATTAGACCTGTTAGACCTGTTAGACCTGTAAAACCTGTTAGACTCAGGAATGGAACAGGAATTGACAAAACCCCGGCTCTCGTCTATGCTTGAGAGAAACGGTATTGATGCGGGGGAAGACCCTGCCCAAAAGCTGTGCAAACTACTGCGTACCACGTTCGATACTTTGCTCATGAATTAACCCGCCGCCATTCTTCAGACAGCGTGGAGAAGCTTGCGTCGGTGCTGGCCGATGCACAGGTTGATTTAAACCCCCATCAGGTGGAAGCTGCCTTATTTGCATTTCGCAATCCGTTTTCCAAGGGAGCAATCCTGGCGGATGAGGTCGGGTTGGGAAAGACCATCGAAGCCGGTTTGTTGATTTCGCAAAAGTGGGCCGAACGCAAGCGCCATATATTGATCATCCTGCCTGCCAATTTACGCAAGCAGTGGAGCCAGGAATTGGCCGATAAATTTTATTTGCCATCGGTAATCCTGGAAACTCGTAGTTTCAATGAGGCGCTAAAGGCCGGTAACCTAAACCCATTTCAACAAAATTTCGTTGTCTTGTGCTCCTTCCAATTTGCCAGGACCAAAGAGCCTTACGTGCGGCAGACTCCATGGGATCTGGTGGTGATTGACGAAGCCCACCGCTTAAGAAACGTCTACAAAGCCTCAAGCAAGATCGCCAGCGCCATCAAGGCAGCCATTGCGCCATTTCCAAAAATCTTGTTGACTGCCACCCCATTGCAAAATTCGTTATTGGAATTGTACGGACTGGTAAGCATCATTGACGATTATGCGTTCGGGGATTTCAAGAGTTACAAGGCGCGCTTTACACGCCTGAGTAACGAAGATGATTTCAGCGAGTTGAAAGAACGGCTCAAACCCTTGTGCAAGCGCACCTTGCGCAAGCAAGTGTTGGAATATGTGAAATATACCAACCGTCACGCGCTGGTACAGGAGTTTACGCCGAGCGATGAGGAACAACGGCTCTATGACCTTGTCTCGGAATATTTACAACAGCCAAAACTATACGCCCTGCCTGCCGGTCAACGGCAGTTAATTACATTGATCTTACGCAAGCTGCTGGCTTCATCCACCTATGCGATTTCGGCGACCTTGGAGGGCCTGGCGCAAAGGCTGGAAGCTGCGGCGCGTGAATCCGAAGCGGTAGATTCACTGCCGCCCGACCTGCCGGAGAACTGGGAAGAACTGGACGAGTTGGCAGACGAATGGGAAGAAGAGGAAGGCGGGGAACCTCCGAAAGAACGCGCCCGGCTGAGGCCCGAACAACTCGCTGAATTGCGTGCGGAAATGAAGCAGTTGCAGGAATTTCATCAACTGGCAAAATCCATCCTCAAGAACTCCAAGGGTGAAGTGCTTTTGACGGCCTTGCGCAAAGGATTTAACGCCGCAGCGGAAGTGCAAAGGAATCAAGGCGCGGCCACCCTGCAGCAAAAGGCGGTCATCTTTACCGAATCGCGCAGAACTCAGGAATATCTTTTCCGGATCCTGGAACAGACGGAGTTCGCAGGCAAGGTGATGATTTTCAATGGCACGAACACAGACCCGAAATCGAAACAAATATACAGAGATTGGGTTGAAAAAAATAAAGGCACGGATCGTATAAGCGGCTCGCCCAGCGCGGATATGCGCGCGGCGCTGGTGGAGTATTTCCGCGACGAAGCAGCCATTCTGATCGCTACGGAAGCAGCCGCAGAAGGTATTAACCTGCAATTTTGCAATATGGTTGTAAACTACGACCTGCCGTGGAATCCACAACGCATCGAACAACGGATCGGACGCTGTCACCGCTACGGCCAGAAATATGATGTCGTGGTTGTTAACTTTCTAAACAGGAAAAATGCCGCTGACCGGCGCGTCTACGAACTATTGGATGAAAAGTTCCGTTTGTTCAACGGTATCTTCGGTGCAAGCGATGAAGTGTTGGGCACGATTGAATCAGGAGTGGATTTCGAGAAACGAATTGCGGCCATTTATCAGAAATGCCGGACGCAGGAACAGATCCAATTTGAATTCGACCAGCTTCAAAAGGAACTGGAAGCCGAAATTGCTGCAGGCCAACAGGATGCACGCGAGAAGTTGCTCAATAATTTCGATCAGGAAGTGGTTGAGAAAGTCCGCATTCAAAGCCACGACTTTTTGGACCGCTTCAACCAACAGTTATGGCAGGTGACGCGCTATGTACTGAACGACTATGCTCACTTCGCTGAAGACGAGTTTAGTTTCATGCTGCACCATAATCCATTCGCCGGAGAGAACATCCACCCCGGTCCGTATCGAATGGGCAAGCAGGTGGAGGATGTCAACACGTATCGGGTGGGCCACCCCTTGGCACAGCGCATTTTGGATCAAGCGTGCAAAATCGAAACGCCGGTTTGCGAATTGACCTTTGAGTATGCCGAGAGCGGGAAACACATCTCCGTCCTGGATGCCTTACGCGGCCAAAAGGGCTGGCTGGCCTGCTCACAGTTTACAATTAGCGCATTGGAAACTGAAGACATCTTACTTTTTACGGGCTTTACGGAAGATGGAAGCCCTTTGGATGAAGCGCAGTGCAGGCGTTTGTTTGACCTGCCTGCGAACCAAGGTGAAAGCCTAACTGTTCCGCCAGATGTGGAAGTCCAGTTAAAAGAATCCGTTGTCCGCAAACAAAAAGCTATACTTGAAGAATTGGCATCCCGCAATGCCAATTGGTTCGAAATCGAGATTGATAAACTGGACCGCTGGGCGCAGGATCGGCGCATGTCATTGAAGGTAGAATTGGATGAATTGGACGAGGCGATCAAGGAAACGCGCAAAGCCGCCCGCCTGGCACCCAACCTGCCGGAAAAACTGGAGAAGCAACAATCCCTGCGGAAGTTGGAAACCAAGCGAGATGAAACATGGCGAAGCTATGATGCGGCAAGCCGCGAATTGGATAAACAAAAAGATATATTGCTAGATGATATTGGAAAACGCTTAGAACAGAATACCAATGCAGAAGAACTATTCATTATTAAGTGGATCTTGGCATAAGCTATCGAGGCAATAATGATCAGAGAAATAAAAAACAAGGAGCACGGGAATGTTGTTTGGCGATTTGACAACTCAAAGAAATACTATGAATATGTCTTCATAAAAGGTTCCGCGCAAGGAAACTTAATTAAAAAACTAATCTTTAAGGATACAACGAAAAAACCAATTGGCTTTAGTCAAACTGGTTACGGATTCAGAGGTGCTCTAAAACCATTATTCTTCCTCTTAAGGGATAATTTTACAATAGTAGATGAAATTATTGTTGCTTACCAAAAATCGGCAATCAAAGGAAAGAAAATCTATTTTAATAAAAAAGAATATGATACCCTTGTGGGCACGCTTGGCAGTATCTATAAAGAGAATTCAAACAGACTAAGCCATTCAGCTTTAGTTGAAATAGCAAGTATATTTCCCAAAAAATTCAAAGTGCAATCCAAAGCTCCCGACTATACCCCTGGAACACTTAACAGGATATTGGCTAAGAAAGGAGTTGTAAGCAAACTTGATGCAGATGATATAAGCAGGCTGGTAGAAATACTACCGCCATTGATGGAACAATCTGCGAAGGCGAAAACAGGATTGCTGTCGAAAATTCGCTTTACCGATTTGCAGGACAAGTCGAATAAAATAGAATTGAAGAAGGTGATTGATACTTACGACAAATTGATGAAAAAGAAAATACAGAAAGAAAGTGATTGGCAGGAATTTCTCAAGAAGAATATCTTGTTTTTCAACTCTTCTTACATCGGCTTAATTGACAAAACAAATATCAGTCTTAGTATCAAGATTCCAGACTTTCTATTAATTGATCAGTTTCAATTTGTTGATGTTTTTGAAATTAAAAAACCTGACGCGGCATGTCTGAGTTACGATAAAAGTCACGATAATTACTATTGGAGCGGCGAAGCAAGTCGAGCAATAGCGCAGACGGAAAATTATATATTGGAATTGGAGACCCATGCCAATAGCCTTATGGTTAAATTCAAGGAAAATGGAATAGACATCAATCTCATTCGCCCAAGAGGTTATGTGCTAATTGGAAAGCGTGAAATGCTGGACACAAAGGGGCAAAAAGCGTTTAAACTTATGAACAATTCCCTAAAAAATGTTCAGGTTATTCTATTTGACGATTTTCTGAACAATCTAAAGAATAAATATACTATTATTTCTAAGAGCAAGAGGAAATCATAATGACCGAACAACCCGAACCCCTCGACCTGACCTCCCACCACCTGCCTGCGGACAAGACCGCCGAACTGCTGCGGCTCTTCCCTGAGATTCGCACAGAAGGCGGCCAGATTGACTTTAACAAACTCAAACTGGTTTTAGGCGAGATCGTTGACGTAGGCCGCGAACGCTACGGCATGACCTGGCCCGGCAAGGCGGAATGTTTCAAAACCATTCAAGCTCCCAGCATGGGAACTTTACTGCCCGCACCCGCGGAAAGCGTGGACTTCGACACGACCGAGAATCTGATCATCGAGGGCGACAATCTTGAAGTCTTGAAGTTGATGCAAAAGGCGTATTTGGGCAAGGTCAAGATGATTTACATTGACCCGCCTTATAACACAGGCAGTGACTTTATTTATCCCGATAACTACACCGAGAGCCTGCAAACCTACTTGGAATATACGGGGCAGGTGGATGCCGAAGGCAAGAAGTTTGGCACTAATACGGAAGATAGCGGACGTTTTCACTCACGCTGGATGAACATGTTGTATCCGCGTTTGTATTTGGCAAGGAATCTTCTTACCGATGATGGACTAATCTTTATTTCAATTGACGATCACGAACAAAGTCACTTAATTAGCTTATGCCAGGAAGTATTTGGGCATGAGAACTTTGTAGGTATGATTACACGGAGCACTGGTACGCCTACAGGGGGCGGTTTTAACATCCTCGTAAATATGGTTGACTATATTGTGATTTTTTCAAAGTCTGACGAAGCCGTATTGCAGGGTTTAGATTTTACAGATGAAGATGCTGAGATTTACGACCAAGAAGATAAAGACGGACATTACTTAACACGTTCACTTAGAAGAACTGGGGGAGAAGATCGTCGAGAAGATCGCCCAAGTATGTACTATCCAATCAAAGGACCAGATGGAGTCGATGTTTTCCCTATCGGCCCTACGGGATATGAAAGCAGATGGATATGTGGTCAACAAAAATATAAAGAACTTGAACGCAAAGAACTAATCGAATGGAAGCAAATCGAAAAGGACAGTCGCCAGCAATGGTGGCCTTATCAAAAATTCTACGTTGAAGGTCGAAAGAAGCAACCATCAAACCTTTGGACGGATGTTGAAGGAAATAAGAAAGCTTCAAGGGATATGAAGGCTTTGTTTAGAGACAAAGTATTTGACTCTCCAAAACCAGTGGAGTTAATCAAAAAATGCATTGAAATTGGTAGTAATGAAGATAGTATTATTTTGGATTTCTTTGCCGGTTCTGGTACAACGGCTCATTCAATACTTGAGCTGAACAAAAATAACAAAGGCTATCGCAAGTTTATTCTTGTACAACTTCCCGAGCCAACAGAGAATCAAGAATATCCAACCATTGCTGATATTACCAAAGAACGAGTGCGCCGCGTGATCAAGAAAATGAACGACGAAGAAGCAGGTCAATTGCCAATGGAGGGCAAACAAGATCGCGGTTTCCGCGTCTTCAAACTGGCAGAGTCCAACTTCAAAACCTGGGATGCGTCCGCATCGAAAGACGGCCAGGCGCTTGAAAAGCAATTAGAACTTCACATCGAGCATATCCGCGAGGGACGCACGAGCGAAGATATTCTGTATGAAATCCTGCTCAAGAGCGGTTTTGCACTCACTACGCCGGTGACCCCCCTCCGGCTCCCCCCATTTTCGGGGAAAATGGGGGGAGTGACCTTGCCCCAAAAGGAAGAGGGCTTTACCGTGTACAGTGTGGCGAACGGCGGCATGTTGATCTGTCTCGAAAAGGAACTCACGCTCGAAGTCATCCGCGCCATGGCGGAGATGAAACCCCAGCGCGTCGTTTGTCTCGATTTGGGATTTGCGGGCAACGATCAGTTGAAAACCAATGCCGTGCAGATTTTCAAGAACAAAGAGATCGTGTTCAGGACGGTGTAATAATGTCATTGCGAAGGAGCGGCAGCGACCGAAGCAATCCCATTATGAAAGTGGAGCGAAAAATGGCAAAGAAAAAAGAGAAAAACGATCAAGACCCAGTTGAAGGCGAGATCATTCTTTACACTACGCCCGAAGGACAGACCAGGGTGGAAGTGTTTTTCCAGGATGAGACCTTTTGGTTAACCCAAAAACAACTGGCTGAACTGTTCGAGGTGGATATACGCACCATCAGCGAGCACCTGCAAGGGATTTTTCAAACCCGTGAACTCTCTGAAGAATCAGTTATCCGGAAAATCCGGAATACTGCATCAGACAGGAAATCGTATCTTACCAATTTCTACAGCCTGGATGCCATCATTGCGGTTGGCTATCGCGTCAACAGCCTGCAAGCCACCCGCTTCCGCATCTGGGCGACCCAGACCTTGCGTGAATTCATCATCAAAGGCTTTGTCCTCGACGACGAACGCCTGAAGCAAGGCCAGCGTTTTGGAAGGGATTACTTCGATGAATTGCTGGAGCGCATCCGCGAGATCCGTGCCAGTGAGCGGCGCTTCTACCTGAAAATCACCGACATCTATGAACAGTGCAGCATGGATTACACCCGCGATGCCGAGATCACTCAAACCTTCTTCAAAACGGTTCAAAATAAATTGCATTGGGCCATCACAGGACAAACCGCCGCAGAATTGATCGCAAGCAGGGTGAATTCTGCCAAGCTGAATATGGGACTCACGACCTGGAAAAGCGCTCCAAAAGGGAAGATCGCTAAATCTGATGTGACGGTCGCCAAGAACTACCTGAACGAAAAAGAAATCAAAGGTCTCGAACGCATTGTCAGCATGTTTTTGGATTACGCCGAAAACCAGGCTGCGCGCCACATCCCCATGAAAATGAAGGACTGGGTTGAAAAGCTGGACTCGTTTTTGAAATTCAATGAATACGATATTTTGAACAGCCCGGGAAAAATCTCGCATGAAGTAGCCAAAACATTGGCTGAAGAAGAATATGAAAAGTTCAGGGTTAAACAAGATCAAGCTTTCGAAAGTGATTTTGAACGCGAGATCAAAAAGTTGAATAAAAAAGGCGCAAACAAGTGAATTTGTCTTTTTCAAACCAAAAATACAATTTCAGCAACACAAATTGTATTTTTGTACAAATTGACTTTTTCGTATCTTTCGCGGTACCAAATTTATGAAACTACACTTCGATCCCAACCAGCCATTCCAGCTCGAGGCGATTGCGTCCATCGTTGACCTGTTCGAAGGTCAGCCGCAGTCCGCGCCCAGCATGACCCCAATTAATGTTGGGGATTTTGGCGAGATCTTTGCCGGCCAGGCGCAAACCGAATTGGGCGTGGGAAATCAGATCGTGCTGGATGAAACCAAACTGCGCAAGAATACACGCATCGTTCAAAACCGGAACGACATAGAAATTGCCGACCCTGCCGCCGCGCTCGAAGCTTGGGAATTGTTCGACACACCGGCCAACGCCGCTCGCAACTGCCCCCACTTCTCGGTCGAGATGGAAACAGGCACAGGCAAGACCTACGTTTATCTGCGTACCATCTTCGAGCTATCACAAAAATACGGCTTTCAGAAATTCATCATCGTCGTACCGAGCGTTGCCATCCGTGAAGGCGTGCTAAAAAATCTCGAGATCACGGAAGACCATTTCAAAAATATCTACAACCTCACCCCCGAATACTTTGTCTATGATGCCAAGAAGATCAATCGCCTGCGCCAGTTTGCGGTCAGCAACACCCTGCAAATTCTGGTGATCAATATTGATGCCTTCCGCAAGAACTTCACCGGCACGGATGAAGAAAAGAAGAGCAACGTCATCTACAAGGAAAGCGACCGTCTGTCAGGACGCCAGCCCATCGAATTCGTGCAATCCGCACGTCCCATCGTTATCATTGACGAGCCGCAAAGCGTGGATAACACCGATAAGGCACAGGAAGCCATCAAGGCGCTGAATCCGCTGTGCACCTTGCGTTATTCTGCGACGCATACCCATCCCTATAATCTGGTCTATGAACTCGATCCGGTTAAGGCCTTTGACTTGAAACTGGTCAAGCAAATTGTGGTTGCCTCGGCTGTGGCGGAAGGCGGCTCAAACGAGGCCTTCGTGCGCGTCGAAAAGATCGAATACAAAACGGGCATCAAAGCCAGGCTCCGCTTCCAGGAGCAAACCAAGGATGGCCCGCGCGAGAAAGTCGCCACCCTAAAAAACGGCGCCGATCTATTTGCGCTCTCGAATGAACGCGACAATTACAAGGATGGCTTTGTGGTGGCCGAGATCAACGCCGAGCCGGGGAATGAATACATCCGCTTCGATAATGGGCGCAGCCTGCGCCTGGGTGAAGAGATGGGCGGCATGCAGGATGACATCTGGCGCGCACAGATCAAACACACCCTCAAGCGCCATCTCGAAAAAGAATTACAAGTGCGCGGGCGCGGCATCAAAGTGTTGAGTCTGTTCTTCATTGACCGCGTGGCCAACTATCGCGATTACGACGAGGGCGGCAAACCCGTTAAAGGTAAATTCGCAGTTGTATTTGAAGAGACGCTGGCCGACCTCATCAAAGACCCGCGCTATCAGGGACTCGAGTGGCTCAAATATCCCGTCGAGAAACTGCATGATGGATATTTTGCGCAGGACAAAAAGGGCATACTCAAAGACACCAACGGCACCACCCAGGCGGATGATGATGTCTATAGCAAGATCATGAAGAATAAAGAGCAGTTGCTCTCGAATGAAGAACCCTTGCGCTTCATCTTCAGTCATTCCGCCCTGCGCGAAGGCTGGGACAACCCCAACGTCTTCCAAATCTGCAACCTGCGCGAGATGAGCACCGAACGCGAACGCCGCCAAACCCTGGGACGCGGGCTGCGCCTGCCGGTGGACCAAAACGGCGAACGCGTGCGTGATGACTCGATCAACAAGCTGTATGTCTTCGCCAACGAGAGTTACGAAGATTACGCGCGCGGCCTGCAAAGCGAATATGAGCAGGAAGGCGTTTCATTTGGGAAGGTACCTCTAATTGCATTATCCAAACTCACCCAGATCGCTGCGGGTGAAGAGCAGCCCATCGGCCACGAAGCCGCGCAGAAGATTCGAACGGCGCTGATCGAACAAAAATTCCTGGATGAAGACAACCGCATCCAACCGGCCTTTGACCCGCGCCGCGCAGGCTTCAAGCTGACTCTGCCCGAAGGATGGTCGCATCTCGAGCCGGCCGTGATTGACCTGCTTTCTTCGTATCTCATCGAGCACCATATCCGCCGCGAAAAACAGGAAGGCACCAATCACTTCAAGAAGGCCGTGGGGGTCAGCCCGGAATTCATCGAGTTATGGAATCGCATCAAGCCCAAGACCACCTATCGCGTGGAATTCGACACCAACGAATTGGTTATCAAGACAGTCAGTGCCATCAAGAATATGCCGCGCATCGAGGCACCTAAAATCCGGATCAGTGCTGGACAGGTGGATGTCAAAAAAGGCGGCGTCACCTCTACTGCTTTGAATGTCGCCGAAGACAAGGTGAATTATCGCGCACTCCCCGTCCCGGATATCCTGGCTTATTTGCAGGAACAGACCGAACTGACGCGTGCCACGCTCGTGCGCGTATTGAAAGAGTCTGGCCGCCTGGACGAATTCTTCCTCGACCCGCAGCGCTTCATGGATCAAGTGGCTGCCAATCTCAAATACGAATTGCACCGCCTGCTGGTCAATGGCATCAAGTATGAAAAATTGGTTGTGGATGGCAAAGAAGCCGAATGGGAGATGGGGTTATTCGAGAGCGAAGAATTGATTAACTATCTGACTGCTTTGCAGGTCAGGCATTCCTCCCATGAATATATCGTTTACAGTTCGGAGATTGAACGTAAATTTGCCGAAAAACTTGATCAGCGTGATGACATCAAACTCTTCATTAAACTGCCCGATAAATTCAAGATCGACACGCCCGTTGGTCAGTACATCCCCGATTGGGCAATCGTCAAACATGGTGATGACACCATTTACATGGTGCGTGAGACCAAAGGCGTCAAGAAGGAAGAATTCCTCAAACTCCGCACCTCCGAAGCCGATAAAATCCGCTGCGGCGAAAAACATTTTGAGGCCCTTGGCGTCCCCTTCGACATGGTCACGGATGCAGAGGAGGTGTAGATTTCACTCCAACTTGATGCGTCGCACCAGACGGGGAGGCCAAGCCGTTTGAACGGAGAAAGGCCATCGAGGAGATTCGTCCGTTAAGGAAAGTGCGGCGCAGGTGGCAGACCTCACGCCCCTCACGCCTGTCGCCCCCTCACCCCCAACCCCTCTCCCACGAGCGGAGAGGGGAGAATTTATAGCCGACAAGCAATGACACAACAATCAATTTCGTTGGCAACTATTACAATATAAGACAGGGATGTGTCGCACCAGACAAAAAGGCCAAGCCGTTTAAACGGAGAAAAGCCATCGAGGAGATTCGTCCGTTAAGGGAGGGTGCGACGCATTCTTGCTCCCATCCTGATCTATCCGCTTCCCCCAATCCCCCATCCTCGAATATCCCAAGCCGAATACCGAATAACGAATAACGAGTTTCTAACATCCCCTTTGAACTTCCCGTTCTCTTAGCGGCTTTGCGCGAGATTCATTCTCCGGCATTACAAAGAGCATCTTTTTTATCCACCTTGTCTTTCCAATTCCACTCATGACTCCAGTGCAAGAAGCCATACTTTAATAATCGAAAATCGGACTAAAAGCTAACCGGGAGCGCAGCCAGTGCGCCGAAAAACAAAAAAAGAAGCCACGGCAACGGACACCGCTTCGCTTTGTAGGCTTTTTGCGACTTCTGCCTGCTTCATTTTTGCAGTCAGGTAGCGTTGGATCCTCCCGAAGGATATCGGGACGATGTGACGCACGTTGGTTGTGGCGACCGGAGTTGAAGGTTCCAGCGCCTGGTCGAGCGTGTTCTCCATCACGACCACATTGTAAGACTGGTCAGATACCTGCCGCAAGAATAAATTACAGATGCCTCCAACAATTATTTGGAGGCATCCATAATTACCTGCGGGGCTTAATTGCTTTATACTTATGCCATGCTTCAGATAACGCCTTCCCTGCACCTTGATCCGGGCGAATTAACTTTCGAGTTTATCCGCGCTTCCGGTCCCGGCGGGCAGAACGTCAATAAAGTAGCGACTGCTGTCCAGCTTCGGTTTGATGTTCTGCATTCAAGCTCCCTGCCTACGGAACTCAAAGTGCGTCTACTGAAGGCCGCGGCCAGAAGGATTTCGAAGGACGGCATTTTGATGATTGAAGCCAAAAGATTCCGTACTCAGGAGCAAAATCGGCAGGATGCCCTTCAACGTTTTCTTGAAATACTTAGAAAGGCATCCGCAAAACCGAAGACCCGCAAGAAGACCAGGCCGAGCAAGGCTTCAAAAGAGAAAAGATTACAATCCAAAAGACTGAGAAGCAAAACCAAGCTGGGGCGCTCCAAAGTGAGCCATGAAGTTTAATAAAACTTTACCTGACGAAAAAACATAAAGGATACGGATCATTTAGTGGTAAACGATGCTAAAACCTTCCGACACACCTCAAACAAAATTTTCAACGGCAATCCCTTTTCTGGTTGACCTCGGTTTATTTGCAATCCTGTTTGTGCAAGAGGTATGGGTATAATGGGACAATGACGCACAAACAAATTCTTCCGGGCCTGCTATCCGGGCTGGCGGCAGCCTCCATCTGGGGCGGAATGTATGTGGTCAGCAAAATAGTGCTTGATGTTATTCCTCCATTTACACTGCTGGCAATGCGACTCATCCTCGGGATACTTTCATTAGGGATCGTGATCGCATTGAGACCGAAGGCAAACATAACTTCCTTGCAGGCCTGGCAAATATTCCTGGTGGGCTTTGTGGGCTATGGTGTCTCGTTGGGATTCCAATTTGTAGGCACAAAGCTATCCACCGCCTCCAACGGCGCACTGGTCACCTCGGCTACCCCGGCTTTCATCCTGATCTTCGCACCCTTTCTGCTATCGGAAAAAACCACGACACGCCGGATCATCGCGCTGATCATCTCCACCCTGGGGGTGGTGGCGGTCATCGATCCGCGCAACGCCGAGCTTTCACCGGCTTTATTCTGGGGCAACATGAGCCTGCTGGCCGCCGCGCTGACCTGGGCGCTGTATTCCGTGCTGGTGCGCAAAGTGACTCAAACCGCCGATGTGGTTACCTCCACGGCCATCATGCTGGCCGGAGGACTGCCGACCAGCTTGTTATTAAGTGCCTGGGAAATAAAAACCCAGGGCGTCGGCACAATCACATGGGGGATCCTCGGCGGGATCCTCTTTCTGGGGATCATCTCCACCGCCATCGCCATGTTCCTGTGGAATTATGCCTTCGCCGAACTGCCTGCGGCAGTGGCATCCTTGACTTTTTTTGCTCAGCCCGTAGTCGGCAGTTTATTGGGCTGGATATTCCTTAAAGAAACCATTACGCCGCTTTTTCTGATCGGCGGCGTATTGATCGCAATTGGACTGGTGATTTCTTCCACAGGGTAAGGAGGCTTCATCCCCCCACCGTGTGCAGGAGGGCCATGTTCGGCGGACGCACCGCACCAACCGGGAACCCGCAGACCAGCACGACCTGTTCGCCGGATTGGACCACTTCCGAACGCATCAAGGCTGTATCCACAAAGCCAAGCATTTCCTCGAGTGAATTTGCGAACGGCACCTGCTGAGGATTCACACCCCACAAAAAAGCCAGCCGCCTCCAGGTTTCAAGCTTGGGCGTAAAGGCCATGATTGGAACCCGCGGCCTAATCTTTGAGATGAGCCAGGCCGTTTGCCCCTGCATCGTAAAGCAGGCAATGGCCGTCACATTCTTATCATTGGCAAGCACCTGGGCGGCACGCGCCATCGAATCGGCATCGTTGGCGGTAAAGCCGCTGGACGAGTCGGCTTGCTGACCCCATTCGAGAAAATGAATCTCCGCTTCCCGTACGATGCGATCCATCATCTGTACTGCTTCCACCGGATATTTTCCTGAAGCTGTTTCCGCAGACAGCATGACCGCATCGGTGCCGTCAAAGACGGCATTAGCCACATCGGAGGCCTCGGCGCGCGTTGGAAGCGGATTGTAGATCATTGACTCCAGCATTTGAGTGGCGGTGATCACCAGCTTGCCGCGCGCGTTGGCCGTACGGATAATGTGCTTCTGCAAGGCCGGGACGCGTTCCGGAGGCAGCTCCACACCCAAATCGCCGCGTGCCACCATGACGCCATCCACCAGGTCGAGAATGGAGTCGAGATTATCCATCGCTTCCGGTTTTTCAAGCTTGGCGATCAACAAAGGCTGAGGCTTGCCCTTCGAAAAGCGCTGCATGGCATAACGGACTTTTCGGACATCCTCGGCAGAGCAGACAAACGAAATGGCAACTGCATCCACATTCTGTGAGATGCCAAACGCCAGATCGTCTTCGTCCTTTTCCGTGAAGCCGGGGATGCGCAGACGAACACCCGGCAGGTTGATGCCCTTATGGGATGAAAGCGGCCCGCCGACGATCACGCGCGCCGACAGGGTGCGTTCTTTTACGGAAACCACTTCCAGGGTCAGGCGGCCATCATCCAGCAGGAGCCGGTCCGAGGTGCGCACCGAATCGAAGAGCTGGCGAAAATCAACCGGAATTTTTTGGCCGTCCTCCGCAGGCAGGCTTGTGCCGGTGGCATAAAAATGCACAATCTCGCCCTCGGAAAGCGTAAGAGGCGCAGGCAGTTCGCCCACGCGGATCTTGGGGCCTTGCAGGTCTTGTAGAATACCGACCGACAGGCCCAACTTCTCAGACACGCGGCGGATGATCGTAATGCGTTCGGCGTGTTCCTCGTGCGTGCCATGCGAAAAATTCATGCGGGCAACATTGACACCTGCCAGAATGAGGCTTTCCAAGATGGCTTCATCCTGGCTGGCCGGCCCGATGGTTGCAACAATTTTAACTCTCCGATTCATGCGCTTCCCTTCCAATCATTATGGTTTTCTCAAGATCAGAGAATGAACCGCCAAGCGCGCGAAGATCGCGAAGAAAAAACAAGAATCTTAGCGAACGCCTGCCCTTCGTTCTTTGAGGGTTGCGTGCTTCGCGTTAAAAAAGGGCCAAAGCATAGATTCACCATGGATTTTGAGAAGGCCATGTCCAATCATGCCCTTTACGGTTTGCCTGTCTGGCAATCTGCGATACCATATTACCTCAAATTAATGAAAGAGACACAGGGAAGATTTTATTTGCTTCCCTGTGTCTCGACGCCTCAGCGGCAAAATACTAAATCGCTAGAGATAGCACAAATCCCTGGCTTGTTTCTCCAAGTCCTTGCGGAAGTTGGGATGGGCAATTTTGATGAGCTGCTGTGCGCGCTGGCGGATGGTTTTACCGTATAAATCTGCAACGCCATATTCGGTCACTATATAATGGACATGATTACGTCCGGTGACCACACCCGCGCCCAGTTTCAACAGGCTAACGATCCGGCTGACCACCGTTCCATCTTTCAAGACGGTGGTACTGGGCAAGGCAATGATGGGAACTCCGCCTTTGGAACGCGAAGCGCCATAGATGAAATCAAGCTGGCCGCCGATGCCGCTAAAGAATTTGGGGCCGATGCTATCCGCGCACACCTGGCCGGTCAAGTCCACCTCGATGGCAGAGTTGATCGCAACCATGCGGTCATTTTGGGCGATCACGAACGGGTCGTTGACATATTCCTGGCGGTGAAACTCGCATAGAGGATTATCATCCGCCCATTTATACAGGGCCTGGGTGCCCAGGATAAAACCGACCACGATCTTTCCGGGGTGTAAAGTCTTGCGGGCATTGGTGATGACGCCCTTCTCCACCAGGCGGACGACCCCATCCGAAAACATTTCGCTGTGAATGCCGAGGTCCTTCTTATCAACCAGAAAATTCAACACGGCATCCGGAATGGCGCCAATACCCATTTGTAAGGTGGCATAGTCGGGAATTAAATCTGCAATGTACCCGGCAATCTTCCCGCTGATCTCATCGTCGCCCCCATTGCCCATCGGTTGTTCGGCTACCGGATAATTGACCGGTACCATGTAATTCAGGCGACTGCAATGAATGAACGAGTCACCGAGGGTGCGCGGCATTTGTTCGTTCACCTCGGCAATGATGATCTTGGAAGATTCAGCCGGAGAC
>Ga0182027_10002960_pt1 | contig 27265 bp, 38 predicted proteins | sample 712E1DmetaG_FD_121300 | JGI IMG/M metagenome (GOLD analysis project Ga0182027, IMG submission 121300) | Permafrost microbial communities from Stordalen Mire, Sweden - 712E1D metaG (Illumina Assembly) | ecosystem: Environmental > Terrestrial > Soil > Wetlands > Permafrost | place: Sweden...
ACCTTCTCGCTGCCGCTGCCGCGCAGGATGTCGACGACGTAGCCGATGCCGTAGCCCTGGCGCAGCCGGTAGACGCACGACAGCGCCATGCGGGCGTGCTCGGTGGCGTCGTAGGTGTCGGGCGGGTCGAGACAGACGTCGCAGTTGCCGCAGTCGTCGGCGAGCGGCTCACCGAGGTAGCCGAGCAGCACCCGCCGCCGGCAGGTGGTGGCTTCGGCGAAGCCGACCATGGCGTTGAGCTTGTGCAGCTCGATGCGGATCTGCTCGGGGTTGCCGCCGCGCTCGATCAACGAGCGCGCCACGGCGGCGTCGCCGAGGCTGAAGAGCAGCAGGGCTTCGGCGGGCAGTCCGTCGCGGCCGGCCCTTCCTGTCTCCTGGTAGTAGCTTTCGAGGTTCTTGGGCAGGTCGTAGTGACAGACGAAGCGCACGTCGGGCTTGTCGATGCCCAGGCCAAAGGCGACCGTGGCGACGACCACCTCGACCTCGTCGTGGGCGAAGGCCGTCTGCACCCTGTCGCGTTCGCCGGCCGGCAGGCCGGCGTGGTAGGCGGCGGCCGGCACACCGGCCGCCGCCAAGCGCCCGGCCACCTCTTCGGTGCGCTTGCGCGAAAGGCAGTAGACGATGCCCGACTGACCGGCGCGGTCGGCCACGAAGGTGCCGAGCTGCTCGGCCGGGTGGCGCTTGTCGACGACCGTGTAGCGGATGTTGGGCCGGTCGAAGCCGGCGACGAAGCAGGGCGCGTCGGAGAGACTCAGGCGGGCGCGCACGTCGTCGCGGGTCTGCGGGTCGGCGGTGGCCGTGCAGGCGATGATGGGCACGTCGGCAAACAGCTCGCGCAGCCGACCGAGGTCGATGTACTCGGGGCGAAAGTCGTGGCCCCACTGCGAGACGCAGTGCGCTTCGTCGATGGCGAAGAGGGCGATGCGGGCGGCGGGCGGGGCGACGGGCGGGGCGGCCGCCCCGCCCGTCGCCCCGCCCGCCGCGGTGCTCATCGCGTCGCGAGGCACGCGTCCGTCGCCCAGCCCTCGCAGCCGCTCCAGGAAGCCGTCGGTCATGAGACGTTCGGGCGCCACGTAGAGCAGGTCGAGCTCGCCGCCGTGCAAGCGCGCCAGCACGCGGCGAGCCTCGTCTGAATCGAGCGACGAGTTGTAGAAGGCGGCCCGCACTCCCGACGCCAGCAGGGCGTCGACCTGGTCTTTCATGAGCGAGATCAGCGGAGAGACGACGATTCCGACGCCGGGCCGCACGATGGCCGGGATTTGGTAGCAGAGCGACTTGCCGCCGCCGGTCGGCATGAGCACGAAGGCGTCGCCGCCGGCGATCAGGTGCTCCACGATCTCGCCCTGGTGCGGCCGGAACTCGCGAAAGCCGAAGACGCGGCGCAGGACGCCGGTCGCGGATGAGTCGGAGAGCGCGGACGAGTCGGTGGACGCGGACGAGTCGGCGGTCGCGAACGGGCCGGGTGCGGGCGTCGGTGGGGGGTCGGGCGACATGGCGCGAGACTAGCACATCGCCCGGACATCGCCGGCCGGGCGCGGCGAGCGTCACGGCGATGTCCACCCCGCCGACACCGCGCCGTCCGCCGCCGGGCGTCGTGCGGTGACCACGCGATCCGGGTCGCCCGGGCTGTAGGATGGGTCGCGGGACGCCGATACGAAACGCGAGGAGGCCGGTCGAGCCGGTCCGACAAGGAAGGGACACCGGCGTGGTGCGCGCCAACACTCTGATGCTCGGAGTCGCCGTGGCGGCCGTTCTTGGCGTGGCGGCGTGGACGGCGGCCGACGAGACGGCGGCCCACCCCGCCGGGCCGCTTGCCGGACGCCCGCCCGTCGCCGCCGGCCTTGTCGCTTCCGCACACGATCCGTCAGGCGGAGCGGGCGGTCCCGGCGCTCTCATATTGAGTGATCCCGGCTCGTCGTCGCCCTCATCGTCGCCCTCGCCCTCGTCTTCCCCGTCGCCCAGCGACACGACGCCGCCGGTGACCGTGGCCAACGGCGCCGACGCGCGCTGGCATCGCCAGCCGGTCAGCATCGCGCTGGTCGCGACCGACGCCGGCTCGGGTGTCGCTTCGACCTGGTATCAGATCGACGCCGGACCGCTCAGCCAGGGCACTCGTGTCGTCGTGCCCGCGCCGGCGAACCACAAGGGTGACGGCAGCCATCTCGTGACGTTCTACTCGATCGACAACGCCGGCAACCAGGAGACGCCCCAGCAGGTGACGGTCAGGATCGATACCAGACCGCCGACCTTGCGCTGGACGGGAGTCTCGCCGTCGCCGGTCACGACCCAGAAGACGCTGACCGCCCGCTTCGTCGTTCGCGAGGCGAGCGGTGCGGTGGCCACGCAGGTGCGCCTCTACGACCAGTACGGCGCGCTCGTGGCCCGCCGCGCCGGGCCACGGCGGGCGTCGGGCGCCGGGTCGCTGCCGGTGCTGCTGCGCGCCGCCGGCGGGCCGCTTGCTCCCGGGCTCTACCGTCTGCAGCTCACGCTGACCGACCAGGCGGGCAACCACGCCGTGACCAGCCTCGAGCCGCTTCGCGACTACCGTCCCGTGAAGGCGACGGTGACCTTCACCCTGCCTCGTGCGGGTCGTCGCGTGGCGCTCACCTTCGACGACGGCAACGACGAAGCGGCCTGGGCGCGCATCGTCAACACGCTGCGCGCCTACCACGTGCACGGCACCTTCTTCGCGCTCGGTCCGAAGGTCGTGGCCTACGCGGCGCTCGCGCGGCGCACGCTCGCCGCCGGCGATGCCATCGGTTCGCACGGCTGGACTCACACCGACATGGAGCTTCAGAGCGCCGCCCAGATCCGCCGGGAGCTCGCGCTCAGCACCGCCGCCTGGTGGCGGGTCGCCCGGGTCAGCCCGGTCCCCTACATGAGGCCGCCGTACGGCGCACGCGACGCCGCCGTGCTGTCGGCCGCCGGCGCGTCCGGGTTCGAGCACGTCATGCTCTGGGACGTCGACCCCCAGGACTGGAAGGGCATCGGTCCCGCCGAGGTCGCCCAGCGCGTGCTGTCGCACGTGCATCCCGGCGCGATCGTCTGCCTCCACACCTTGCCCAACACCGCCGCCGCCCTGCCTCAGATCCTGAGCGGCCTGCGGGCCATGGGCTATCGTGAGGTCTCGCTGCCCGAGCTGTTCGCCGCGGCGGCCCGCCGGCGCTGACGGGCGCTACGCGCGCGGGGTGATCCGCCACACGTGGTGGGCCCGCGCGCGGCGCGCGAAGTCGGGCGGCAGCGTGGCTTGCGAGAGGTCCTCGAGATGGTGGTCGCGCTCCAGCGCCGCGGTGTCGAAGGCGAACCGTCGCGCGTTGCAGGCGAAGACGAGCACGCCCCCGGGGTCGAGCAGGCGGCGCACGACCAGGCGGATCAGGTCGGCGTGGTCGCGGCGCACGTCGAAGGTCGCCCGGCCCATCTTCTTGGAGTTCGAGAAGGTCGGCGGATCGAGGTAGACGAGGCCGAACCGCTCGTCGGTCTGCGCGACCCACTGCAGGACGTCGGCCTCGACGACCTGGTTGCGCCCGGCCTTCAGTTTGTTGGCAGCGAAGTTGCGCTGCGCCCACTCGAGGTAGTGGCCGTTGAGATCGACGGTCGTGGTGGCGGCGGCGCCGCCCCTGGCGGCCGCCACGGTGGCCGTGCCCGTGTAGCCGAAGAGGTTCACGAACCGCTGCCCGGTCGCCAGGCCGGCCAGCAGGCGGCGGATCTCGCGTCCGGGCAGGAACAGGCCGGTGTCGAGGTAGTCGGTGAAGTTGACGAGAAACGTCAGGTCGCGCTCGTGGACCTCGTGCTCGACTCCGTGCGCGGCGCGGCGCAGATACTGCGCCGCGCCGCGCTGCCGGGCGCGCACCTTGAGGAAGACGTCGTCCGGAGCCGCGCCCAGCACCTCCGGTACGACCCGCATCGCTTCGGCGAGGCGCGCCGCCGCCCTTGCCTCGTCGATCTCGGGCGGCGGCGCGTACTCCTGGACGTGCACCCAGCGCTCGTAGACGTCGATCGCCAGGGCGAAGTCGGGCAGGTCGGCGTCGTAGACGCGGTAGCAGGTGACCCCGGCGCGGCGCATGTGCCGGCTCCAGCGGCGGGCGTTCTTGCGCAGCCGGTTGGCGAACTGCTCGGCGGCGGATGAGAGAGGCGCGCCGCCGCCGACCCCAGGACCCGTCGGTGAGATCTGCGGGGTCTGCGGCACGTTGTTCAATTGGCCTACATCTGGGCCAATTGAACAAGGTGGCGGCGGAGCGGCCCGGCTTGCCGGATCAACATCGGCGACGCGCTGCGGGACGCTCGCACGTGCGTCGAGCTCGATGCGCAACAGCGTGCACGACAGCGGCCCGTTCATGAAGCGGTTCGCGCGCCGGGCGCGCAGGCCGAGATGCTTGCCGAGCTCGAGGTCGTTGACCAGGACGGCTGCTTTCCAGCCCACGAACTCCGTGCGCAGGCGCTCGCCGAGCAACTCGTAGAGCGCGGTCAGCGCCGCGTCGGGCGCTCCCGGAGACTCACGTCGCCCGGCACGCACGCTCGCTGTCAGCCTGTGTCCGTACGGCGGGTTGGCGACGACCAGACCCGCCGAAACGGGATCGACGCCGGCGGGGCGAGTCAGGCCGGAGAGCTCACGGCGTTCGACGCGCACGAGCTCGCCCAGGCCGGAGCGGGCGACGTCGGCCTGAGCCAACGCGATCGCGCGCGCGTCGCGGTCGTAGCCGAAGGCGATGGGGACGGCGCCGCCGGGCCCGCCCGCGCCGGTGAAGCCACCGGACTCCAATGCGTCGCCGCCGCGCGCTGGTGCACGGGCCGCGCGGAGGCGGGCGAGCGCCGCGTAGCGGCGCTCGCCCGCCTCCGCCACCAGCTTCTCCCACAGACGAACGTCGTGGCCCAGCCAGCCGGCGAAGCCCCACTTCGGCCCGCGCGGCGCGGCGGCCTCGCGCAGCAGCCCCGGGGCGAGGTCGGCGGCGATCATGGCGGCCTCGATGGGCAGCGTGCCCGACCCGCAGAGCGGGTCCACCAGGCTGCCCCCGGCGGCGGCGATCGCCGGCCATCCGGCGCGTACCAGGATGGCCGCCGCCAGGGTCTCCTTGAGCGGCGCCTCGGCCTGTTCACCGCGAGCCCGATAGCCGCGCCGGTGGAGGCTCTCACCCGACAGGTCGATGGCCACGTCCGCCTCGCGCCGGCCGACGTAGACGTTGACGCGCAGGTCGGGGCGCGCCAGGTCGACCGACGGGCGGCGATCGAGAAGCGCCCGGAACTGGTCGACGATGACGTCCTTGGTGCGCTGCGCGCCGAACAGCGTGTTGGTCACACCGACGGCCGTGCCGAGGCCGGCGAAGTCGACGGCGAGCGTGCCGTCCGGCGACAGGTGGGCCGACCAGTCGATCCCGGCCAGGCCGCTCCAGAAGGCGTCGGCGCCGCCGTCGAGCGGCAGCGTGGCCAGTCGCAGCAGGACGCGCTGGGCGAGCCGCGACCACAGACAGACGCGGTAGCCGAGCGCCAGCGGCCCGTCGAACGAGACGCCGCCGCGTTCCTGAGCGACCGCTGCGTCGCCGGGGTCGCCCTCGGCCGCGATCGTCCGCACTTCGTCGGCGAGCAGCGTCTCGGCGCCCTTGGCCGCCGTGGCGAAGAACTGCAGGTCGCCGTCGTGGGAGTCGCGCGTCATGACCTCACGCTAGCACATGCGTGACGTCGCAGAGCTCGGCGGGCCGGCGCCGTGGCACGCCGTGCTACGATGCTGCCCGCGCGTCGCCTCGCGGCGACGCCACCGGTGGCCGCAGAAGGGAGTGTCTTCGTGAAGTACTCGACAGCCGGGCTGGGGCGCGTCTTCGTCGTGCGCCTCGAAGACGGCGACGTCATCCACGAGTCGATCGAAGCGCTGGCCGCACGCGAGGGCGTGCTGCGCGCCGTCGTCATCGTCCTGGGAGGCGCCGACGACGGCAGCCGTGTCGTGGTCGGGCCACACGACGGTCGGGCGGCGGTGATCGAGCCCCTGGAGCGGGTGCTGCGCGGCGTCCACGAGATGGCCGGGGTGGGCACGCTGTTTCCCGACACCTCGGGCCGGCCGACACTGCATCTGCATGCCGCCTTCGGGCGCGACGACAGGGTCACCGCCGGTTGCATCCGGCTCGGCGTCGCGACGTGGGTCATCGGGGAGGTCGTCATCATCGAGCTGACCGGCAGCGCCGCGCTGCGTCGCGTCGACCCGCTCACCGGCTTCGAACTGCTCGAGATCGAGGGCTGAGGCGCGCGTCGTGCGAGGCGCCGCAGGCGCCCCGCCCGCTGCAAGATGAGCACGGTTGCCTATCGCGTCCGGGTGTGCCCGGCGCCGATGTTCGAGGGCGACGGAAGCAATGTCCGCAGGATCGCGAGGCTTGACATGAGGACAGCGACCGACGAGGCGATCGGCGTGATCGAGGATCTGGACGTGGGCGCGACCTTCCCGGTCGCCGTCGCCGACGTGCCGCGTGGCGGCAAGGGGAGCCGGGCGGCCCTGCTGGCCGGCAACGGCCGGGGTCTGGTGAGCGCCGTCGTTCGCAAGGCGGCGGAGGAGATGGGGCTCTGCCTGGGCCCTGCCGTCATGGGAACGCTGAGCGCGTCGATCGCGGGCATCACCGAGCTCGTTCTCGAGGCCCTCGAAGACGGCAACGAAACCGGGACGCCACGCGGCTCGGGGACAGACGACGACGAGGTGGCGGCCTTCGGGATCGCCGAAGCAGTCGTGCGTTGCGGCCAGGGGCTGTCGCCGACCGCGTTCTGGCGTCTCATGGAGTCGTACCGGCTGGCCTACCTCGATCTCATTCAGAACACGGGCGACGACGTCGCGGCCTCTCGTCGCGACCAAGCCGTGATCGAGGACTGCTTCGACCGCATGAAGCAGGCGGGCGTGGAGTTCTGCCTGCGCAGCGAGGCCGAGCTCGATCGCCGAGAGTCGCGCGTCGTCGCGGGCGGTACGCCGGCCGTCTGGCAGACGGTCCGTCGCCAGCGGCCCGCCGCGGCGTCGGCCGATCGGGGGGAGTGGAGTTGGCCGCGTGTCGCGGCCCGGTTGGCGCCCCGGCGGCGCAACCTCGCCGGCGTCGTCTGAAAGGACCTCAGTCCTCGATGCACGACAGGCGGTAGGAGAGGACCGTCTTGCCGACGACGCACACCAGGGCCGGCGGGTCGGCGGCCTCGTCGCGGAACATCTAATACTCCGAAGACCCGCTCGGAGTCTTGAGGATCCAGGGATCGGCGCGGGTGCCCGAGCCGCCGGCGCTGGCGTTCGTCATGATGGTCCCTTTCGCTCGACCCGGGCCAGCCAGCCGGGGATCTCGGTGGGCGCGTCGCCGCGCATCGACAGGATGGCGCTCCGCTCGAGGTCCGCGACCACGAACCCCGTGTCCTCGGCGAACGTCTCGCGGATCTCCGCTTCGGAGACGCGCCGAGGACCGAACCCGCCGGGCACCAGCTCCGAGAAGCACACCATCACGTAGCTGCCTTCGGGTCCGAGGATGCTGGCGAGCACCACGCGCCAAGCCGCGCGCTGCTCGTCGCTGAGCGTGTGGAAGAAACCCATGTCGACGACCGTGTCGAACGCGCGGCTGGCGAGTGCTCCGGGGTCTCGCAGGACGTCGGCGACGATGAAGCGCGGCGGGTTAGAGAGCCGGCGCTCGGTCGCTTTGGCGATCGCGCGCTCGATCGCCGCCGGCACCATGTCGACACCGACGACGTCGCAGCCCGCGGCGGCGAAGTGCAGCGCGTGCTCGCCCGTGCCGCAGCCGGCGTCGAGCACGGCGCCGCGCACCCAGCCGCGGCACCCGGCTTCGACCAGCGCCGGCTGGGGACGGCCGATGTCCCAGGGTGGAGTCGCGCCCTCGGCGTAGGCCGCGCGAAAGTGCTCGTGCTCGCTCATGGCGCCCGGCAGCCCATGGCTTGCGCGATCAGGTCGAAGTCCTCGGCCGGGATCTTGAGCTGGCCAAAGCGGAACGCCGCTCCCCAGTGCGTCTTGTTCCTGATGAACGAGAGCCCGTCGACCAGCGGCTTGATCGGCGCTTCGCGACTCTCGAGGAAGGTCACGTCAAGCCGATACGGCTTGAAGTCCGGCGTCATCTCGACCTGGTAGATCTCGCCCGAGGTGACGACCCCGATCGCGGTGAACGACTGGAGCGCCTCGCCGTCGGGGTACGAGGTGCGCGGTGAGTACATGACGAGGCCGTCGCCCGCCCGCAGCTTCTCAAGTGGCCCTCTCTTGCCGTGACTGAGCTGCATGAAGCCGCCCTTCACGCCGAGCTGCACGTGAGAGCGCGACACGACGCCGATCCAGTAGTTCCGCTCTGACACGGCACTCATATGCGCCTTGGCGACGTGGGCAAAACCGGGCGTCCGTTGAGCGGGCCGATGCCGGGGTCTCTCACACGTGGGCCGCCCGTGCGCCGCATGAGCCGTGAGCGACCGACGTCCTCTGAGAACCCCCACTTCCGGTAGAACGGCAGGAGCTCGGGCTGGCAGACGAGCTCGATGCTGGCGACGTCGTGCAGCGCTGGTTCCGCACAGATGCTCTCGATCAGGACCCGGCCGAGGCCCCGCCCCCGATACTCTGGGGCGACGATGACGTCGAGGACGAGGGCCAGATACGTGCGATCGGTGAGCACCCGGGCAAAGGCGGCGAGCGAGTCGGATTCGCGCTCGACGATCGCGTAGAGAAGGTCGCTTGCCGGCAGCATCTGCTCCACGTCGGCCCGCGTTCTCGCGCTGCTCCACCACTCGTTGCGGTACAGGCGCAGCAGGTCGTCGACCTGTGCCGGCGACAACCGGTCGCGGATCTCGAATCCAACCTCCTCGGTCATCTGGTCTCCGATTATCGGTGGCATGCGGCAGGGGGCGCAGCGTATCGGGCAAGTGCGATTAGGCTATGAACGGTTCCACCTGCTCTATCGTCTGTCGGTCTGCGTCCACTCTGACACGCGCGCCGATCGGCAGCACCGCATTCGGGCAGTTGTGACCGAAGTCGTCGACCTTGAGTATGGGGAAGGAGCGCCCCGCGGAGGCCGCCTGCAGCACCTCCTCGAGCTGCCGCGAACCGGAGTCCTGCTGCAGCCCGTCGACGTGGCCGACGACGACCCCGTTCAGCGTCTCGAACACGCCCATCTGCTCGAGTTGACGCACCATGCAGTCGCAGGTCTCCGACGTGACGTCGACCGCCTCGAGAAAGAGGATCGCGCCGGCCGTGTCCGGCCAGTACGGTGTGCCGGCAAGCTTGAGGAGACAGCGCAGGTTGCCGCCCAGGGCGACGCCCTCACTGCTCCCACTCCGTATGGTCCGACGCTCCCCGTTGGGCTCGACGGTTCCCGGGCGACCCTCCATGAGCGAGCGCACGAAGGCGCGGCGATCGTAGCCGGTCGGGTTGCGGCCGAAGCCCCAGAGGAGGTCGTTCCCGTGGAAGGTGACCAGCCCCGTCGCGGCGTGGATCGCGTTGAGCAGGACCGTGATGTCGCTGATGCCCATGAACACTTTGGGGTTCGCGCGCACGGTCGGCCACGACAGGTGAGGCAGACAGGCATCGGCCGTGGCACCACCCTGGGCGCAGATGATGCCGGCAATGGAGGGGTCGGCGAACAGCCCGTTGATGTCGGCGGCTTTCTCTTCCGGAGACGCGCAGCGGCCGAGCGTGGTCGAGCGAACGTGTTCCGCGACGACCACCTCGAAGCCCAGCCCCTCGAGGTACGCGACGCCTCTTTCGAACTGCTTCTCCGTCTCGGCGGTCACCGCTGAGGAAGGGGCGACGATGCCCAGCCGCTCGCCCCGTCTCAGTCTGCGGGCAAGCACCCGCCGCTCTCTCTCCGGCCGTCCCGTCACGCTCACAGCAGCCCTTCCTCAATCAGGACGCGCCGCGTGTCGTCGAGTCCGTCGACCAGGAACGCTCCGATCCCCAGTTGCGCCGCGGCGTCGACGTTGAGACGCGAATCGTCGAAGAACAGCAGGCGACTGGGTTCGACGTGGAGCTCGCTCATGACGCGGCGGAACACGCCCTCGTCGGGCTTGAGCTCGCCAAGCAGATGAGAGGAAAAGGCGAAGTCGAAGCAGTTCAGAAAGCCACCCACACGTTGCCAATGGAGCTCGTTGCTGTTGCTCAGGCAAGCCACTGTGTGCTTCGTGCGCAGGCGCTCGAGGAGCTCCTCGGCGCCTGCGTGTGGTCGCTTCACCAAAGCGGTGAAGTCGGCCAGGAACGCGTCGGGAGCGAGCGAGATCCGCCACTCGGCCAGGAACTCCGCGGCAAACCGGTCGGGCGAGATCTTCCCCGACTCGAACGCCCGCATCGCCGGTGAGCGCAGCCAGCGGTCTTTGGCGACGTCCGCGGGAAGAGCGGTCCCGAGCAAGGCGTTCAGGGTGTCGACGGCGGTGTTCTCGTAGAGGACTCCGCCGAGGTCGAACAGCAGCGTAGGCGCCGACCGACCCGGACCGGTCATCTCGAGTCCTTCGTCATGACCGTGGCCGCCTTGCCGTCGGCGCCCGAATGTCGCGGGCGCGACCGCGTCGGGTTCATCACGCAGCCGCCTCTCCATGCGGACGCACGGCAGGACGACCCCGTCACGCAGCCCGTGGTCGACATCCCCCAGCCGAGAGAAGCCGAGCGCCTCGTAGAACTGTACCGCGTTCAGCGAGGAATCCAGCTCGACTCGTGCCAGCCCGGCGTCGCGGGCGGCCGTGAGCACCGTGGCGGCGAGTCGGCGGCCGACACTCCGGCGCCGGTGGCCGGGCACGACGTAGACGGAGCGGATGACGCCGGCGCCGACGTCGAGCTGGGCGTAGCCGACCGGCTCGGACGCGCTGCTCGCAACGAAGAATTGCCGGCTGCGGATGCGCTCGCGGAGGTCCGGCAGTGGCCGGGAACGCGCCCAAGCATCGATCTGCCGGTCGTCGTAGTCGCCGCCGCCGCGCTCGCCGTTCACGGCGGCCTCATGGATTGCGGCGATGTCCGCCGCGTCGTCGGGCACCGCCACGCGAACGACGATAGCCGGCGCCTTCATGCCCGCCCGACGCGCAGCGTGAGCGGCCAGGTCACGGTTCTGGGATCGGCTGCCGGCCCCCACGACTCCGACAGACGCTCGCCCAGCGCATCAGCGAGATCGTCGGCGGGGACCGCCGCGAAGTGGTCGGTGAACGGCTTGCTCAACCGGGTCTCGGCCTCATCGAATAGAGCACGAGGGAGCCGTGCTCATCCTGCAGTTCCCTCTCGAAGGTCATGCCGATCCTCGCGGCCACTCTCATCGACGCCTGATTGCCGGGAAGGATCAGGCAGATCAGCCGCGACAGGTGCAGCCGCTCGACGCCGTAGCCGACGAGGGCTCGGGCCGCCTCGGTCGCCAAGCCCTGCCCCCAGTACTCCTTGGCCAACAGGTAGGCGACCTCCACTTCCGCGTGTTGCTCGATCGTCCAGGGCAGCAGCCCGCACCGACCGATGAAGCGATCGTCTGCCTTGTGGATGGTCGCCCAGAGTCCCAGCTCAGGATGATCCGGATGTCCGTTCAGGAACCTCTCCAGCTCCTCTTTGGTCTCGTCACGAGTCAGGGTGCCCTCGGGGAAGTAGCGTCGGATCTCCGGGTCCCTATACAGGGCATACAGGTCGTCGAGATCGCCCGGCAACAGGTGCCTCATGAGGAGCCGCTCGGTCTCGAGGATCGTCACCGGCTCGCCCAGAGGATCGACTCCCGTGCCCGTGGTGGAGCGCAGTAGCGCCGCGAGCTTGTGCCACCAGACCGGATCCCACGAGCCGTTGGCGGCGGCGCTGGTCGAAGGCGCGACGAACAGAAGCGTCGCGCCGATCCTCTGCGGCTGCAGTCCGTACTCGACCGTGGTGGCGCGCAGGAACTCCTTCGCTGCCCGCTTGCCGTTGAAACAGAGGACTTTCGGCTGGAGCTCCTGCATCTTGCGGCACAGGAGCTCGCGGCTTTCGTCGCCGAACGCGATGCCGCTGTCGGGCCCCGACTGGTCCTTCACCAGGTCGGTCACGCCGATCCCCAGATCGGGCAGCAGCCCGGCCTCGCCCGGCGTGAGCAGGCGCGGCGTCAGGCCGAGATCGGCCAGGGTGCGCCAGAACTTGTTGCCGGGGCCGGCGTAGTACTGCCCCAGTTTCGCCGAGCGATCTCCCGCGGCGCTGCCGCAGACGACGAGCTTCAGGCCCGCTCTCAGAAGGTCATCGAGCACGTCCGAACACCACCTCGAAGCGTTCGCAGACGACGGGCATGTCGGGTCGCGGCTCTCTGCCGGTCCCCTGGAGCTCGCTCGTGAAGAACGCCCAATGCGCCTTGCGCCAGTACTCGAGCGAGCCGTCGCCTTCGCCCTCGGTCGCCGCGAACTCCGGTGTGACCGCGTCGAACGGCACGACCTCCACGGCCGTCGTGCGGATGACGCAGCGTGCCCGGCCCTCCCAGTCGGTGATCACGCTGAGATCGCCCACCTTGGGCAGGGGCTCCTTCTCGAGCTCGTAGGCCCAGAGGCTCCCGGCGGTGGCGCGCTTGCGCCCGGCAAGCACGAGCTCGGACAGCTCGTCGGCCGACGCCTGGTCGTCGCAGAAGTGCCAGGCCGAGTACGAGGCCGCCGCGGCTTCGGCGGCCTCGTACTCGGGGCAAGTCGCCAGAAACGCAGACCACATCTGCTCGACTGAGTCGGCGCCGTCCAATGGAAGCCCCATGCCGAGCTCTTCGCCTACGCGAACATCAGTTGCCAGGACACACCGAAGCGATCCTGCACCCACGCGTACCTCGTGGCGAAGGGGTAGCCGCCGAGCTCCATCATCACGCTGCCACCCTCGGCGAGTGCCGCGTAGAGCCGGTCCACTTCGGCCGCGCTCGGGCACGTGACGAAGAACGACGTAGACGGTGTGAAGGTAAACGACTGTTCGACGTGACTGTCCATCGCCATGACGAGCTGTCCGTTGAGCCGGAACCGGGCGTGGACGACCTGACCGGCCGGCCCGGGATACTCGGGCCCGTAGCGCTCGATGAACTCGATGCCGGAGTCGTCGAACAGGTCGGTGTAGAAGCCAATCGCCTCCTCCGCCCGTCCGGCGAACATGAGCATGGTCGCGATCTGATCGTCAGCCATGGACTCCCCCTTCACGCCTCAGCCCGGCAACCGCAGCCGCGGGGCGGTCACTGTTGCCTCCGCATTCCGCTCCGCCTGTGGCTCTTCAGCGCGAGGCGCTGACAGGAAGTCTACCGCTCGCTCGCGATGCGTCCACGCGACGCGCCGGTCAGGTGCGCCGCGACCGCTAGGCCTCGCTTGCGGTGAGGGGCTTCCGGGCCTTCCAGAAGATCAGAGACTGCCCTGCACCAACGTCGATCGAGCACTTCTCGAGCATGTCGTAACCGAGAGTCTGGTAGAAGCTTACCGACGGCAGCGAAACGCTCAGCTTCGACGCGGTGAAGCCCCGGGCTTTGGCCTTCGTGTCGAGCTCGCTCATCAATGACCCACCGTACCCGCAGCGCTGGAACTCGGGGTCCACGAAGACGCCGAAGATGTCAGCGCCGACGATCGCGCCGGTGGCGATCAGCCGCCCCTCCCGCTCGACAACGAGCAGGTCTCCCTGCCGGTGCCGCTCCATGATCTTCGCCGGAGAGTGGAACTCCTTGAAGAACTGAACGGCGCGGAACGGATAGACACCCGAGTAGGAGGCATCGATGGTCCGCTGGATGAGTCGCGCGACCGCGACCAGATCGGTCTCCCGGAACCCGCGGATCGCGGCCTCGTTCGGTGATGCAACGGCGTCAGAGCCCACTGAGCACTCCGAGAACATGCGACAACGAAGGCACGACCGCGGCGGCTCGAGAGATGGCGGCCTGTGACGGCGGCACCAGGTCGGGCACCATCACCGTCGTCATACCGGCGCTCGCCGCCGCCTGCACGCCCGCCTCCGAGTCCTCCAGGACAAGGCATTGGTCGGAGGCCGCCCCGAGGCGCTCGGCTGCGAGCAGAAAGAGGTCGGGCGCCGGCTTTCCGTGCGTGACCTCGTCTCCACCCACGGTGGCGCGGAAGCGCTCCCGCAGGCCGACGCCGGCCAGCCGGCGCTCGACCTCGCCGCGGGCGGTCGAGCTCGCCACGGCCATGGGCAGCCCCAGGTCGTCAAAGCCGTCGAGAAGCGCCGGCAGTCCGGGCTTGAGGGGGGCACCGGGTTCGAGCATCTCGCCCAGGTAGCGTACCCTGGCGGCCTCGATGTCGGCGATCGGCAGCGCGGGTCCCAAGGTCTCGACGAACAGGCGGCAGGTGTCCTCCAGAGTACGCCCGACGACGGTGAGATAGAGGTCGTCACTGAGGGTGTAGTCGTGCTCGGCCATGGCGCGTCGCCAGGCGTCGCGGGCCAGCCGCTCGGTGTCGAACATGAGACCATCCATGTCGAACACGACGGCCGTCACCGTCACGGGGTCACGCTCCCACCGGGCCGGGCGCCGAGAGCTCGGCCAGGATGCGTCGCGCCTCGTCGGCGTCGCCGGCCAGGACCTGCAGGTCGACGGGGAAGGCGCCGGGGTACGGGAGCAGCTCGCCGCGTACCGAGAAGCGGATGTCGGCCGACTGCAGCAGGGATCTGGCGATCGCCACCAGGCCGGGGTCGTGGCTAGAAAACACGGTCACCAGGGCGTCGTTCGAGTGCCGACGAGCCGGCTTGGCGGCGGGCAGCACCTCGACCAGGTCGGTACCGCAGTCGGCGCAGCGGGTGAAGCCCGGCACGTACTCAGCATGGCACTCGGGGCAGTACATCTCAGGCCTCCGGCAGGTCAGCGGTGGACGCGAAGCTCATGGAGGCTCCTCTTGCGACGATTTGTGCACGACCTTGGTCACCACCCAATGGTTCTTCCCAAGGCGGCGGGTCCGCCGGAACCCTTGCCGCTCGAACATCGAGACCGTGCCGTTGTGCAGGAAGGATCCCGAGACCGATCGACCTTCGGCGTCTTCGGGGTAGTCTTCCACGGTCCCTCCTCCGAGCCGGGCGATCTCCCGCAGCGCGCCCCCGAGGGCGGCGGACGCGACCCCGTTGCGCCGGCATTCCCGGTCCACGAAGAAGCAGGTGATCCGCCAATCCGGAGGGTCGGTGAGACCTTCGAGATAGGCGCGCTTGTGCTTGATACGGGGAAGCTCGTCCGCGGGTCCGAACTGGCACCAGCCTACGGTGGTCGAGCCGTCGTACACGAGGGCCGCGTGAGCGCGGCCCTCGCGGACTCGCCGTTCTTTCTGAGCTCGGTTCTGCGCCGCGGTCCTGTTGCGCCCGACACCCTCGGGGTGGAAGGCCATGCACCAGCAGCCGCCCCAGACGCCGTTGTGCTTCTCGGCCAGGCGCGCGAAGTCCGGCCATGTCGTTTCGTCCAGAGCTTTCGCGGAGAGGCGGGTCACGGCTCCTCCTCTTGCTCGCGACGACACCGGGAGTGGCTCAAGCTGTGCGGGCCGCGCATGCAGCATGTCGCGGCGCTCGGACGCGTCCGATCGATGGGCTCGTTGGGCGCCACGTCGCAGACCTTCGATCGGCAGCGGCTCATGGCTTGCGCGCCAGCAGGTAGATGCGGAAGAAGGTCAACTCGAGCACGCCGTCGATCGCCTGGGACTGCAGCTGCCGAGCGATGAGCGCCCGCGCCGCCGGGAAGTAGTCAGGCGAAGGCGGAGTGGGGTAGCACCCGGCGTTCAGGTAGCCTGCCGCGGCGCCCGACTCGAACACCTCGTGGGCGTGCGCCGGCGTGCACTGCTCGCGGACGGTCGTGATCTCGGAGAACTCGACGGCAAACCCGACGTCGGTGAACACGCGCGCGTACGCGTCGGCCGACTCAAGAAAGAACCACGGGGACCGGAACCGGTCGAAGTCCCCCCGTGTGCGAGGGTCCGAACGCAGGGTGCCCACCGCCTGGATGAAGTTGGGGCAGTAGTCGCTTCGGGCCGGCGCCTGTATCGCCATGCGGCCCCCCGAGCGAAGCGCGGCGAGGCAGTTTGCGAGGGCGGATGGAGGGTCGTGGAACCACTGGAAGGCCGAGTTGCAGAGGATCGCATCGTAGCGGTCGAGGTCGTCGAGCGACTCGGCGCTGCCAACCTCGAAGGCAACCCCGGCGAGCGCCTGTCGCTGCGCCTCGGCGATCATTCCGGGCGACGGGTCCCTGCCCACGACGACGCCGGTGGTCAGCGAGCGGAGCTCCCGCGTCAGGTGACCCGAGCCGCAGCCCAGGTCGAGGACGTCGTCGTGCCGGCCGACCGCCAGCAGGTCGAACAGCCGCCTGCTCGCAGCTTGCTGGACCGTCGCGGTCTCGCGGTAGCGTGGGGCTATGGAAGAGAAGTCGCTGATCGGTGCTCCTTCTGGTGGACGCCCAACGTCCGGTGCACGAGTTGCCGGCTGACTGGGCGCGGAAGCTCATTGTGGCCCCGGGGCCGGTTTGCTTCATGCGCTTGTCGGCCGGCACGGCGCACGTTGGCCTGGTCGAACACACTCGTGCGGTCGGCTCAGATGAGATGAAGCACGAGGTGGACCAGGAGATACGCCGCCAGCGCGGCGATGACCACGACTCCGGTCACCCCTGCCCAGCGCGCTCGAGTTCGACGACGTCTGGAGTGCGCTTCGGCGGCCTGCCGCTCGTCGTCCTCATCGCGAGGCTGTGAGGGCAGTTGGCCCCGGTCTCCAGGAGGCCCATAGCCGATAAGCATCGTCCACCCCCTTCTCGGCGGCGATTACGTGGCTGCCTGACGTGTCGCACATGAGCTGCCGGCCCGCAGCCCTGCGAAGAACATCATAGCTCCAGACCGGTCTTCTCGATGTGTTTGTCGGACCGCTCACCAACCGGCTTCAGGGCGCAGAGCCAGTCCTGCGTGACCATGTAGCGAGGTACGTCGCGCCAGGTACCGCGCCGCCGGTGAGTGACGCGCAGACCATTGTCCTCCAGGACCCGTTCGGCGAACTCGGGTTCATAGGCGAGGCCGGCCAGCGGCTCGTCGGGGTCGAGCGTGGTGGCCGGCCCGAGGCTCTCGCGGAACTTGAAGACAGTCGTGCCGTCCGCGACCGCGCGATGGGCAGCCTCGTCAATGAGGTGGTGGCTGACCAGCAGGTGGCCGCCCGGAAGAAGCACGCGGGCGCACTCCCTCGTGTAGTGCTCGACGGCGGGCGGGAACAGGTGCGTGAATACCGACTCGAGCAGCACGAGGTCGACGCTCTCATCGGCGCAGGGGAAGCGGAATTGCTCCGGCGGGATCGGGCCATCAGGGTTGTAGAGGTCGTTCTGCACGTCGGCGTGGACAAAGACGAAGGCTGGAAAGCGGACGGTGATCTCCCTCTGGCACCACTCGACCGGCTCGCGGCCGACATCGAAGCCGAGGTAGCGGCCATCGGGAGAGAGGTGGTCGGTCAGCGCGCGCGCCACTCGCCCGCAGCCGCAGCCGACGTCGAGGACCGCTTGGTCGCGAGACGGGGCGGTGAGATCGACCATGAGGTCGACCGTCCAGCGACCAGTGCGGATGAAGTCCTCGTCACGCTCGAATGGCCCCGCCCACTGCTGGACGTCCCGCGACGGGATCGGGATGCCGCTCACGTTGACCTCCAGTCAGTCCAACGCCCGGGCGAGGTGTCAGGACTCGGTCGCCAACCGGGCGCGGATGGCCCTGACGATGTGGCCATGTTCCTGCTCGGAGAAGCGCACGGCGTTCTCCCAGTCATAGAACCACGCGGGCATGAGCCGCCGCTCTTCCGGTTCGCTCGCGTACCTGGGAATGACATGAGCGTGAAGCTCAGGCTCGGAGTTGCCCAGGATCTCGTAGTTGATCCTGAAGGAATCGGTGCTCTTGAGGATCGCATCGCCTATGCGGACCATGTCTTCGAGGAACTGGGCTCGAGCTTGACACGACAGGTCGTTCAAGCTGGGGACAACAGGATCGCCAAGCAGCAGACAATAGCCTGGCAGGAACTGCACATCGCCGATGACGGCCCATCCCGAGGGTAGCCTCGCGATGACGGAGGGGTTCGTTCCGGCCCGCGCTGCAGCTACGCTATCGGCGATGAGAGCCACGGTGGTCCTTTCTGAGCAAGGATTCGGCGCAGGTCGGGCAGCGCCTTCTCGGCGGACCGTGCTCCCGCATCGTAGAGGGTCTGGGCCTCTGAGAAGTCCCAGTACGACGCCCGTGCCACGTCGGGTGCTATGACGAGGTCGGCCTGCTCGGCGCGACACGCTGCCGACCGCACCATGACGTTGCCGCTCAGCAGCAGCATGTCGCGCACGTCCTTTGGCTGGTAGGCGCTGTGAGGCAGCGGCATGATGTCGACCGCGACGACCAGCGTCGCGCCCAGGTCGCGCGCTACATCGACGGGGAGGTTGTCGCTGATCGCGCCGTCGACCAGCAGGCGCCCTTCCCGTCGCACCGGCTCGAAGATCCCGGGGATGGCCGACGATGCGACGAGCGCCTCGCGCAGCGGCCCTTCGGTAAAGACGAACGAGGTGCCGGCGAGGATGTCGGTCGCGACCGCCGCGAATGGGGTAGCGAGCTCGTCGAACGTCTGCGCCACCACGATGCGCTCCAGCAGCGCGCCCAGCGGATGGGTGTCGAACAGGCTCAGTCGCGAGCTCCACGACGGCGTCGCGAGGTGTCTCCAGCGCGCCGCCTTGAAGTACTCGTGCATCTCGGCGGCGGGAACGCCGGCAGCCACGCCAGCGCCGACGATCGCCCCGACGCTCGTGCCGACGATCAGGTCGAGCCGTATGCCCTCGCGCTCGAGCACCGAGACCACGCCGAGGTGTGCCGCGCCGCGCACGGAGCCGCCTCCCAGCACGAGCGCGAGGCGCGGTCGGTTCGTCTTGGTCTCGGCCGCCGGATGCATCGCTGCGCTCAGGAGGCCCTGGGCGGTATCACGACCGTACCGCAGGCAGGGCACCGCCAGGCGTCGACGCTGTGATTGAAGACGCCGCTGGTGAGTGTGATGCCACCGAGATCCCCGAGGACGTCGCGCTGTGGCTTGAACTTGACGCCCGGGGAGCGTCCCACGACGACGCCGGGCTCCGTTGCCGCAGCGCACGTGGGACAACCATGCGAAGTCTGATCGGGCACGGCACCTCCTACGAACGCGAACGACGCCGGGTCGGTCGACGGCCGGCGTCTGCCCAACATCTTGCACACGAGCTGCCGGCTGGCGGCCTCACGTGCCGCATCATAGCTCGCGGGCCAGTCTGCTCGATGTGCCTGGTATCTGGCGCTCGCGCCGGCAGCGCCGAGTCAGTGTATCGCAAGGAACTTCAAAACCAGTGTCACGAACTCTGTGGCTCGCTCGAGTCCCAGAGCATGACTTGATCCGGGTCCGAACAGCGTTTCGATGCGTGCTCCGGCAATGGCGTCTGCCACGGCTTGGCCGTGCCGCGGGGGAGTGATGATGTCCTGCTCCCCGGCGATCACCAGCGTCGGGGCACTGATCGCGGACAGCCGCCCGGCCGTGTTGTGAGCCAGGTCTGCATCCCACTGCTCGGCGACCGCTTGCATGCCTTCTTGGGTCTGCGGAAACGCGGGCGCCAGCGCCGCCATGCGAGCTTGGGCGTCCGGAGCGTTCACAAACTCGGGCGAGAAGACAAGGGAAAGCACGCCGAGGGCGGTGGGGAAGTCGCCGGTCGCCCACGGGTGCCGCAAGGCGCTGAACAGCGCCCGCTGTTAGGCGTCGGTGGTAGCCCAGGTGCCCCACAGAACGAGACCCGAGACGCGGTCGGGATGGGCGATCGCCACCTCCTGACAGACCGCCGACCCCAGCGACCAGCCCAGCAGGTTGGCGCGCTCGATCTCAAGAGCATCCAGCAGGGCGACGGCATCCTCCGCCAGCGTCGCCATCGAGACAGGCCCCTGACCGCGTGCGGACTGGCCGACGCCACGGTAGTCGAAACCGATGACCCGGAAAGCCTGCGCCAAGGCATGGGCCAGCGGTTCCCACAGCTGGAACGGCTGCGCGGTGGCGCCCGCCATGACAAGCGGTTCCGCAGCCTGGTCGCCGAGCTGCCTCACGTCCAGTCGCGTATCAGTTCGGATCTCGACCAACATCTCGGTCTCCCTTCTCGTTCGCTGCTCCGTGGAAACGCAACGGTGTCTGTTCACCCGGCGCTCTGCGCATAGGCTGTGCCTGCGGCGCTACGCCGATTCATACACCTGCAGGGCGTCAGCTCGAAACGCCTGTTCGGTGCGCAAGTGTTGCACTTCGGACTTGAACCTACGAAGCCAAGTAGACGAGAGCGTCAGCGGCGCAGGTGCTGCACTACAAACTTGAACTCAGGGCGCTCTCGCGCTGCCGACCCGCTGGCGCTCCCCGCTAACCCTCGGGCCCGAACTCCTCCAGCTCCCAGTCCTGCACACGGTAGGCCGTCCCCGGCTTGCCGCCGATCACGAGCAGAACGCAACCCGCTTCCTGGGCCCACGCCCCGCGGATCGCCGACGGCTCCACGACGTGGACGAAGGTCCCCGCGGGCGTGTCGAACTCGTCTCCATCGACCGAGAACCGGGCGTCGCCCTGGGCGACGAAGAAGAGCTCCTCGTGGCCGGTGTCGGTCTCGTCGTGGAGGTGAGTCAGGAACTCCCCCGCCGCCGTCGATCGAAAGAGGTTGACCCCGAATGAGCCGACCGCGAAGTGATGCCTGATGGGCTTCCACTCCCGAGTCCTGTCGTTCTCGGGAAGCGAGTCGATCTCGTCGATGTGAGCCACCACGTATCGCTTCGCCTGGTTCTCGACCAAGTGCTCCTCCTCTTACGTTGCTGAAGACGGTGGGGGCAGTACTGCGCGGTCGACCTGACGGCTTGCGCATGAGCGGCACGCCGTCGCTGCGGCTGCGAAGCAGATCATACGTGCGGAGCCTTTCTGCTCGATGTGCCCGTCAGACCGCGCATCGCTGCGACCCAGACGACAAGAACCTCTGCCAGGTGCGGGATGACTTGCTCGAGACCGGCGTGGAAGTCGGCCGCAGCGGCGGCATCGGCTGCGTCGGTGATGACGCGCAGCTCGACGAATCGTCGCCCGCTGAAGGCCGCCGCCCGCGCCGCTCCGGCTCCCTCCCAGGCCACGCAGAGCGCACCGGTCTCGGCGTGCAACTCGCCAGCCCTGGCGGGGTCGACGACGTCCTCGTCCCCGCTGGCGATGGGGCCGCTCAGGATGCGAAAGCCGCCGCGCCAGTCGGAAGTCGCGGCCAGGATCTCCTGCACGACGCTCGGATCGGCTGTGTGGACGGGTAGCGGCTCGGCGACAAAGCGGAGCTTGTAGTCGTGCTCGACCGAACAGCTGCCAACGACCACGTCACCCCACCGAGCGGTGGCACTCAGGGAGCCCGCCGCTCCCGCGCAGACGACCGTTTGGACGGGCGGCAGCAGGTCGAGCAGGTGCTGGGTCTGCACCGCGAGCTGGACTTTGCCGTGTCCTCCGACAGCCACGGCGAGTTCGAGCGCCTCCAGGAACGCGACGTCGAGCTGCCCTATGCGACGAACGGACCGCTCATGGCCAAGCGCGCTCAGCGCAGTGAGGAGCGGCGCCGACTCATCGGCCTGTGGAACGATCACGAGTGTCTTGATCGCAGTGGTCACTGGCGGGCGTCCGGTCGTCGGTCTGCCGCGTGGCGGATGAGCTGCAAGCCGCCTCGTTGCCCGAGCCGATCCGAGTCTACAGTGCTGGGCGGCTCTTCTGCTCGACCCGCCTGTCGGGCCGACCCGGCGACGAATGCGCTCGCGGAGGTCCTACCGGACGGCGCGAAGCCGAAACGCAGACCAGGTGTCATCGACCGCCACCAGACCGAGAGGCCGAAGGTTCAGCCGCTCAGCGACGGCCCAGACACTGTCGCGATTCATGTCGAGACCGGCGCTCTTGGACCCCTTGCGGAAGAAGACCCAGATCGCCGCTCCGGGAGCGAGCGCTGCCACCGCCGGGGGCATCTGTGCCTCGAGATCGTCACGGGTCCGGACGAACAGGAACACGAGGCGTGCATCGCTGGGCTCGACGAACGTCGTGTCGTCGGGGAGTCCCAGCGATTCCACCACGCCGGCGACCCGGTTGAGGACCGCGATCGTAGTACCCGGCTTCACGTGCGCCTTCTCAGCGACGGTCTTGTCTGCCACCAGACCCTCCCGGGACTGCCATGAGGGCCGAACCAGCACCGGCATGCTACCCGCAAGTTCTGCTACCTTCTCGGCTCATAGCGCATCGCCACCGCCCCCGAGCCGAACTCCAGCCGGCTCACGAGCTTCAAGTCGATGCGCTTCGATAGCCCTGCGAACAACGTCGGCCCATGGCCTACCAGCCTGGGCTGCACCACGAACTCGTACTCATCGATCAATCCCAGCTCAGCCAACGCCAGCGGGAGCCTCACGCCCCCCACGAGCAGTCCCTTACCCGACTCCAGCTTGAGCTGCTGAACGGCCTTCCCCAGATCCCCGCGCACGAGCTCCGCGTTCCAGTCGACCCTGTCCAAGGTGCTCGACACGACGTACTTCTTGGCCGCGTCGATCGTCCGGGCGAAGGGTTCCATCCAATTCGGCATCTCTCCCGTCCGTGCCGGCGACCGAAACGCCGCCTCCATCATCTCGTACGTCACTCGGCCAAAAAGGAGGGCATCGGCCCGATTGAGGTTCTCGACCGCGTGACGATGCAACTCTTCGTCCGGGGAAACTGCCTGGTGATCGCAGCACCCGTCCAAGGTGACGTTGATGGAATACCGAAGGGGTCGCATTACGTAAGAGTACCAAGAGCGATGGGGTGGCCTAACGCCTTGCCGTTAAGCTCCGGGTGGGCGCCGAGTTGGCCTCCCGATTCCATACGATGTCCCTGCGGCAGGATTGCCGGCTGCAACGGAATGTTCGGCAACGTTGACCTGCGGGCGAGGCTGGCTATTGACCGGCAGGGGGTTGCCAAAGCTCGACCTTGTTGCCCTCCGGATCGATGACCCAGGCAAAGATGCCGTATTCCGACTCGTCGATCTTGTCGAGCACATTGCAGCCTTCCTCTCGCAAGACCTTTGCGAGAGCTCGCGCGTCTTCGACTCGGTAGTTCACCATGAACGAAGCTGAACTCGGCGCGAAGTTGTCACCCTCTGCGGAGCCGACCGACCAGATTGTTGTTCCTGCGACGGGAGTGCCTTTGTCGTCGGTCCAACGGAAAGCGGCACCACCCCATTCCTGAACGTCAATGCCCAAGTGGCGCTTGTACCAGGCATGCAGGGCCGCGGGATCCTTAGCCTTGAAGAAGATGCCACCGATTCCAGTGACTCGCTTCATGTGACCTCCCCTTCCTTGACGGTTGCCTTGAACTTCTTTGCCATAACGGTCTTCCCGCGGCCGAACTCCAAAGATCGTTCAGGTCGGCCAGGCGTTGTTCCGGAGCAGTCTCCAATGTGCGCCGATCGCAAGTGCCGGATTGCGCGAATACGTCGACCGCGTCTGCCGAGCGTGGTGCAGTTGAGCAGCGCCGCATCGGCAGCCCCCGGAGCCAAAGCATCCCTTCAGGCAGCGACTGCTCCATCTGCTTGTCGGCCTGCGCGCTCAGGTGGTAGCATTCCAGTGCTACAAGACCACGACCAAGGAGCAAAGACGACCCGCGGACTCAAGCTGCGGCAGGCCGGCGGCTCGATCGCCGCCACCTTGCCCAAGGACATGGCCGAGCGGCTCCATCTGGCCGCCGGCGACACGGTGCTCGCCGTCGAGACTGACCAGGGGATCCTGCTCACCCCCTACGACCCGCTGACCGAAGAAGCGCTCGCGATCGCCGGCGAGGTCGCCGGTCGCTACCGCAACGCCCTGCGCAAGCTGGCCGAGTAGGTGCTCGACTCGACACCGCGCTGGGTCGAGCGCCTGGTCGTGGAGGCCGTTCACATCGACCTCGTCCGTGAGCATGGCGGCCGTCGCGGCCTGCGCGATGAAGGCGCCCTTAAAGCGGCTCTCGCCCGCCCGCGCCAGCGCCTCGCCTGCCGGCCCGAGGCAGACCTCGCCGAGTTGGCGGCGAGCCATGGTCACGGCCTCGCCTCGAGCCACCCGTTTTTCGACGGCAACGAGCGGATCGCGTTCGTCACCATGGCCGTGTTCGCAGGGCTCAACGGCAAGGCGATCGAGACCCCGGAGGGCGAGGTCGTCACGGTGATGATCGCCCTGGCGAGCGGCCACATTACCGAGGCGGCGCTCGCCGACTGGCTGCGCCAACGGCTGGTCGACCGCGCGAAGGGACAGTCAGGCTAACGTATTGCGCATGACCTGCGAGCGTCGCGCTCACGGCGAAGCGTAGCGCTTGGGCGAGTCAGGTTGATGCGCTGGTTAGGCGTGCTCAACGAGTACCAGCTGGACGGCGTCGCTCACCACGACGGCCTTGTGCCGGTGCCCCTCACCGGGCGGAATGAAGATCCCGTCTCCGGCGGCGAAGCGGACCCGCGTGCCATCGAAATCGACGTCCAGATCGCCGGCGAGGACGTAGCCGACATGGCCGCGTACGCACCAGTCCGGCTCGACGAACCCGTGGGTGAACTCGACGAGGCGAAGGAAGGTGTCGGCGTCGCGGAAGACCTTGTGCCTCGCGCCTGGGGCCAGGATGTCCCATGCGATCGAGTCAAATGCTACCCTGTGGTTGGCCGCCACGAGGCCTCCTTTTGCCACGCTCAACGTCCGGGCGTTGAGCTGCGAGCGCCCACGCCTCGGTCTTGGACACTGCTTCTGCGAGTCTGGCCGAACGCCTCGTTAGGCCGAGACCGGGTCACGGTCGCCACCGGTCCGGGACGTTCTCCGGATGGCGTCGGGAAGAGCCGCTTGGCGGAAGCGTGCCGACGTCGGGCCGTCAAAGAGATGCCCACCCGCTCCGCTCGACGTCATACGGCCCGATCACGACCTTCACCCTCCTGTCTTCGCCGGCTACCGACTGGAAGGCTCTCGCAAGTCGTGTCGCAATCTCCTGCAAGGCAGCCTTGGTGCGCTCGGGCCGTTCCCACAGGTCGACATTGATCCTGGTCACCTCGCCATCGAAGCCGTCTGGCATGAGAACCGGCACGAAGTTGATGTCCCAGTCGTTGACGGCAAGTTCAGGCATGCTGGTCAGGGCGCGCTTCGTCGCTTCCTCGAGGTCCGACAACCGGTCTTCCCTTTTCAGATTGAAGACGGTGACCAACGGCATGGGTCCTACTCCTTCACCGAGCTCGCGTGCTCGGTCATCTTCGGCCTAACGGTTGGCGCGTGACCTCCGCTCCGCTCCAGTCTATCTCGGCGCCAGGATGCGCTTGTTATGCGGCATTCAGCGGCTTGATGCGAGCCATCTCGGGCTGCAGCGCCCGGGCGGCGTCCCAGAGGTCGACGGCCCGCTGTGCGTTGAGCCAGAACTCGGGCGTGTTGCCGAACAGGCGCGAGAGTCGAAGCGCCATCTCGAGACTCAGGGCGCGCCGCTCGCGCAGCAGTTCATTGATGGTCTGGCGCGAGACTCCCAGGGCCTCGGCCAAGCTCGCGACCGTCAGCCCGTAGTCGCGCACGAAGTCCTCGCGTAGCATCTCGCCGGGATGCGTTGGCCGGCGCGTCATCTCACCTGTGTTAGTGATGCTCATTCTCACCTCGCCGCTTCAGTGGTAGTCACAGACCTCGACCTCGTAGGCATCACCCTCCTGGAAACGAAAGCAGATCCGCCACCGGTCGTTGATCGAAATCGCATGCTGACCTCCTCGCTCGCGCTCAAGGGCGTGCAGCCGGTTGCCCGGCGGGACCCTGAGGTCGTCGAGCGCGGTCGCCAAGTCGATGTACTCGAGCTTACGCGCCGCTCGTCTGGCGACGTCCGGCGGAAAGCGCTGCGCTTTGCCGGTAGCGTAGAGCTCTTGCGTGCGCTTATCGGCGAACGTCTTGATCACGGGTCACCGGTAATGCGTCACGTGACACACGTCAAGGTACCGGAGTCCGTCTGCCGCATAACGTGTTGCGCATGACCTGCGCGGGCTGTGCTCCCGATGTGTCGAAGCGTCCATTCCAATAATCCGCCCAACGTGGGGCGCATAACCTGTGCGCCGCTCCGCTCCAGTCTATCTTGGCGCTTGTGCGCATCAGGTTGATGCACCTGTTAGACGGGAGACGGCACACGATGTTCTACGCTGTCGACCACGGAGCGTGCGAACGTGTACTGATCTTCGCGGAGGTAGGACACGTACAGCGACATCAGTGTGTTGGTGGCACCACAAGCCGCTGCCATGCGAAAGACCGGGCGGTCACCGTCTTGCTCGGTTAGGACCTCAAGCCGGCCGCTCCAGCCGAGTCCCTCGATAGGCTCACCGGGCGTCCTCTCGTCGATCATCTCGTGAGCGGTGAAGGAGGCACCCGAAGCGGTGCCAGACGTCTCGATGATGTGGACGTCGGCGGCCCAGTCACTGCCCCACGCAGACCACGACCCATCGGGTTTTCTGTCATGGGCGCAGCGCGGAAGACGAAACGACCGACCACCCCACAACTCCGCGATGCCGCTTTCAAGCCACTCGGCCATTGGGACTCCCCGCCCAACGCGTGGCAGTTAACCTGCAACGCATCGCTGACCTACGAATGAAAGCATGGCTGCGGGCGTTGTCAGGTTGAACTGCTTGTTCGGTGAGTCCCATTCACACAGCATGACGGATACGGACCGATCCCGGCGAGACGACAGAGAAGGCTTTTGCCATCTCGTCACCATGCTCAGCCAACGCGAGGGCGACGGCATCGGCTTTGGTTGACGACGCCGCATCCGGTAGGCGGACGAGTAGGACTCCGTGGGCGGCACGGCGCTGGCGAAAGACAAGCTCGCCGAAGTCCTTGTCGGCGGTGACCAGGAGGCGCTTCTCGGCGGAGGCGAGCTCGAGCACTGCCGAGTCGGTCATGCCCGGCGCAAGTTCGGCGACGTAGATGACGTCGTGACCGTCTGTGCGAAGACGGGCGACGATCGCGACAGCGACGCCCTCGTCGACAAGCAGCCTCACGCAGACTTGGAGATCGGGTAGGTGACGTCGGCCCGCATGACCTCGGCTCCGAAACGCACGGCGGCAAGGACACCCTCGCGCGTCAGACGCGGGTGCGCCTCCAGCAGCTGCTCGATCGTGCGTCCGGCGCCGAGCTCCTCGAGGATGGACTCCACGGTGATGCGCGTGCCCTCCACGACGGGCTTACCCATCATCACCTCAGGATCGGAGCGGATTGCCTGGGTTGCCACTGTGCTCACCTCCTCCGCATAGGCCAACGATACCACCTGCCGCCGCTGGCACACCTTCAGGATGGGGTCTCACCGAACGTGGGGCGCATAACCTGTGCGCCGTGCGATTGCAGTCTATCTCGGCGCTTCGGCGCATCCGGTTGATGCGCTAGT